>Ga0187827_10006869_pt1 | contig 12832 bp, 13 predicted proteins | sample ETNtaG_39_FD_167969 | JGI IMG/M metagenome (GOLD analysis project Ga0187827, IMG submission 167969) | Marine microbial and viral communities from oxygen minimum zone, Eastern Pacific Ocean - ETNP2014_SV_150_PacBio MetaG (Illumina Assembly) | ecosystem: Environmental > Aquatic > Marine > Hypoxic... | reverse complement strand
TTATTCGCTATTTTTCAATTTGTAATTTCCCATAAAAAAAACTTTTATTCGGTGTTGAAATTTAACAGGATCGCGGTAAACGGCTTATTGATTTGCTCCTTAGTTTCTTTTTTTTCACTAATGTACTGTCATATAGTCTCAGATTTTAGTGTAATTAACGTCTTTCAAAATTCACACACAACAAAGCCTTTGTTGTATAAAGTTTCGGGTGTTTGGGGCAACCATGAAGGTTCCATGTTATTATGGATACTTGTTTTAACTATTTTTAATTATTTTATCTTCAAATTATATAATCAAAAAAATATTATTTTTATTTCAAAAACTTTAGAAACGCAGGCCATTATCACAATTGGTTTTTTATTATTTACAATACTTACATCAAATCCATTTGATAGAATGATACCATCCCATACAAATGGATTAGGTTTTAATCCATTATTGCAAGACCCCGCTTTAGCAATTCATCCGCCTTTGTTATATATTGGGTATGTTGGTTTTTCAGCTGCATTCTCTCTTAGTGTTGCAGCTATGAGCATTAATATTGGGGAAAAAATTCCTTGGTATAGTTACTTAAAACCTTTTGTATTAGCTGCTTGGATTTTTTTGTCAGCTGGCATTGCCTTTGGTTCGATATGGGCCTACTACGAATTAGGTTGGGGAGGATGGTGGTTTTGGGATCCTGTTGAAAATGCTTCGTTTATGCCTTGGCTACTTGGCACTGCTTTAGTTCATTCTCTTATTACTGTTGAAAAAAGAAAATCTCTTCAATCATGGGTTTTGCTTTTATCCATACTTTCTTTTCTATTAAGTGTAATTGGAACATTTCTTGTAAGATCCGGCATACTCACAAGTGTTCATACTTTCGCCCTAGATCCTACGAGAGGAATATATATTTTAACATTTGTTGCTTTGTTGGGTGGATATTCATTGATATTGTTTGGACTAAAATCAAAAAATTTCTTAAATAAGCATTACTTTTCTTTCTTTAGTAGAGAGGGCTCAATTCTAGTAAATAATATCATTATGATAGTGGTATGTGCTTCTGTATTTTTGGGAACAATATATCCTTTGTTGGTTGAAGTTTTTTCCAATAATAAAATATCTGTTGGTGAACCTTATTTTAATTCAGTAACTATCCCTATAATGATGCCAGCTATTCTAGTGATGGGAATGGGACCAATGTTGTCGTGGGGAAAGGCTGATGTAATAAGAATTTTAATAAAATCGTTACCAAGTATTCTTCTTGCCGTTGTAATTTCTTCCATATTTTTTTGGGTATATCGATCTTACAACATGCTTGGCTTAGCGGGAATTGTTCTGTCTTTTTGGATTATGTCAAATATTTTATTAACAACAGTCCGACAATTAACTGTAAAAAATAAAAGAATTAAGCAAGAAATCATACCTAAATATTCAGGTGGAATGATCATATCTCATTTTGGTATTGCCTTGTTAATTTTAGGAATAACTGGTTCAAGTATATGGCAAAAAGAAAAAATAATACGTATGAAAGTAAATGACGAAACCTCTATCCATAATTACAATATCGTCTTTAAAGAAATAAGTGAGGTTATGGGTCCAAATTATGTTGCAGTACAAGGAAATTTTTGGGTTTATAATAATAAAAAAAATATCATCACTAAATTAAAACCTGAAAATCGTTTTTATCCTATAACAAACAATTCCACAACAGAAGCCTCTATACATGCAAACCTGGCTAGAGATTTGTATGTTGTTCTTGGTAATGGTGATGTAAATGAAGGTTGGATTGTAAGAATATATTATAATCCTCTTGTAATTTGGATATGGATTGGTGCTTTTGCAATATTCTTGGGAGGATTATTCTCAATGAAAAATAATTTCAAAAAACTGAAACGCTTGTCTATATGAAAAAAAAAATATTAATTTCTCCCATTATTATATTTTTCCTAATATTACTTGTATTCTTTTATTTGTTGATCATCGATCGTAATCCATCAGAACTTCCTTCTGTGCTAATAAATAAAAAAGTTCCCGAATTTGAAGCAAAATCATTGTTAAAAAATAAAACCTTTATATCCCCGGGAGAATTTGGAAATGAAACTACACTAGTAAATTTTTTTGCAACATGGTGTAAGCCCTGTCGTGATGAACATCCTTATTTGAAAAAATTATCTGATAAAAATGGATTAAAAATTATAGGAATAAATTACAAAGATGATTCAAAAAGAGTAATCAAATGGCTGAAAAAATTGGGCAATCCCTATTCAATTATTTTGCTAGATTCAAATGCACGTTTGGGAATTGATTGGGGAGTATATGGATTACCCGAAACATTTATTATTAATTCAAACGGTGTGATTAAATATCGTTTGGTTGGACCCATTACCAAAAAAAATTACGATGCATTTGTTTTAAAAGTTAAAGAGGTCGAAAAATAATGCAAAGAATTTTATTGGCAATATTAGTTTATTTAATGACATCTCAGATTGTTATAACAAACTGCTATTCAGTTGAACCTGATGAATTTTTACAAAATCCAAAAAAAGAATTAAGAGCCCGCAATATTTCAAAAAATGTAAGATGTTTGGTATGTCAAAATCAATCTATTGACGAATCTTCCGCTCCCCTTGCAAAAGATTTGAGAATTCTTATTAGAAAAAAAGTTAAACAAGGTAACTCAGATGATGAAATTTATGATTTTTTAACTGAAAGATACGGCGATTTTATTCTCCTAAATCCTCCATTCAAAATCAGTACACTTTTTCTCTGGATTTTACCGTTTTTCTTTCTTGCTGTTGGAATTTTTGTAATTTTTTTACACAATAACAAATCAAAAAAACTTGATTACAATAAATGATATTTTTAGTTTTCTTTATTTCTTTTATCTAATTTAAATTTCATTATTTCTGTTTTGTATTTCATTAAAAATACAATCAAAGTGTATAAAATCGTTCCTATAAGCATAATTATTAAAGGAATGAGCATTGTGTAATGAATGGTTGGGGCTGAAGTTAGTGTTATGCTTGAGGTTTGGTGAAGGGTATTCCACCAGTCAACAGAATACTTTATTACAGGCAAATTAAGTGAGCCTATGATTGCAATTATTGAGGAAACTTTATTTGCTTTTTCATAATTGTCTACAAATTTCCAAACTGATATATAAGCAATATAAAAAATAAATAAGATTAACATTGAGGTTAATCTGGCATCCCAAACCCACCAGGTTCCCCACGTTGGCTTGCCCCAAAGCGAACCAGTAACAATTGAAACCAAAGCAAAAACAGATCCCACCGGTGCTAAACTCTTTGCCATCAATGGAAGGACCTTGATTTTAAAAATTAAAGTACAAATTGATGCTATGCCCATGAAACCAAAGCAACCAAGCGCTATAAAAGATGCAGGAACATGCACGTACATAATTCTAACAGAGTCTCCCTGTGTGAAATCGGGCGGCGAGAGGAAGAGTGAATAAATTAATCCAACAAAAACAAACAAAAGCATTAAAGCAATCAAAAAACTAAAAAGTTTGTTGCTAAATGAAAGAATTTTATTTGGAAAAAAATTTTTGAACATATAAATATACTACAATCAAAATCAGATAATTAGAACATGATCAATTAACTGCCTATTTATTCATTGCTCTTTGGTCTTTTTAAGTATTTTACTTACCTCAGGTGGCATGTAGTTTTCATCATGTTTTGCCAAAATTTTATCTGCAATAAAATATTTTTTATCTTTTAATTTACCTTCGGCAACAACACCCTTTCCCTCCGAAAAAAGATTGGGAAGAGAACCTTTGTAAGAAACTATAATCTCGTTGTTTAGGTCAGTCACAATAAAATTTATAGACGTTTGGTTTTTAATTATCGAGCCATCCTTTACCAAGCCACCTACTCTAATTTTTTTATCTAAAGGAATATCTTCTTTATTATAAAGTTCAGTCGGAGAAAAAAAATAAACTACATTTTCTTCCAAAGATTTGAGAACGATGAAAACAACCACAATTGACGCCACCAACAAGATCAACGCAAGAACAATCCTTGTTCCAGTTTTTTTACTCAACATAAATGGGTATCGAGAAATTAACTAGAGATTAATATACTGGACTACCAGACACAACTTCTTTTGAAAATTCTTTTTGCTTAGAAACTTCAGTTTTCCTAACTGGCATTTGATTAAACTCGATTAAGAACATTTTTTCTTGCTTTTTAAATTCCTTTTTTGTTTTTAAATAAAGCAAGAAGCAGCTTACAAAAGCGAGTATAAAAGCAGGCCATACATAACTTCCATAACCACCTAAAACTAGAAATTCTATATTCATAACTTTCTTTTAAACTGATTAATATCAATAAAAATTGACTTAAGTCAAATATTGTAAATTTTTATGCCAAATCAAGATCTAAACTACCTAATGATTTATTGGCGCGAATCGGATATTGTTAGCTTAAGGCGGTGGAGACCGAGAGGCGAAGCCGCCTGTACTCTTGTTTGTATTTAATTTTATGATTTTTCTTTTAAGATTTGTCTAGGTTTACCTTGTTTAGGTAGCAATTTCCAATCACAAGAATATCAATTTCGGTTCCTAAAAAACATCGAAGCGCTTCTTCTGGTGTATTAACAATAGGCTCGCCTCTTACATTAAATGAAGTATTCACAATAACTGGGCAACCTGTTCTCTTTTTAAATTCAGAAATTAATTTGTAATATTTCGGATTTGTTTCTTTGTGTACTGTTTGAATCCGAGCAGAATAATCGACATGAGTAACAGCAGGTATTTCAGATCTTTTTACATTAAGCTTATCTATGCCAAAAAGAGATTTTTCTTTTTCGGTCATTACTCGACGTTTATCACTTGCTACATCAGAGACAAAAAGCATATATGGACTATCACAATTAAGATTAAACCATGTCGTCAGGTCTTCACGAATTATAGATGGAGCAAAAGGTCTAAAACTTTCTCTAAATTTAACTTTTAAGTTTAAAATTTTTTGCATATTTTCTGATCTTGCGTCACCCAAAATTGATCTATTGCCTAATGCGCGAGGTCCAAACTCCATCCTTCCCTGAAACCAACCCACAGTTTTACCATTGCTTAATTCTAAAGTAGTTTTTTCAAACAGCTGTTCATCATCCAATACTTCGAAATTTATGTTTAGTTCTTTTAATTTTTTTTCAACTTCATTCTGAGAATAATCTGGCCCCAAATATGAACCACTCATACTGTCTTTGCTGTTAATAGTTCTACTCTTTTTAAGTTCAAGATGCCAAAGCCCCAGTGCGGCACCTAAAGAGCCTCCTGCATCTCCAGCTGCAGGCTGTATCCAAATATTATTAAATTCACCATTTCGTAAAATCTTTCCATTGGCAACACAATTTAATGCAACTCCTCCTGCCAGACACAAATTTTTTACATTATATTCCTTTGCTAATGAACTTGTTATTTTCAACATAACGTCTTCAGTAACTTCTTGAATAGAGGAAGCGACATCCATATGAAATTGAGTTAATTTTTCCTTTTTAGGATTTCTAGGTTTATTTCCAAAAAGTTTTGAAAATCTTTCACTGATCATTTTTAAACCAGTTGAATATTCAAAATATGACTGATCTAGTTTGAAAGATCCATCTTCTTTAATATCAATTAAATTATCTGTAATTAATTTCTTATATTTTGGCTCACCATATGGTGCCAATCCCATTAGTTTATATTCTCCAGAATTTACTTTGAAACCGGTGTAATAAGTAAAAGCCGAATACAGAAGTCCTAACGAATGAGGAAAATGAATTTCCTTAAGAATTTCTAATTCATTTTCGTTTCCTATAGCAATGGTAGTTGTTCCCCATTCACCAACGCCATCAGCAGTTAGTATTATGGCTTCTCTAAAGGGAGAAGGATAAAAAGCACTTGCTGCATGACTTAGATGATGTTCAGAAAAACATATCTTATTGATGTCATTAAAATTTTTATCATGTCTTTTTAACTCATTAAAAATTAGTTTTTTCTGAAATAATTTTTCTTTAATCCATATGGGTATAGACATAGAAAATGATTTAAATCCTTTGGGGGCAAAAGCTACATAAGTCTCAAGTAATCTTTCAAACTTTAGAAATGGTTTTTCATAAAAAACAATATGGTCAATTTGATGTAATTTTAATTTAGAAAAGTTTAGAACAAATTCTACTGCGTAATATGGATAACTTGGATCATGTTTTTTTCTTGTAAATCTCTCCTCTTGGGCTGCTGCAATTATTTTACCATCAATAACAAGCGCTGCTGCGCTATCGTGATAAAATGCAGAAATTCCAAGAACTGAGGTCACTTTAAAATATTGTATATATAAATGGAGCTACAGCAGATCCCTGGCTAAGAATAATTAATCCTCCAAATAATACCAAAACTATTATAATTGGAAGAAGCCAATATTTTTTTCTAACTTTTAAAAATTCCCAAAATTCTTTTATAAATTCCATAGCTAAAACTGTTTTTTCATTGTATTTTTTTGTTTATCACGATTAATCCAATATGTGGATATGGGTTTACTTTTATTAATCCTTAGTAAATCTTTACCTAATAAACGCATAATTAATCCTATCGGTGTTACAACTATAAAAAATACTGCTCCCATAACAATAGGTGACACAATAGATCCTAAAAGAATTCCAAATTTGAACCACAGTTTATTTAACGGAGTTAATAATTTAGAATTTAAAACTCCCAAAACTAAAAAAACCAAGGATAAAATAAAAGCCCACAATCTCAAATCTCCTTGAGATTTTAAGGGCCATAACGATACTACAAAAAAAACAACGAAAAACAAAAAACCAAAGCTTCTATTTGACGAAATCTTTACTGAAACACCTTTCATTTTAGCTGATCTTATACTACAATTTTTGTTGAGTCAGGTACATGAATTTGTAGGTTTTTCTTCTTTGGTATTTCAATCGATGTTTGATTGAAACAGAATGCGACATCTGATCTAAACACGCCCTGAACACGATTATCAAGTTCAGCAAGTCCTTTATGTTATATTAATGGACTAGAAAGAAACAATTAATGATGAGCGTTTATAAGACTTTACTTACCTGTCTTGGTGAGCCGTATTGGATTCGAACCAATGACACCTTCCTTAAAAGGGAAGTGCTCTACCAACTGAGCTAACGGCCCAATAAAAAAACTTTTTAAACTTTTTTTGGATAATATTCAATTATAAAAACGTATTTAAAAATTAAAATATCTTTATATATTTGTCATGAAAATTATCAAACGTTTCATTATCTATGGTTTCTCTGATTTTCTTCATCAATTGTTGGTAAAAGTTAATATTATGAATAGTTAAGAGCATTGATCCCAAAATTTCGTTAGTATTAAACAAATGGTTCAAGTAATTTTTTGAGTATTTATTCAAACCACACAGAGTTACCTCGTCATCTAAGGGTGTATTATCATTTTTAAATTTTGAATTTCTAATATTAATTTTACCATTCCAGGTAAAAGCTAGTCCTGTTCTACCCGACCTTGTGGGCAAAACACAGTCGAACATATCTATACCTCTCTTTACGGCACCTAAAATATCTGAGGGTGTACCTACTCCCATTAAGTAACGAGGTTTATCTTTAGGCATGTAATCTTTAACTGCATCTAAAATATTAAACATCTGATCTTGAGTTTCGCCAACGGCTAATCCGCCTAATGCAAATCCATCAAAATTTATTTCAATCAATTTTTCCAAACATTTAAGCCTTAAATCTTTATATAAACCTCCTTGTACAATGCCAAAAAGTCCTTTATGTGGATTTGATCCAAAAGCATTTTTTGATCTCAGGGCCCATTCTAGGGATAACTCCATTGATTCTTTTATAATGTTTTTGTTATTGGTAATTTTTGGACATTCATCTAACACCATAAGAATATCTGAATTTAATTTTTTTTGAATATTAATACTTTCTTCTGGACCTAATATAAATTCTTTTCCATCAATATGAGATTTAAATATTGCTCCAATATTTTTATCAATTTTAGTTAAATTTGATAAAGACATAATTTGAAACCCCCCTGAATCTGTTAAAATTGGAAGTTTGCAATTCATAAACTGATGTAAACCTCCTAATGAAAAAATCCTATCTACTCCTGGTCTCAGCAATAAATGATATGTGTTTGATAAAATCATTTGAGTTCCTGACGCAATTAAATCTTCAGGAAAGATTGCTTTAATTGTCCCTTGAGTACCAACTGGCATAAAACAAGGTGTATTCACTAAACCGTGAGAAGTTACGATTTGACCTCGCCTTGCATAATTTTGTTTTTTTATAACATTAAAAGAAAACTTTTTTAATGCCATGAGGAATTGGGAAATTATTCTGCGCTTCTTAAACTAATAATTTTATCAGGGTCACTAACAGATCCGTTTGAACTATTACCCCTTTTGATATTATCAACAAATTCCATTCCTTCAATAACTTTGCCAAATGCAGTATAATTTCTATCTAAATGAGGAGCGTCCTCAAAGCAAATAAAAAACTGACTGTTTGCACTATTGGGATCTGATGATCTTGCCATAGACAAAATTCCTTTTTCATGAGCAAGATTACTAAATTCAGCTTTTAAATCTGGTAAATCAGATCCTCCAGTACCTACTCTAGCTGGGTCATATTTATCATTTGTAGAATTTCCAAATTTTACATCACCGGTTTGAGCCATAAATCCATCTATTACTCTATGAAAAACAACGCCATCATACCGATTTGAATCAGCAAGAGTCTTAAATCTTTTTACATGATTTGGCGCAATGTCAGGAAAAAGTTTAATCTTTACTTCGCCGTCTTTTAATTTCAAAATCATAATATTCTCCTCTGCAAATAATTGAGTTGATAATAACAATATAAATAGAAAACAAAAAAATCTGTTCACCTTAATTTCTCTTTTAATTCTCTAGCAATGGTTTTTGTAGTAAATTTAGCCATATCACCACCCAATTTTGCTATTTCTTTAACAAGACTTGAGGAAATAACTTGATTTTCAATATTTGCCATTAAAAAAATTGTTTCTATTTCACGATTTAATTTTTTATTCATCCCTGCTAACTGAAATTCATACTCAAAATCAGATACAGCTCTTAGACCTCTTAATATCAAATCAGCTTTATATTTTTTGCATAAAGTGGTTGTAAGACTATTAAACGTAATTATTTTTACCTTTTTTTTATTAATCCTTAAATCTCTATATAATGAATTATTAACCAATGATTTCCTTTCATCTACAGAAAACAAATGATCATTATTTGCAACATCAGAAATTGCTACAATGATTTTATCTACAACTTTTAAACCTTTTATAATTAAATCTATATGTCCAAAGGTAATTGGATCAAATGTGCCTGGGTAAATTGCTATTTTCATTATTAAATCAAATTATCATCAATTTTTATTGCTGAAACAATAGTTTCTTCTCCAGAAACTTTGGAAATTCTTACTCCTTGAGTATTTCTGCCAGCCGTTCTAATTTCTTTAACTGCGCACCTTATTATTCTACCTTTATCAGTAGAAATTAAAATTTGATCACCCTCATCTACAGGAAAAGATGCAGCCACATCACCATTTCTAGATGAATTTTTTATTCCAATAATTCCCTTTCCCCCTCTATTGGTAACTCGATATTCATAAAATGAGGTCCTTTTACCATAGCCATTTTTTGTTATTGAAAGTATGAATTTTTGCATTGCATTTATTTCTGATAATTTATTTTTATTGCTGTCTCCGTTCTTTAGAACTTTTTTAGCAATTTTTCCATTTATTTTAACACTATTAACTATGGACAAAGAAATGATCGAATCATTTTCGGATAATTGGACCCCTTTAATTCCTTTTGAGGATCTTCCTTTAAATATTCTTAATTTTTTCGACATAAAACGAATACATTTTCCAAACTTGGTACTTAAAATAATATCTTGATCATCTCTGCATATTTTAACTCCAATAATTTTGTCATCAGTGTCAAGCTTCATAGCAATCTTGCCTGTTGATTGAATATTTAGAAAATCTTCTAGACTATTTTTTCTTACCTTTCCTTTGCTTGTAGCAAAAACAATGTGTAATTTTTTCCACTCAAGTTCGTTTTCTGGAAGAGGTAAGATGGCACTAATTGAATGGTGGCTTTTTAGAGGTAAAATATTAAACAATGTTCTCCCTTTTGATGTCGCCGTACCCTCAGGAATTTTCCAAGCCTTAATCTTATAAACCAATCCTTGTGTAGAAAAAAACATCACAGGAGTGTGTGAATTTACAGAAAATATCTGTATCACAGAATCCTCATCTCTAGTTTTTATGCTAGTTTTACCTTTTCCACCTCTTTTTTGTTGTTTGAACCTGGTTAGTGGACCGCGTTTTATATATCCTTTGAGAGTAATAGTGATCACTACAGACTCTTTTTGTATAGTTTCTTCAATGTCATAATTAAGTATAGCATCTATAATTTTGCTTCTTCTAGGAACAGAAAACTTTTCCTTTATTAAATTTAATTCATTTTTAATAACTTTCATCAACTCCTTTTTAGAATTTAGAATTTTTTTATGCTCAATTATTAAATTGGATAATTTTTTTATTTCCACCTCAATTTCATTAATTCCCAATGCGGTTAATTTTTGAAGTCTTAATTCAAAAATAGCTAAAACTTGAGCTTCACTTAAACAATATTTATTTTTGATATTTTTATTTTCAATTAATTTAATCAATTTTGAACTTTTTATAGTTTTCCATTGTAAATTTAATAGCTTTGCTTTTGCAGCTTCAGGCGTTATAGAATTTTTAATAATTTTTATAACTTTATCCAAATTTTCAACTGCCACAGATATTCCCATTAAAATGTGCGCTCTATCCTGAGCTTTCTTCAAATCAAATTCTGTTTTTTTGATTACCGTACCTTCTCTAAAAGATAAAAAATGACTTATAAAGTCTTTGAGACTTAAAGTTTTTGGTTTATTTTCTACAATTGCTAATGAGTTAAATCCAAAAGAACTTTCTATCGAAGTAAATTTATAAAGCTGCCTTTTGATCGTTTCGGCCTCAACATTTCTTCTTAAATCAATTACAACCCTTATCCCCTCTCTATTTGATTCATCTCGTATATCACCAATTCCTTCTATTTTTTTATTTCTAGCTAGTTCCGCTATTCTCTCATTTAAAGTAGATTTATTTACTTGGTAAGGTATTGATTTAATTATGAGTCTTTCTTTTCCATTTTTTAGTGTTTCTTCTTCTATTTCTCCACGTATTTTGAAAGAGCCTCTACCTTTGTTATATCCTTGTTTAATCATATCCTTGCCAATTATATTTCCTCCAGTAGGAAAATCTGGTCCGGGTATGTATTTCATTAATTGATTGATTGTTATATCTTTGTTTTCAATCAACGCTTTTGTTGCGTCAATAACTTCACCTAAATTATGTGGAGGTATACTTGTAGCCATACCTACGGCTATTCCACCGGCACCATTAACTAATAAGTTGGGATATTGAGATGGTAATACCGTTGGTTCTTTTTCAGTTTCATCATAATTATTTTTAAATTCTATAGTATTTTTTTCAATATCGTTTATGAGATGCTGTGAAACTTTTGATAATTTAGTCTCAGTATATCTCATTGCTGCTGGTGCATCACCGTCAATCGATCCGAAGTTTCCTTGCCCATCAATTAAAGGCAAGCTCATAGAAAAGTCTTGTACCATACGTACCAAAGCATCATAAACAGCTTGATCACCATGTGGATGATATTTACCAATAACATCTCCAACTATTCTTGCTGATTTCCTAAACGATTTAGACCAATCAAATCCCCCTTTGTACATTGCATATATAATTCTCCTATGAACGGGTTTTAAACCATCTCTAACATCTGGAAGTGCTCGACTAATAATAACACTCATCGCATAAGATAAATATGACGAACTCATTTCATCATACAAAACTACAGGTTTATGTTTTGTTTCGTTAATAATTTCAGTTTTTTGCATAAGAACTAGAAAGGAATTTCATCGTCTAGATCATTGGAAGCTGATGGCGTTTCGTCTTTTGTTAAGGAGCTAGTGTTTTGATTGCTGTTTTCATTCTCAGTTCTGTCGCCTAGCATTGTTAAAGATGAATTGTAACCTTGAATAATAACTTCGGTTGAGTACTTGTCTTGACCCGATTGTTCATCTCTCCATTTTCTTGTTGAGAGTTGTCCTTCAATATAAACTTGGGAACCTTTTTTTAGATATTGTTGTACAACATTAACCAACCCTTCATTGAAAATTACAACTCTATGCCATTCTGTTTTCTGTTTTTTTTCACCCGTATTTTTGTCTTTCCAGCTTTGACTTGTTGCCAAACTTAATCTTGCAACATTTTTACCATTCACCATTTGCTTAATTTCGGGATCGGCACCCAACCTACCGATTAACAAAACTTTATTTAAACTGCCTGACATAATAATTTAATGAATACAATTTTTTGATTTATAATAGGGAAGAATTATAACATAATTTGATTGGAAAATTAATATATTAGATTTATGAAATGATATTTATGTTGAAAAAAATCGTTATAAAAGGGGCTAAAGAACACAACCTAAAAAATATTTCTCTAGAAATACCAAAAGACAAGTTTGTGGTCATTACAGGTCTTTCTGGATCTGGAAAATCATCTCTAGCTTTTGACACATTATATGCAGAAGGTCAAAGAAGATATGTGGAAAGTTTGTCTGCTTATGCCCGACAATTTTTGGATAAAATGAAGAAACCAAATGTTGATCTGATAGAAGGTTTAAGTCCAGCAATCTCTATTGAACAAAAAAATACACCAAAAAATCCAAGATCGATAGTAG
>Ga0187827_10006867_pt1 | contig 12833 bp, 11 predicted proteins | sample ETNtaG_39_FD_167969 | JGI IMG/M metagenome (GOLD analysis project Ga0187827, IMG submission 167969) | Marine microbial and viral communities from oxygen minimum zone, Eastern Pacific Ocean - ETNP2014_SV_150_PacBio MetaG (Illumina Assembly) | ecosystem: Environmental > Aquatic > Marine > Hypoxic... | reverse complement strand
CTATAATATTCAATGTAATATTTTTAATTTTAAGACTATACATCATGTTGATAAAAATAAAAAAAAATGGAGTTTTGATTTTTAAAAAATTTCGATTTAGATGCGTTTTAGGTAAATTAGGAATAAAAAAAAATAAAAGAGAAGGTGATAAAACCACACCACGGGGGGTTTTTTCTTTGGGAAAACTTTATTATCGAGTTGATCGAATTAAAAAAATAAATACTCATCTAAAATGCAAAGTAATAAAAAAATACATGGGTTGGTGTAACGATTCAAATGACAGAAAATACAATAAAGAATTTGATTTGAACTCCAAAAAAAAAGGTGAAAAATTATTTAGAAAAGATCATAAATATGATCTTTTTATTCCAATTAATTATAATGCAAATCCGACAATTCCCCACAGGGGTAGTGTAATTTTTTTACATTTGACTCAAAATTACAAACCAACGGCTGGTTGTATAGCTATCAGCACTAAAAATTTTTTGGCCTTGGCAAAATGTGTCAAATCATCGGACAAAATAAAAATTGGTTAACTTATATTTCTTTCGCCTAAAATCTTTGAACCAATTCTTAAGAATGTTGATCCACATTTTGTTGCAATTTGATAGTCATCCGACATACCTATACTTAAATGACAGAGATCCACTTCATTTCTAAGTTGATTTAAAGACAAAAAATATTTTTCTGGATTTTCATTTATTGGCGGTAAGCACATCAATCCAATAACATTCAATGAAAGACTGTCCTTACAATAGTTTACAAATTGATTTACATTTTTGGGACTGATACCATTTTTTTGAGATTCTTCTCCAATATTAACCTGGACAAAAGTTTTGACTTTTTTGTTTAGTTCCCTTTCGTATTTAACAACTTTTTCCGCTAATTTATAATTATCAATCGAATGAATATAATCAAAGATTTTTATAGCACTCTTGACTTTATTTGTCTGTAACTTGCCGACCATATGTAGCTTAATATTCGAATGTCTTTGTTTAACTTCTTTCCATTTTAATTCTGCTTCTTGGACTTTATTTTCACCAAAATGAACATGACCCGATTCAATTAATGGTAATATTTTATCCATGGAAAAAGTTTTGCAAACGACAATAATATTAAAGTCTTTATTTTGTGAATTATTTTTTATTAAAAGTTCTTTGATTTCAGATTGAATCGCTATTAATCTCTCGACAACATTATGCATAAAAATACATTACCAAAATATTTTTTATTTGTTGATAAATATAAGAAAAATATTTTAGAAAATGATATCACAAATTTGGGAATAATTTACAGAAATTATTCAAAAAAACAAAGTGTAAGAGATATTCATAAATTAAGATCATATTGTAATAAAAAAAAATTCAAATTTTATATTTCAAACAATTTTAAATTGGCAATTAAATTTAAAGCTGATGGAATTTATATACCTTCATTTAATAAAAGATTAAATTTGAATAAAGCAAGCTTAAATAAACACTTTAAAACCATTGGTTCAGCACATAATCAAGCAGAAATTAAAAAAAAATTAGATCAAGGATGCGAGGCAATATTTATATCACCCCTATTTAGGATTAGAAAAAATAAAAAATTTTTAGGAGTTTGTAGATTTAATCTACTAACCTTCAAATATAAAAACAAATTTATTGCCTTGGGAGGAATTAGAAAACAAAATATAAATATTTTAAAAATGCTAAATATTTATGGAATGGCGGGAATAAGTTACCTAAAAAAAAACCGGCCTAAAAATTTAGGCCGGTTTTTATAAATCAATTTTTTTTAAAACGCGATCGACAAGTTTATCTCACTGTGTGATTTAACTAAACCTTCGCCGGAATTGCTAGAGTTTTCACCCCAGCCACCAACTGAGTTTTTAGTTCCTTTAAGAGCTACGGGACCCAAATTCAACGCTGCAGACCAGCCATAGTATTCGATAGTCTCATATTCTCCACCACTACCGTCTATATTATCACCGGAACATTTCATCCAATCTGGGTTCTCTGAGTTCCCTGATCCAGTAACGGCAGAACCACCTCTACAAGCATTATTGTATCTGTATCTATCCCACGCTTTACCGTAACTAACAGATAAAGTGTCGCCAAATACTAACGCAGCGCCAGTTACAATCGATCTTTTGTTCTTGATACCGGCAACCGTATTATCCATAGGATCTTTAAACGTTGCTTGAGTTCCAAGATGTAAAGGACCTAACTGTAGTTTCGTATACATGGTACCTGCATAAGGATTATCCTTATGAGCACTAGCAGCGCAAGAATTGTAAGAGGTAAAAACAACACGATTTTTCTGATCTCTCTTGCACGTTTGTTCAGGTAGTTCCAACTGACCAGCTACACCCCATCTAAAACCAAAATGGGCTGCATCGTAGTCAACGAAATCAAGAACTAGATCTACACCTCTGTTTCCAGTACCAACTCCTTGTACAGCTCCGTCAGATACGTGATCCGCACCCATTCTAGCTGCATAAGATAATGAAAATCCAGTACCAGCAACAGGTGCCTTAACTGTTAGGTTAACCACACCTTTAGTAGCTGAAACTGCTCCAACATCAGTTATTCCAGTCTTCAAACCATAGTCTACTTCTTCCCAAGCTGTTGGTACAATATTATCAACGGCATTCGCGCCTGTACCACCACCTCCAGAATCATAAGTAAGAGTCGCTATACCACCCATATTTATGGATAAGCTTGCACTAGATAGTGCTGCTCCATCAGTTAGACCAACATTTGTAGCCCATGTTACACCACCACCATCAGAAAGATCACCACCGGCACCAAAACTAATATTCTTTTTTACTCCAAGTTTGTTACCAGACACCTTCGTATGGTTAAGATCAGTATAACTTAGTTCATAGACTCCATTAACCGACACCCCGCCTGCCTGTGCAGCAGACAAAGACACCAACGTTCCAGCAAGAGCCGATATACCAATGTTCTTCAATTTATTCATAAAAAATACTCTCCTTTCTTTTCTATGTTAAATTAAAATGACATCGATAAGTTTAGCTCTCTATTATCATCATCATTCGTAGTACCGTTCATGTTTTTACCAGAGTTATCAGTAAACTTGATAGCCATTGGACCAATGTTATAAGCAGCAGAAATTCCATCGTATTCTGACTGGTTATTTCCTCCACCATAGCCCGATGTTTCACCATACTGATATGATACAGATAATGAGTCGTTTACGTTAAACGAAACACCGTAAATATCTGAGTCATAAGTTTTAGTACCGTTGTCTACTTCGGAATTTTGATAACCAATAGACAGTGGACCATATGCATAGGTAGCAAAGAAAGTTTGTTCGTCTGTATCTTTGTTACCTTGATTACAATCTTCACATGTTCCTACAGCACCACCAACTCTAAGACCAGGTACCATTTCCGGATTCCAATCAGCTGCAAATTCCCAACCTTTTTTACCAGATCCTTCTGAAGTTCCGCCGTCAGCATTGGACGCGGCACCACTTCTTGGTTGGAACGAACCACCAAGTTGCAAACCTGAAAATTTAGGCAGTTTGTAGGTAATTGATCCATGAGGAGTAATTGCATTACCAGTCAGTTTCATACCAGTGTCCATACCAGCATCAGCTTCTTCAAAAGCTTGCGGCACAACGTTGTCAAGTGCACTTCCATAATCTGCGCCCGAACCTTGATCAACTACAATAGTTCCTAATGAACCCATGCCAATAGTAAGGCTAGAACTTGCCCATGCCGCTGCATCAGTAAGATCATGCATGACAGAAACTGTCCAACCGTTGTCCAGTTCTCCCGAACCTTTAAAGGTAATGTCTTTACCCATACCAAGAGGATTACCTGTCATCTCTGTGGAATCCTTTTGCACATAAGATAATTCAGCTGTACCAGTCACCGCCAGTGAACCTGCTTGAGCAGCAGATACAGAGGCCAGCGTTCCAGCAAGAGCTGTAATACCTATTTTCTTTAAATTATTCATAAGCTTCTCCTTTTCTCTTAATAATTAATTATTATGAATGATGCATAAATATCACGAATAACCGCTGCATCCTTGAAACAAATCCAATAAATACTATATTTTTTATTAAATGTTGCAAAAATATCACTAATACTGAATATTGATAAACACAATAAATTCGCCATTTTTTAAGGTAAGTAAGATTTTATTAATGTACAAGTTGTATTAAGATTAGATTCATCTGATATTTGTATCTAACTACATAACTGAAAGAAAAAAATGACTGGTCTTAATTTAATAAAACCGATTTTATCGATTTTGTTTTTATTATCATTTCTACTGACATCTTGTGGAATACTTAAACCCAGCGATGCCAGGAAAGTAAGCCCAAATGTTGACGAAAGAGTTCAACAAGCCATTCAGGAAGGGAGAGGATTTAGTATTGGAAAAGGAGGAATAGGAAAGGGCGGAACAAATTTTGAATTCGCTTCCTCCAATGAATTATGGAGAGCTTCGTTAGAAGTTTTAGACTTTCTGCCTCTCGCAAACGTAGATTACTCAGGAGGAATTATTATAACAGAATGGTACAGTGAAGGAACCTCAAATGATGAGGCAATTAAAATCACAGTAAGATTTTTGTCGAACGAAATCAGGGCAGATGGCCTTTCTATAATTATCCACAAAAGGGTCTGTAATAAATTTCAACAATGCACAACTGCCAAAATTAAATCAACCTTGGAAGAAGAAGTAAAATTAGCAATTCTAAAAACAGCTACATTGCTTGAAAAAGGAAAATACAAAAAAAACCAAGAAAAATATATTAAGAAATACGGAGAAGGGCTCAAAGTTCCTGGTAAAAAACACGGGAGTAACTAATAATTCTCAAAATTATAATCAAATAAGTGAATGCAGAGATATAACTTTAAAACTGCCGAAGAAAAATGGCAGAAAATATGGAAAGAAAAAAAAAGTTTTAAAACTTCGATAAAAAAAAATAGAAAAAAATTTTATTGCTTGGAAATGTTTCCTTACCCCTCAGGTAGCATACATATGGGTCACGTAAGAAACTATACCATAGGCGATGTCCTCGCCAGATATAAAAAATTAAATGGATTTAATGTTTTACATCCAATGGGTTGGGATTCTTTCGGGATGCCCGCCGAAAATGCTGCACGAGAAAATAATTTACATCCGGTGATCTGGACAGAAAAAAACATTGAAACAATGAAAAAACAATTAAAACTATTGGGTCTTTCAATTGATTGGGACCGAGAAATTTCCACTTGTAATCCCAAATATTACACACATCAGCAAAAGTTTTTTTTAGAAATGTATGAAAAAGGATTGGTAAAAAAAAAAGAAAATTATGTAAATTGGGATCCCGTAGACAAAACGGTTTTGGCCAACGAACAAGTTATTAACGGAAAAGGTTGGAGGTCTGGGGCAATTGTCGAGAGAAAAAAACTTTCTCAATGGTTTTTTGATATTACAAAATTTTCACAACAACTTTTAGATAGTTTGGAAAAATTAGAAAATTGGCCCAATAAAGTAAAATTAATGCAAAAAAATTGGATTGGAAGATCTCTTGGATGCGAAATTGATTTTGAAATTTTGGGAAATGATCAAGTCAAAACAATAAGTTGTTTTTCAACTCGACCGGATACATTATTCGGATTATCTTTTTTGGCAATTTCCGTTGATCATCCTGTGTCCAAATATTATGAAAATAGTAAGGAGTTTATTAATTTTAAAAACGAGTGTTCAAAAACTGGCACAACCGAAGAAGCGTTGGCTAATGCAGAAAAAATTGGCTTTAAAACAAATTTAATTGCCATAAACCCTTTAGATAAAAATATGCAAGTACCAGTTTATATAGCTAATTTCGTCTTAATGGACTACGGTTTGGGTGCAATCTTTGGATGTCCCGCTCACGACCAAAGAGATTTGGATTTTGCTATAAAATATGGATTACAAGTAAATCCCGTAGTTTTGCCCACCAATGAAGATAAAAAAAAATTTAAGATAAATAAACAAGCATACATAGGAGAGGGAAAAATAATAAATTCAAAATTTTTAGATGGTTTAGGTGCTCCAGAAGAGTCTGTATTAAAAACTATTTCGATATTAGAAGAAAAAAAGGTTGGAAAAGGAAAAATTAATTTTAGACTTAAAGATTGGGGTATCTCAAGACAACGTTATTGGGGCTGCCCAATCCCAATTGCATACAATAAAAATGGTGACATTATTCCTGTTCCCAAAAAAGATCTACCTGTAACTTTACCCAAAGATGTAGATTTAAACTGTAAAGGAAATCCTTTAGATCAACACCCGAAGTGGAAGTACACAAAAATTAATGACGAAGAAGTCACTAGAGAGACCGACACTTTGGATACTTTTGTGGATTCATCATGGTATTTTTTAAGATTTTGTTCTCCACATAATTTAAATTATGGATATGATAAAGATGACCTAGACTATTGGATGCCAGTTGACCAGTATATAGGAGGCATAGAACATGCAATTCTGCATCTGCTTTACTCACGTTTTTTTATGCGCGCAATCGCTTACAAAAACGACGATTTCAAATATATCGAACCTTTTTCTGGACTTTTTACTCAGGGAATGGTTTGTCACGAAACTTATAAAGATGAAAAAGGCAGGTGGCTTAGCAAAGATGAAATTAGATTAGTTGATGACAAAACTTTTATAAAAAAGAAATCTAGTGAAAAAGTTATAGTTGGTCCATCGGAAGCCATGTCTAAATCAAAAAAAAACATAATTGATCCTGAAAATGTGATACAAAAATTTGGTGCTGACGCAATAAGGTGGTTTATCCTATCAGATAGTCCTCCGGGCAAAGATATTCAATGGTCTGAGGATGGAATTTCTTCTTCATTTAAATTTATTCAAAAGTTATGGAATTTAAATTTAAATATAATTAACAGAAAAGATAAAAAAATGAATGAAAATGAAAATCACAAATTAGAAAAGTATACTATTAAAATGTTTTTTAATATAAGTAAGAATCTGGAAAATTTTCAATATAATGTAGTTATTGCCAACTTTTATGATATTTATAATAATTACATCACCTTCATTGACAATCAAAAAATCTCGGGTAATTTTTTAAGAAAAAATTTTGAAAAAATTTTAGTCTTGATCATGCCAATTTTACCCCATTTTGCTTCTGAATGTTTAACAATATTAAATCCAAAATTAAATTTAGAAAATATTTCTTGGCCCGTTTATGATAAAGTTTTAATGGAATATTCTGATTGTAATATTGTAATTCAAATCAATGGAAAAAAAAGGAGTTTAATTAGGTTGCCGATTAATTCTGATGAAAATTTTGTAATAGAAAAAGCTAAACTAGAATCAAATGTAAAGAAATATCTGATTAATAATAATATTAAAAAACAAATTTATATTAAAAATAGACTTATTAATTTTATAATTTAAATGAATAAACTAAAAAAAATTTTAATATTTCCTATATTCTTTTTGTTTTTTTTAAGTTGTGGTTACACACCTATTTTCTCTAAAAAGGATGTGAATTTTAGTATAGAAAACATTAAATTTTTTGGTGACAAAGACGTTAATGAAAAAATTAATTACTCACTATCCAATTATAAGAATAAACCTGATAAAGAAAAAAAAGTATCACTAATCATCAACAGCTTAAAAAAAATAAACGTTGCTTCAAAAAACTCCAAAGGAGAAGCTCGAACAAATAAGATTAATATTAATGCGAGCGTTAAAATAATTTTATCTGAAAATAATTTTCTTATAAAAAGTTTCAGTAAATCATCAATATACACTATTATTGATAGAAAATCTGAACAAAAATTAATTGAAAATAAATTAACTGAGAATTTGTGCAATGAAATTGCTCTACAAATTATTTTTAAAATATTAAGAAATACTAAATAAAAAAAATTAAATGTTAATAAAAAGTTACGAAATTATAAAAAAAGATTTAAATTTTTTAAATTCCTTTCTGATTTATGGTGAAAATACTGGTTTGAAACAGGACATAGTAAAATCTGTGATTAGATTAAAAGAAAAAAAAAACATAAAATATAAACAATTTAAATTTGAGGAAGGAGAAATAATAAAAAATAAAAATGATTTTTTTAATTTAATTTTTTCAGGTTCACTATTTGATAAAAAAAAAGTTATTTTTGTCAATAGAACTACCGATAGACTATTTAATTTAATCAGTGAAATATCAAAAAAAGATATTAAAGATATTTTAATTTTTTTTGAAGCTAATCAATTAGAAAAAAAATCAAAAATTAGAAATTTATTTGAAAAGGATAGTAATTTAGCATGCATTGCATGCTATCAAGATAATAATTTCGATCTCATAAAAATTATAAACGATGAAATTAAACAAACAAAAATTAAGTTATCCACTGAATCAATTAACTTGCTGATCGAAAGAGCAAATGGTGATAGGAACAATTTAAGAAATGAGGTCAACAAACTGAAAAGTTTTGCTCTTAATAAACAAATGGTTTCTTATGACCAGGTAAAAGAACTAACTAATATGGTTGGAAATTATCAAAATAATTACATTGTTAATATATGCCTAAATGGTAATAAAAAAAAATTGAATAAAATACTTAGAGAAAATAATTTTTCTTTTGAAGATTTTTTAATTTTATTAAAAATATTTAGCAAAAAAATACATCGTTTACTCAAAATAAAAATTTTTAATCGTTTGGAAAAAAATTTAGATCAAATATTTAATCAAATAAGACCTCCAATATTTTGGAAAGAAAAAGAAGATGTTAAAAAACAGATCAGATTATGGAATGAAAAAAAATTAAATTTAATAATTAAAAAAATTAACGAAATAGAATTAAACTGTAAAAAAAATCACGAATTATCCACCAATATCACACTTGATTTTTTATCAACTGTTTGTAATGAAGTTAATAATTATTCTTAATAACATTTATTAGTCTGTCCAATTGTTCAAGACTTCTGTATTCAAAAGAAAGTCTACCAGAATTATCTTTATTATTTTTTATCTCAACGTTGATTCCAGTCTTATCTACTAAAGATTTTTCCAAATCTAAAATATTACTGTCTTTTGAAGGTACAACTTTTAGATTTTTTTTGTTTCTTAATGCTCTGACTAAATTTTCAGATTGTCTTACTGAAAGTTTGTTTTCAGCAATCTTTTTTGCTATTTCTGCAGCATTGGGGAGACCAATTAAAGATCTAGCGTGACCTGCCGAGATTTTTTCATTTTCTACATACGAAATAACCTCTTTTGGAAGCCCCAATAATCTCAATGAATTTGCAATATAACTTCTGCTTTTACCAATAAATTTTGCTAATTTTTCTTGATTGTATGAAAATTCATTTATTAGTCTTTGATACCCTTGAGCTTCTTCAATTGAATTCAAATCCTGTCTTTGAACATTTTCTACAATTGCAAATTCCAAGGACTTTTCGTCATCAATGTCTAAAATAATAACAGGTATTTCATTTAATCCAGCATTTTGAGAAGCAAGCCATCTTCTTTCACCGGCAACAATTTCAAATTTACCTTCCAAACTTTTATTTGATCTGACAATAATTGGCTGGATTACACCGTTTTCTTTAATTGATTTAGTTAGCTCTTCCAGACTTCCTTTATTAAAAACTTTTCTAGGCTGTAAGCTATTTCCTTTTATATCATTAATTGCAAGTTTTGTAATATTGGTTTTACTTTTCGTATCACCAAGCAAAGATGATAATCCTCTTCCCAAACCCTTTTTGAATTTAATTGTATTCATCAAGCCGCGCTTTCTAAAAATTTATCCTGATTAATAAATTCCTCAGTAAAATTAAAATAAGATTTACTACCGTGGCAATTTTTATCATAAATTAAAACAGGTATTCCGTGTGACGGTGCTTCAGATAATCTAACATTTCTTGGGATCACAGTATTATACACTTTTTCTTTAAAATAATTTCTTGCTTCTGTTTCTACCTGTGATGATAATTTATTTCTCTTGTCAAACATGGTTAATAATATTCCCCTAATTCCAAGATCTGAATTTAATCGATCTTTTATTCTTTCAATTGTTTTCATTAACTGAGTTAAACCTTCTAGTGCAAAAAACTCAGTTTGGAGAGGAACTACTAAGGAATTTGAAACTACCAAAGCCATCACTGTTAATAAACTCAATGAGGGTGGGCAATCGACGAAAATATAGGAAAATTGACCATAATTTACTTTTAAAAACTGGTTTATTTTTTCCTTCAAAAAGAATGCTCTTTTACTATCACCAGCTGTTTCAGCTTCTAATCCCGAAAGTTCTACGTTGGAAGTAACAATCTTTAAATTTTCAACATTTGTATTTTTTATGACGTCTTTAAATTGTTTGCTTCCAATTAACACTTCATAAATTGTATCTTTCGAATCTATATTTGAAAGACCAAGTCCGGTTGTGGCATTTCCTTGCGGATCTAAATCGATGACTAAAACTTTTTTATTTTGCATCGCAAGTGCTGCTGCTAAATTTATGACCGTTGTGGTTTTACCTACTCCACCTTTTTGATTGATGACAGAAATGATTTGGGTTTTGATCAAATTTTTTTTCTAATTTTTTTTATGTTTAATATTAACGAATCATCGCTAGTTACACTCTTTCGTTCCTTATACTCAAATTTCCAAACCTTGGAAGCATCTAATAAGGCCTGTTTCCCGTTTTTCCCTGAAAATAAAATTAAATTTTTAAAATTTTTAAAATTTTCTGTTACAATTTCAAAAATTGAATGAACTGGCTTAAAAGCACGAGCAACAATTGTATCGGCCTTCAAATTTTTCTGCTCTAAAATATTTTTTTCTAAAACCAAAACATTTAAATCCAGTTTTCTTGCTACTTTAGACAAAAACTGGCATTTTTTTGGACTCTTTTCATATAAATCTATTCTAACTGAAGATTTTCTTTCCCTAAACAGTATTGATAAAACAATTCCTGGAAATCCAGCACCTGAACCTAGATCAGCACAGATTTTACTTTTTTTATCAATAAAATCAATGATTTGAGCACTATCTAATATGTGTCTTGTTTTTATTATCTTTTCTGTTGATTTGCTTATAAGATTTAATTTTTTGTTGTTTTTTAATAATAAGGATTCATATATATTTAAACTCTTAATTGTTTCACGTGAAACTTGTAATAATTTCATTAATTCTTGATGGTTTTGGCTTTTTAAAGCCATTTATGCAGTTTTTCTTAAGGATTTTCTTTTAACGAATGATAATAGTATATAAACTGCGGCTGGAGTGATGCCGTCTATTCTTAACGCTTGACCCATTGTTTTTGGCCTTATCTCTTTAAACTTTGATTTTACCTCATTTGAAAGACCATTCAAACAGTCATAATTCATATTATTCGGTATGATTAAATTTTCATCCCTTTTGAAGGCCAATATATCAGCCTTTTGTTTAACTAAATAGCCCCTATAATGGGCATTTATTTCTATTTGCTCATCAATTTCATCGGAATATTTGATAATTTCAGGCCATATTTCTCTTAATTTTGAAATGCTAACTCCTTTTTGACCTAATATTTGATTTGCGGTTCTAATTACTCCGTCTTTTGCTATTTTTATACCTGATTTTTCTGCTTTTGAAGGTGAAAGTGATAATTTGTCCAATCTTGATAAAATATTTGTTATTTTTTTCATTTTATCTCTAAAAATACCCATTCTACCTTCGCTAACCAATCCAATTTTATCTCCTTTAGGCGTTAATCTCTGATCAGCATTATCAGCCCTTAAAGATAATCTATACTCAGCTCTAGAAGTAAACATTCGGTATGGTTCAGCAACGCCTTTTGTAACCAAATCATCTATCATAACTCCAATATATGCGTCGGATCGATCTAATATAAATGGTTCTAATTTTTTTATAGAGAGCACAGCATTGATTCCAGCAATCAAACCTTGTGCTGCCGCCTCTTCATAACCTGTTGTTCCATTAATTTGCCCTGCAAGAAATAAATTTTGAATTTTTTTTGTCTCCAAAGTTAGAAATAGCTCTCTAGGATCAACATAATCGTATTCGATAGCATATCCTGGTCTAATTATTTTAACATGCTCTAATCCATTGATTTTATTGAGCATTTCAACCTGAACATCCGCTGGTAGAGATGTTGAAATTCCATTTGGATAGATTGTATGATCGTTTAAACCTTCTGGTTCTAAAAATATTTGATGTCGATGCTTATCTGAAAATTTCACAATCTTATCCTCTATCGATGGACAATACCTTGGACCAATTCCCTTGATGCTTCCTGAGTACATTGCACTTCGTTTTAAATTTTTAGAAATAATTTTGTGAACTACCTCATTCGTATAAGTCATCCTACATGAAATTTGTTTGTTCAAAATTTTTTTTGACAAGAAAGAAAAGTAATATGGATCATCATCTGCTTTCTGTTCTTTCAAATTATCAAAATTAATTGTTCGTCCATCCAACCTTGGAGGTGTTCCGGTTTTTAATCTTCCAATTTTAAAATTATATTTTTTTAATTGCTGACTTAAACCTGTTGATGGTTTTTCATTAAATCTTCCAGCCGGTGTTTGCTTTTTACCAACATGAATTATTCCATTCAAAAAAGTTCCTGTTGTTAAAATTAATTTTTTGCAAAAAACTGTTTTTCCAGACTGAGTTTTAAACCCAATTATGCTATTTTCGTCAAAAATGAATTGAATTACGGTGTCAGGAAAAACACTTAAATTACAATAACTTAGGAGCTTTTTTTGCATAAATTTACGGTATAAAGCTCTGTCAGACTGTGTTCTAGGACCTCGTACAGCTGGTCCTCTACTTTTATTTAACAATCTAAATTGAATTCCAGACTTGTCTGCCACATC
>Ga0187827_10006860_pt1 | contig 12841 bp, 8 predicted proteins | sample ETNtaG_39_FD_167969 | JGI IMG/M metagenome (GOLD analysis project Ga0187827, IMG submission 167969) | Marine microbial and viral communities from oxygen minimum zone, Eastern Pacific Ocean - ETNP2014_SV_150_PacBio MetaG (Illumina Assembly) | ecosystem: Environmental > Aquatic > Marine > Hypoxic... | reverse complement strand
TTTCTAATTCAGCCTCTGCAACTCCTGTTGATTCGATTGCTTTAACTTTAAGTGCTACATCGAGCCCAATTGATCAGGGTGGTACTGGAGAACTTACTGTAAGTATGGATAGTCCTTACGATATATATGGATTTGAATTTCATATAGAAGATACTCCTGAAGCAATTACAGCTTCTGACATAACTTTTGGAGATGCTATTTCAACTCTTGATGGTGAGCTGTCATTTAGTGATAATGGAGAAGGTGAAATTATTGTATTATGGTTTAGCTTAACAGGTCAACATATTCCAGCTGGTCAAGGTGATTTATTCACACTTAATTATAGTGTAAATAATGATGCTGCAGATGGAGATGTATCTTTAGGCTTAACCGATGCAACTACTTTCTCTAATAGTGTAGGCGAAGCCATGTATTGGAGCTATGTAGGAACAGAGTTATCTATTGGATTACCTGAGGCATCTATATCACTAGTTCAAACTTCTGATGATTCTTTTGAAATCCACATGGATAACAGTTCTGTAGTAAGTGGTTTCCAATTTACTCTTGATGATGATCCAAATTATTATACATTTGCAGGTGTTGAAACTACTGATCGTACTGCAGGTTGGGATGTATCTGGTAGTGATGATGGCGAAATGGCAACTGTGTTAGGATTCTCATTGACCGGTGGAACTATTGATCCAGGAACTGGTGCTATTGTAGTAGTTCATTTAGACCCAGTAGATATGGAATTTGTTTCTAATATATCTTTTGCAGATGCTGTAGTTTCTGATCCTTCAGCTCAAGCTTATTATACATATGCTGAGGGCACTGAAGCTATAAATCCATTTTCAACTCCAATTGAGCTTACTGCTACAGGTGGTCCTGGAGCTATAACTCTAAATTGGATGGATGTTGAAAATATAAATACATCTGAACCTGATAGTAGAGCTACTGTAAATTTATCTATTACAGATTATATGAATGGAGCATTAACAATTTCTATGGATAATGCAGAAGCTGTGTCAGGATTTCAATTTGATGTAGTTTCTGACTTTTCTGATTTTTCTATTTCTGGCTCATCGGGTGGGTCCGCTGCAGATGCAGGATTTACAGTTTCAGCAGGTGGATCAACAGTTCTTGGTTTCTCATTTACTGGAGCATCTATTCCAGTAGGTTCAGGAACGCTAACTGTTCTTGATGTTTCCTTTACTGGTGAAAATGGAGGAGTATCAATAACTAATGCAGTGATTTCTGATCCTTCAGGTGCAGGTATTGATGTAGACACTGGTAGTGAATATTATATTGGGGTTCAAGAAGTATACGGATGTATGGATCCAGAAGCTGATAATTATAATCCTGATGCAACAGCAGATAGTGATGATTGTGAATACGGAGGTTGTACAGATCCTCTAGCTAATAATTATGATGAAACTGCTAATGTTAATGATGGATCCTGTGAATATCCACCTGCTTCATATAGTATTTATCGTGATGGTGAATTATTAGTTGCAGATGTTGATAGTAATAGCTATGTTGATTCTGGACTAGGTGCAAGTGAAACACATTGTTATGTTGTTGAAAAAGTTGATATGGGTGAGGTTACAGCTACATCAAATCAAGCTTGTGCAACTACAGATGAAACAGTTGTACAATCATTAGATTTTGGTCCATATAAAATGAATATGACTTCTCTTAATGTAATTCCTTCAGATCCAAGTGCATCATCTGTATTTGGTGGTCTTGATCTATTATTAGTGAAAAGTGATAATAGTCAATACTATGTTCCTGAGTTTGGAGTTAACCAAATTGGTGATCTTGATAGTGCTGAAGGTTATAAGGTATTCCTTAATGGTTCTGATGATCAATCTTTACTTGTATCAGGTGCTCCTTTAAGTGGAGGCTCTGCTACATTGGAAGCATATAAAATGAACTCATTGCCATATCTATTACAAGATTGTATGGCAACAAGTTATGTGTTTGATGGATTTGAGGATAATCTATTGGTAGTTAAAAATGATGATAGTGATTATTTTGTACCAGCCTTTGGAGTCCAAACATTATCAGAAATGTGTCCTGGTGAAGCCTATGCAGTATTTTTAAATGGTGGTGATGATCTAACATTCACTTATCCAATGGGTGTAGCATTATCTTCTAATGAGAAGGCTCTATCTAATGATAAAGCATTACTTATTAATGACTATGTTTCAAAAACCCGTACAAATGATGTTGCATTAACAGGTGAATCTCACTTAGTTGTATTAACAGCTATTGATGGTGAGGTTGCTGTAGGAGATCAATTAAGAGCTTATGCTAATGATCTACTTGTAGGTTCTATTAATATTATTGAAGAACATATTGATGGTACTCATCCTGTAGACCTTACAACAGTAGGTGCTGTTGATTTATCTAATTACGGTGGTCCTGTTCTTGATGGATATGTATCAGGTGATCATATTGAGTTAAGATTATGGAGTATGGATATGGGCGTGGAACTTAAAGTTTCAGCAGAACTTTCAGATATGCAGTATGGTAATGTAATGGAATTATCTACAGGATCAGCGACTGTATTAAATGAGGGTGCTATTGTAACTTCATTAGAGTTATCACAAAACTATCCAAATCCATTTAACCCAAGTACAACAATTAGCTATAATGTTGAAACAAGCGGTATGGTATCATTGAAGATTTATGATATTATGGGACGTTTAGTAAAAACATTAATTAATGATTATAAATCATCAGGTAACCAATTAGGTTATAATGTTGTATGGGATGGTAAAGATAATAAGGGTCAGCAGGTGTCAACAGGGGTGTATATATACAGCCTACAAACACCAGGTGGCAATATGACTAAGAAGATGGTATTGATGAAATAACATCTTTAGTTACATACTTTTAGTATAGAAATGGGGTCCTCATAATAGGACCCCATTTTTTTATAAATTAAAAAATTTACTTTATTTATTAATACGTTCTTTTTTTCTTTGATTTCTTCCTTCAGGATCAGGGTGAGGTATTGCAGTAAGTAATTTGTTAGTATAATCATGTTGTGGATTATTAAAAATTTCTTTTGTAGAATTATATTCAACAAGTTCTCCTAGATACATCACAGCAACCTCTGTTGAAATATGTTTCACTACAGATAAATCATGAGCTATAAATAAAATAGTTAAATTAAATTCATCTTGGAGATCCATCATTAAATTAATTACTTGTGCTTGTATTGAAACATCTAAAGCAGAAACAGGTTCATCTGCTATGATAATTGCAGGTTCAGTTGCAAGAGAACGAGCGATTCCTATTCGCTGTCTTTGCCCTCCAGAAAACTCATGAGGATATCTTAATGCTTGTTCATTTGATAACCCCACTTTACTTAGAAGCCAAAATACTTTTTCTTCCTTTTCTTTTTTGGATAGATTTGTATGTATATCAAGTGGCTCCTGAATAATATCTTTTACAATCATTCTTGGATTAAGTGATGAGTAAGGATCTTGAAATATCATTTGAATATATGGACGAAGTTGTAAGGTCGTTTTTTTATCTTGTTTAAGGATATTAATAAATTTATTATCATGTTTAAACATAATATCACCATACACTCTAACATCTGGGGCAGTTAGTTTTAAGACATTTAATATTGCTTTTCCTAGTGTTGATTTTCCTGATCCTGATTCTCCTACGATTCCAATAGTTTCTCCTTTTTTAACAGTAAAACTAACATCTTTAACTGCATGGACAAAATCAACTTCTCTTTGTAGAATTCCTCCAAATAGTGGAAATTCAACATTTAAATTATTTAATTTTAATATTTCTTCTTTTTTACTCATTTATTTTAAAATATTTGGATTACACCTTACAAAATGGTTATGTGAATATTCATATAATTCTGGTTCTTCTCCAGTTCCACCGCATGCACAATCAGCTCCATCAAATCTTGAACATAATTTGCAACCATCTCCTATTTCAAGCAGTGAAGGTACCATGCCTTTTAATGCTTTTAATCTTTTTTCTTTTAGATCCATTTTAGGGATTGAGTTCATTAATGCTTTTGTATAAGGATGTAAAGGATTCTTAAATAATTCATTGATACTTGCTATTTCTTGGATCTTTCCACCATACATTACAATTACTCTATCACATGTTTCTGCTACAACTGCTAGATCATGTGTGATCAGAAGAATTGCTGCATCTTCTCTTTTTTCCTTAAGTGACATCATAAGATCTAGAATTTGTGCCTGAATTGTTACATCAAGAGCTGTTGTTGGTTCATCTGCTATAAGTAATGATGGATTACATAATAATGCCATAGCAATCATAACTCTTTGTCTCATTCCTCCAGAAAATTGATGAGGATACTCATTAATTCTTTTTTTTGGAGAAGGAATACCAACTGCTTTAAGCATTTTAATACTTTTTTTGGTTGCTTCACTATCTGATAAATTTTCATGTTTAAATAAGACTTCATTCATTTGAACTTTAATTTTTAAAACAGGATTTAGTGAAGTCATCGGCTCTTGAAAAATCATTGCAATATCTTTTCCTCTGTATTCTCTCATTTCTTTATAAGATAACCCAAGAAGGTTTTCTCCTTTATAAATGATTTCTCCATCAACAATTTCACCAGGAGGATTTGGAATGAGTCTATTAATAGATAAAGAAGTTACCGATTTACCAGATCCTGATTCTCCTACAATTCCAAGTACTTCTCCTTTATAAATATCAAAAGAAATATTATCTACAGCTTTTGCAGTTCCTGCTTCTGTGTAGAAGTAGGTTTTTAAATTTTTTATTTCAAATAATTTTTCTTTGTTCATTTTATCTTAGTCTTGAAAATACTTTTGGATCAAAGGCTTCTCTAACTGCTTCTCCAATGAATGTTATCAAAAATAATGTTGTTCCTATTGCTGATAAGGGTACAATAATTAAGTGACGATATTGTAAATTTGTCTTTCCTTGTAATAGTAATTCTCCCCAGCTAGGAGTTGGAGGTTGTAGACCAAACCCAAGAAAATCAAGCGAAACTAAAGCAGTTATATAACTAATAACAGCAAATGGAGCAAAAGTTATGATAGGTGTTAATGCGTTTGGAAGTATGTGTTTTATTATAACTTTCCAAGTAGATTGTCCCATAGATACAGCTGCTGATACATAATCTTTTGATTTTTCTCTATAAAACTCTCCTCTTACATACCAACTAATCCCAATCCAACCAGTAATTAGCATATACATCAGTGCAAGTAAAATAATCCCTGGCTTCATTATTTGAGAAAAAATCATCATTAAAAATAAAAATGGCATCGCTGAAAATATCTCTATAAATCTTAATCCAAATAAATCAACTTTCCCACCAAAGTATCCAATTGTTCCTCCAACTATTATGCCTATAGTATATGCAAATACTGTCACAATTAGTCCAAAAGATAAAGAGACCTTTAATCCATACACTAATCTTGCAAAAACATCACGTCCTTGATTATCTGTACCCAGAATATTGATTAAATTTGGTTTTTCAGCAGGGCCATAATTATCACGTTTATTATTATTATTATTATCTTCAAATGGCTCATTATTATCCCATTTTCCATTGTTATTTATATCAGTAAAGGGTTCATCCCTTTCAGTTATAACATCTTCATAGGGACCATAAGGATATAAAGGCATAATTACATAATTCCCCTTATTTTCTTTTTCAAATTGATTTTTTAAAAATCTATAATGTGGAGCTCCAAACCTTTTTTTCCCCAGTACAGTTTTTTGACCAAAATTTTTTGCCTCAAAATATTTTTTACCAAATAAATTGTTAAATACTGGGAAATAATAATTATATTCATCTATAAACTCTTCACCATTGTCCCATATATTATTATAATTATTATCTTCATATTTTTCTCCAGAATCATATTGTCTATTTGCATAACAAACCAAAAGAGCATCTTTATTAATAATCAAAGGAGCTAAAAGTGACATTACATATAAACTAATTAAAATTATTAAAGAATAATATCCACGTTTAATAGACTTAAAACGTTTGAGTCTTTTTTTAAAAATTGAATCTGATATTTGATTTTCTTTTTTCATAATTATTTAAACCTAATTCTTGGATCAATAATTGCATAAGTAATGTCAGAGAGTAAATTTCCAAATAATTTAACAAATGTAAATAGAACGACACTACCCATAATGATATTATAATCACGATCAAGAAGAGCTTGAAATCCAAGCATCCCAATTCCATCGATTCCAAAAACAAGCTCAATTAAATAAGAACCTGCTAGTATAAGTCCAATGGCGGAGCCAATACCTGTTGCAAGTGGGATTAAAGAATTTCTAACTGCATGATAAAAAATGACTCTTTTTTCTGATAACCCTTTTGCAAAAGCAGTTCTAACATAGTCTTGACTAAAATTTTCTAATAGAGAATTCTTCATAAGTACTGTTAGTGAAGCAAATGAGCCTACCATATAACAAAGAACGGGGAGAAATGCATGATGCATTTGATCCCATATTTTTTCAAGCAAACCAAGTTCTGCAAAGTTTGCAGATCTCCACCCATGCATTGGGAAAACATCTCCTCCCCATAAAGATAGAAGTAAAACACCAAGTGCATATCCTGGGATTGAATATCCAATGAAAACAATGGAACTTGATAGAACATCAAATTTTGATCCATGTTTAATTGCTTTTGAGATTCCTAAAGGAATACAAATTAAATAACTTAATAAAAATCCACTTAATCCAAATATGATAGAGATATGTAGTCTCTCTTTAAAAAGGGTTGATACGTCCTTTCCCCTCATTTCTGAATATCCTAGAAAACCAGTTATAATACCTTGGAAAGATGTTCTAGTTAAGGTTATAGTTCCATTCTCATTATCAATTTTTTTTATGTTCCAATCTGAATGATACCATGTTTTTATATAATTAGCATTATTTGGGAGCTCTTTATAATTTTCTTGATAAAATTCTACGAGATTAACCTTTTCCTCATCAATATTATATATGTCTATTAAGCGTTGTGTAGAAGGAATTTCATCTGCGAGTCCTACTCCAGTCTCAATTACTATAATCTCATTCTCGTCATTTTTTATAACTTTTACATAACGTTGAAGCAAGTATTCCTTAAATTGATTAATCTTCACAGAATGAATAGTATCTCTAAATTCTTTATTAAGTTCTACAGTTTTATTTTTCACTTCTTTTGGATATATTCCTAGCCAAATCAAATATCGAATGATAATGGGCTTATCAAGTCCAAATTGCATTCTCATTTGTTCTAAAAGTTCTGGAGTTATTTCATTACTTTTACCAACACTAGTCCCTGGACCACCACCACCCTCAGTTGAATTTTGACCTTCCTTTAGCTGCTTTACAGCTCTCTCAAATGGTCCATCTGGGGCAATTTGAAGTATTGTAAATACAAGGAGTGTAGTTCCAAAAAAAGTAGGAATCATAAGCAAGAGTCTTCTTATAACGTATTGAAACATTTATATTATTTATTAAGTATTTTCCAATAATCAATAAGTTCATTATCTATTGGTAATGTAATAGTATCAGATTTTTTAGCTTCAGCAAGTTTTTTCTTTTTTTCAGGATCAGACCACCATAATAAAATAGGAGAACCCCATGAACCCCAATATTTCTTATATCTTTCATATCCATAGCCAAGTCCATGTTTAGGGATACCAAATCTATCCCAATGTAGCCCTCTTCTTCCATATAATCCAGCCCATCCAAAAACATAGTGATACTCTCTTGTAGCTAAACTATCTATACTCTGTAGAATTGTTACTCTCTCATCTGAATTCCAATTTTTATTATATTTTTCAATGAGCTTATCTATCTCAGGATTTGCCATACCTGTAGCATTTGTAACATCAATTTGATCCGCATATTTAGAATGAAGCATTCCCTCAGGGCTAGGTGAACTTGAACCAGTCCATCCACCATAGTGGATAGTATATGTTTTATCAATAAACTTATCAAAAGGATTTTGAATTACAACTAAAGTTAATTTAATGCCTATTGCTTCCAGATCATTAACTAATGGATTAAAAATTCTATCCATACCTTGACTGATATACATATCAATTTCAAAGGTTTGATCATTTTTAGATAACCATTTTTCTCCTTCTTTTTTATTCCATCCTGATTGTCCAAGTAATTCAAGTGCTAATTCAGGATTATAATATTGTTTTGGATTATCGGGGTGCTCATATTTGCTAAATGCATACCATGAATTTTTTTTATAATATTCATTAAAAAATAAATTTTTATTAAGTGATTCTACATCCCATAAATAAGAAAATGCTTTACGTACATTAATATCATCAAATGGCCATGCTGTTGTATTTAATGCAAGGCCTCCGACACCTTGTGGAATGTGTGTAATAGTTTTTCTTCTTTGGATTAGCCCTCTTTTTATTTCATCATGTTCCTCAGCAATAAATCTTTCTCTCCACCATTGAGCTCTTCCAACACCCATAAGATCATAATCTCCTCCAAAAAATCTTTCAATTCGTTGATTCTCATCATTTATAAAAAGAAAACGTATATAATCAAAATTATTTATTCCAATATTTCGCTTATGATTAATAGCCCAGTAATTTTCTGTTCTTTTTAGAACAATCATCCCATTATCTTCTTGAGATGTTTGAGTAATATCAATTTCATATGGTCCTGTACCAGGCATCATTTCAAATTGATATTTTTCAGTATATGCAGCTCCATCAATTTTATTTAAATAGTATGAAGGGTATATAGAAGTTTGAGCTATTTCTCCAAAAGTTCTCCAATCCACTTTATTTGCTTTTATGCTAACTATATATTTACTTATTGCAACAGGTGTTTGATATTGCTCTTGCCAAAATGTATAAGTATTAGGGTCTCCATGTCCTTCATCAGAAAATATTTTATAGGTTTCAACAATATCAGAGCTAGTTACATCTCTTCCATCAGTCCATTTTGCCCTAGGATCAATTCTAAAAAAGAAAGTCATTGAATCTGTTCCAATCTTCCAATGTGTTGCAAGTTCTGGTTCATATTTATTTGTTTCAGGATTAAAAATAAGTAAGGATTCATAGGTGGTATTTTCAATTAGTGCTAATAATTGATCTCTTGTCTCTTTACCAAAACCACGCAAAGTTGAAGGAAAAACACTTCCTCCTAATATTGTTATTGTATCACCCTTAGTAGCCTCAGGGTTTCCATTGCTTGCAACATTATTATTTGTTTCCCATCCATAGACTTCAGCTATTTCCTCGAACCCATTTCCTCCCTCAAAGGCAGAAGCTTCATTATTAGCTAATTTAACTTCAGAAATATCTACATTATCAAATTGTTTATATAACTTTTTACTATTTTCTTCATTGCATCCAATAATAAGTAAAGGTATAATAAACATTATTATATGATTTTTCATATTTCTCCAAAACTTTTTATATAAAAATTGAATGGCATAAATTTATCAAATTTTATTCTTATTTCAGAGGATTATTAAGTAATTTATAGCTTATAATATGGGGAGAGAGGTTGTGAGTACTTTGAATTTAAATAAGGTTTTAAAAAATATCAATATTGATGCAGATTGGATTGGACTAAGGCATGTTAAGGAGTCTACAACTTATAGAGTTATAAGAGATGGTAATCCTGAAGAAAATAATACTAATATTGAACATGGGATAATGGTAGAGGTCTTAGTTAATGGACAATTTGGTTATTATGGAACTCATAGATTAGATTCCAATTCAATTAATCATGCTGCTCAAAAGGCATATGATATTGCTAAAAATGCAGCAAAATATTCTATACATTCTTTTTCTAATAGTGTGAGGCCAAAATCAATAGGAGAATATAACTCTCCTTACAAAATAAAAAGCTTAGATTTAGATCAACTAATGGATATTTTGATAAAGTCAAATATATTACTTAGAGGATCAAAAAAAATTATTTCAGCTACATCAATGGCTAGAATTGTTAATATGGAAATGAATTTTATTTCTAGTAATGGTAGCAATTTAAAACAAAACTTTTTATATGTAGGACCTGGTTTTAGAACGATAGCTCAAGATGGTGATATTATACAAAGTAGATCTTATATGGATCAATGTAAACAAATAGGAATGGAAATGTTTGATGAAGAATTTGTGATGAAAAAATGTGAATCTATATGTAAAGAAGCAGTTGAATTATTACATGCAGATGAATGTCCTAATGAAAATATGGATTTAGTACTACATTCTGATCAAATGTTATTGCAGATTCATGAAAGTATTGGCCATGCTTTGGAAGTGGATAGAATATTAGGTGATGAACGAAATTATGCAGGTTGGAGTTTTGTTAATTTAGATGATTTTGGAAAACTCAAATATGGTTCTGATATTATGAATATTACATTCGATCCAACCATTCCTAGTGAATTTGCTTCATATGGATTTGATGATACTGGGAATAAAGCTACAAAAGAGTTTATTATTAAAAATGGTATTTTGCAAAGAGGCCTAGGTGGTCTTGAGAGTCAAGAAAGAGCAAAAATTAAAGGTGTTGCAAATGTTAGATCCTGTTCATGGAATAGAGCTCCAATAGATAGAATGGCTAATCTTAATTTAGAACCTGGAAATTCAACCTTTGATGAGATGATTGAATCTGTAGAAAAAGGAATTTTTATGCAAACAAATCGTTCCTGGTCAATTGATGATTTTAGAAATAAATTTCAATTTGGTTGTGAATATGCAAAATTAATAGAGAACGGTAAACTAACAAAAACAGTTAAAAACCCAAATTATAGAGCTATCTCTACACCATTTTGGAATAGCCTGAAAAAAGTTGGGAATAGTGATACCTTTGATGTTTATGGTACTCCATATTGTGGAAAAGGTGAGCCTAACCAATGTGTTAGAGTTGGCCATGCTTCTCCTGCTTGTGTATTTAATAATATTGAAATATTTGGAGGGGCTTAGAAATGGATAAGTATTATTCAAAATTAAATGATTATCTTTTTTCAATTGTAAATAAAAATGAAATTATAATAACAAACTTTTCTGGGGAAAATAGTCAATTTATTAGATTTAATAATTCAAAAATAAGACAAACTGGAATTGTTGATGATATGAATTTTTCTATAACACTGCTATTAAATAAGAGAAAGTCTTCAATATCAATGACATTAAGCGGTAAAGAAAACAAAGATTTATTATTATTAAGATCCTATTTAGATAAGTTAAGAATTGATATGCAAAATATTCCTGAAGATCCATTTATTGTTTTTCCTACGCTATCTGATTCATCCAAAGAAATATATACAGGTTCACTACTTAATTTTGACTCTGCTGCTGACTATTTAGTCCCTATAATGCAAGGAGTTGATTTGACTGGAATTTGGGCATCTGGGAAGATATTCTCTGGAAATGCAAATTCATTAGGTCTTCATCATTGGTTTGAAACAGATACATTTTCTTTAGATTATTCACTTATTACTCCATCTAAAAAAATGGTTAAGGCTTGTTTTGCTGGAACTAAGTGGAATCAAAATGAATATGAAGAATATATAACTGATTCTAAGAAAAAATTAGAATTAATGAATAAAGAACCAATAAAGATAAAACCAGGTGATTATAGAACTTACATAGCACCATCTGGAGTATCTGATCTTATCGATATGTTTTCATGGGGAGGGATTAGTGAGGCAGCAATTCAACAAGGAGACAGTTCATTAATTAAACTTAAAACTTTAGAAGAAAAATTATCACCTTGTTTTTCATTAACAGAGGATTTTAGCAATGGAACAGTTCCACGTTTTAATGGCACAGGTGAAATTGCTCCAGAAAAATTACCTTTAATTATAGCTGGTTCTCTTAAAAATACTTTAGTTTGCTCCAGAACTGAAAAAGAATATAAAGTGCAAACTAATTATGCTACTTCTGATGAAAGTCTTAGATCTCCTGTAATGTCTCCAGGAAATTTAAATGAAGAGAGCATTTTATCTAATATTAATGAGGGAGTTTATCTCTCAAATCTGCACTATTTAAATTGGAGTGATAAAATTGGTGGAAGAGTTACTGGAATGACAAGATATGCATGTTTTTGGGTAGAAAATGGAGAAATTATTGCACCTATTGAAAATATGAGATTTGATGATACTATTTATAATATATTTGGTAATCATTTAGAGAATACTACAAATAAAACATATCTTATCCCAAATATTGGAACATATGAAGGAAGAGGTTTGGGAGGTATACATTGTCCTGGCATAATGCTTTCATCTTTTTCTTTAACTCTTTAAGCTCTTCCAGATTTTCCAATATAGTTTCTAGGGTCTAATCCTAGATCTAATGTAGAAAATTCCCACATATCTTTATCAGAAATATCAAAAATAAAATTCTGAGATAAAGGTTTAACTAACCAGTCACCATGTTTTATTTCTTCTTCCAATTGTCCTGGATCCCATCCTGCATAACCCATATTAATTTTATAATTTTGTGGTCCTATATTATTTTTAATATCTTCTATAATTTTATTATTGGAGGTTAATGCAATTTCATTAGATATTTTGATTGTATCTTTAGATAAATAACTTTCATCATGTAGTACGAAACAATTTTGTAAATTAACTGGTCCACCAAAGTAAATTTTTGAATTCATTTTCATATTTTCAAAGATTACTTTTAAAAAAGATGATTTGTTTTTTTCGGAAATAATGGGCTTATTTAATATTAGACCCATTGCTCCATTCTTATCATGTTCACATAAAAGAATGATAGATTTTCTGAATATAGAATCATTTAACCCAGGGGTTGAGATAAGAAGATAATTCTTTAAATTGCTAATTGCCACTTACAAAAGTTACATTAAAGAGAATTAA
>Ga0187827_10006858_pt1 | contig 12842 bp, 11 predicted proteins | sample ETNtaG_39_FD_167969 | JGI IMG/M metagenome (GOLD analysis project Ga0187827, IMG submission 167969) | Marine microbial and viral communities from oxygen minimum zone, Eastern Pacific Ocean - ETNP2014_SV_150_PacBio MetaG (Illumina Assembly) | ecosystem: Environmental > Aquatic > Marine > Hypoxic... | reverse complement strand
TTTAATTTCAACCAAACTCTACTATTACCTCCTTATTGGTATCCAGGAAAACTTGATCTGCATCGACCTTGATCATACCAAAGCGAAATTGTTTCACTTGCAAGGAACGATCTGGCAAATCCATAATAAGATCGCTTTCTTCATATCCGCTTGCCGAAGTCCCATGTATTTTGGGGGTGGGACTAGTGCGCCCGGGGGGCCTACTAGTGGACAACCTGGGCGCGGTAGTGCGCCGGGGTGGGACTAGTGCGCCCGGGGGGCCTACCCTTCATGAGCATCCAGTTCCTGCATCTCGATCAGGTCAGGATTCCTATGTATCGAAGGGCGGCCCCTTGGGTGGCCTTGGGTTCTCCATTAGCCTGTGCATCTGGGTCATGGGGGTAATTTGATAATTTGGCAGGGTTTTGGTCAGGCGCGGAAAAGTGTTGGCTGGGTAAGGGTATTGAACTCATCAACCGTCTTTTGGGCTTTTAATTCATCAAGATCATTGATTACGGTCTTAATTCCGATTTCAGAAAGAGCAAGTGCGCAGGCTTTTCCCATTCCTTGTCCTCCTCCCGTAATAATGGCTTTTTTTTCTTTTCCAATTCACCCTCTGACTGAAAAGCTACTATTTTTATTTAATTCCCTTTTTCTGGAATAAAAACCTATATTTAATTTTTTCTTAGTGTAAGCAGCTTTGAACTGTATGGGGTGTTGATCATGATCTACACCATTTTCACAGTTATCAATCAATTCTGTCATCATACATGCGGCTATAGAAGCATTTTTAAACTGATTCCCACTAGTTCCAATGGCCATATAAAATCCTTCAAGATCTGATTTATCATAAATGGGAATCCAGTCGTCTGAAACGTCATAAAGGTCCACAACTCCCTTGGTTCTAATGGGTATTCCTATTTGTTCAAAACGTTTAGCTAGTCTCATAACCTGAGCATTCCATTGAATTTCTGTCACATCTCTATTAAATTCATCAGGATCATCAATCCATTGCCTTTGGTCACATTCTGGATCTTCGCTGCCAACTAAAATTGCATTTCCAGGAGCTGGCCTATAGTAGCATCCTACATCACCATCATTCATTATTTTCCCGTTCTTTTCGAAATTAAACCCTTTTGGTGCCGGCACATGATGGACTTCATGACGAAGTGCACGAGTGCCAACATTCATACCTTCAATTACACCAGCCATTTTATTGATAATTTTTGAATGAGGACCTGCCACATTGACCACAATGGGAGAATTGATTCGCGTCCCATCATCTAACTCAACACCTGAAACTCTATCTTTGTTTTTAAGAATTCGGACCACCTCTCTATTGAATACAAATTTTCCTCCTTTTGCTTCCGAAGCTACCTGAAGATTATGTGTTGCCAATTGTGGGTCATTAATATAACCACCATCAGGATTCCATATGGCTTCAATGATTTTTTTTCCAGATTTTTGATTAAAAAGTGGATCCTCAGGTCTCCTCACAGGCCAATATGAATCTAAATTAATGCTTGGAAAAGTTTTAATTATTATTTCAGCATCCCATATTTCATAAGTTACACCAACTTCATCATATAGTTTCTTAACTTTCCCAAAATGAGAACTTTTGTCTCTAAGAAATACAACACCTGTTTGAAAAAATTGAGCCATTCCCCTTGGATCTAAAGTTCCTATGTAATCGTTCCAATTTTTCCAGTAATGAGCTCCTTCATAAGCCATTGCTACTCCTTCCCATGAAGAATAACTAAATCTTATACATGCACAGGAGTTGCTTGTAGAGCCATAACCAGAGGCAGGGAGTTTGTCTACATTTATTGTTCTGTATCCTTTTTTATTGAGCTCGAAAGAAATATTTGCACCTATAATTCCTGATCCTATAATCGTAACATCTGTTGAATGTTCCATTGATATTTATTTATATTTTAAAAAAATTGGTCAAGATATTCAGGAACGAAGTCTTTCGGGTGAAAGGTCAGAGGGGTTGACGCCTAATGCCGTTACCTCTTCAGGAAATTCTTGTTTTAAGACGAGTGCCGCAGCTACTCTTGAAAGAGCAGGAGAAGTCTGAATGCCATACCCCCCTTGTCCGGCAAGCCAGAAAAAACCAGGATGGTCCGGATCGTACCCAACAACCGGTGTTTTGTCTGCAACAAAACTTCTCAATCCTGCCCATGTTTTTGAGGCGCTTTTTATAGGGAAATCCAAGGCCTTTTCGATGCGTTCGACTGCCAGGGCCAGGTCCCAATCCTGCGGTCTTGCATCTTGAGGTTCAACAGGAGTTTCATCTGCTGGTGAACCAAGCAAATGCCCCCCTTCTGGTTTGAAATAGAAAGACTCTTCGACATCCACGACCGCTGGCCATGTTCTGCAATTGATGTCAAGAGGAGGCTCAAAAAGCATTGCGGTTCTTCTTTTCGGGACAAGACTGACAGGAGCAATCCTGCAATTTAGAGCGACTTGATCCGCCCAAGCACCTGCGGCATTGATCAAGATTTCGGTATGGATATGAGTTTTTTCTAAAAAAGCTTTCCAGCTATTTCCGTCTTTTTCGGCTTTCAGGAGTTTATGTTCAGTCAAGATTTCTCCGCCGGAGTTTCGAATGCCTCTCAAAAACCCCTGATGCAGGACATCCACGTCGATATCCTGGGATTTGGGCTCAAGCACTGCTGACGCAAAATAATCCTTCCGGAGGGAAGAAACCAATTCCAGAGTCTCTTGCTGCTCTAGCCATTTCACAGTCGGACAAAGTTCTTGAATTTCCTGAAAAAAGATTTGAAGTTTCTCCAACTGGTCTTCACGGGCTAACATCAAAACCCCCCTTGGAAGAACAAGAGGATGATCAGCAAATCCTGCAGGGGGATTTCTAAAGAATTCGCCACTCGCATTGGTCAGGGCGCGAATGACACGATTGCCATAACTCGCTGCAAAAAGAGCTGCAGAACGACCCGTTGAATGATAACCAGGTTGCCCCTCCATCTCCAACAATAGGACCTGCCCTTGTCCTGAAAGTCGATAAGCAATGGAAGCTCCTGCAATGCCAGCTCCAATTACCAAAAAATCACATCGATGTCCTGTTTTGACCATGAAGGGTGGTTGAATTATATTTTGATAAGAATGGTTTTCATTGTTTCCCCAAAAGATGAATTTTTCTTATAAATTTTTAATTTTTTCGAGATAATTATTTTCAGCTTTTTTTACTGCATCTTCATCTAGCTCAAATCCTAAACCTGGTCCCTTTATCACATTTAATGAACCTCCATCTAATTTAAGATTTGGCGCAGAAATAATATCGCTTGTTAGTAAGTGATTCATATACTGATTTCCATCATCTAGATTAGTAACAAGTGCACCTGCCTGATTAGAAGCACATGTAGTAATACCTGTTTCATGTAATCCATGAATACAAATGTTTATTCCAGCAGCTTCTGCTACAGCTGCAGCTTTTAAAAATCCTAATATTCCACCCGTCTCATGGATACCAAGAACGATTAAATCTGCAGCACCCAGTGTTACGGCATTAAGTACATCAACCGAATTAAAAACACTCTGATCAGCAGCTATTGATATGGGACTAAGTTGTCTTATCTGTTGAAGCGTCTTTAAATTCTGGTGCCCACATGGCTGTTCTATCATCTCAACATCATATTGATTCAGTTTTCCAATCATTCGATTTGCGGTTATTGGGTCCCATGCTTCATTAGGATCAAAACGAAGTCTTATTTCAGGGCCTACAGCATTTCTTACTTGTTTAACTATTTCTTTGTCTATTTGTTCTCCCCGGCCCACCTTGCCGTATATGACCTTATGACCCTCGCTGGCAAAGATCTTTGCATGATTTGCGAGTTCTTCTGGAGTTTCTCCTTGTATGAAACCAAAGTAGTCGATGCTATGGCGTAAAGATCCCCCAAGAATTTCATGAACAGGAATATCAAGAGTCTTGCCTAAAGCATCCCACATAGCTAATTCTAGTCCTGTTAATATTTGAGCTCCAAAACGTGGTGCACTGCAAAGCGCTTGTGCTTGAAACATGTTGAAATAGCATTTTTTCATTAACCTTTGTATGTCACAAACCTTCTCATCAATTAAATTTTCAGAAGCTTTATCGATTAAAGCTTTTACAGCATATGAATCTGGTGTAGAAATACTTTCACCATAACCAATAATTCTATCCGATGTTTCAAGTTCAACAAGAATAACTTCAGCTCCTAATGTAATACCAGCAGACCAAAAATATGGTTTTTTATTTGTTACCAATAAAGGTTTTGATTTGATTTTTTTGATGATCATTTCTTTTATCTTGACAGAGTGAAATATTAGATATATAAAAGAATTAGCAAAGATGCAAGAATTATTTTTAATTCTTACATCTTAATATTCTTACTAAATTATAGCGAAATTTAGTGAGACAATTATAAATCAGTTATAGGAGATATATATGTTTAGATTCAAAGTAAAATTGGGGATTATTTTATTTAGTTCAATTTTTTTATTTAGCTCATTTTTAAATGCAGCTGAAACTCCATTTCAAACTGGCATATTGAAAGTAGCCCTAAATGGTGATATGCCAATGACAGGTTTGGATGATAATGGGGAATTGATTGGAACAGATGGAAGTCTAATGGTACATATTGCCACTTCTTTAGGGTTAAAAGTTGAGCCTAAATTGATGGACTGGTCTGCAGAAATTCAATCAACTAAGCAAGGAAAAACAGACATAATGCATGGAGCAATGGGCTGGATTGAGCCACGGACTAAAATAATGCTTTTGACAGATCCCATTTATTATTTTGGAACAGGTTTGACTCAGAAAAAAAATCTTAATGTTAATACCTTTGAAGGTATGAAAGGTAAGTGTGTATCAACAGTATCTGGATTTACCCTTGTTCCAGAATTAAAAAAAGTTGACGGAATTGGGGAAGTCAAACTTTATGATACGACCGATGGTGTCATGAAGGACTTAATTTCTGGGAGATGCGACATAGCTATTCTTGATCCTCCCTTAATTCAGCTTGCAATCAACAACAATCCAGATTGGAATTTACATCAATTAGAGTTAAAACCACAGCCAAGTCGTTATCCAATTATGTCTCAGAAATATAATGTTATTTTTGGAATAAATAAAAAATTACCTTGGCTTTATGATGCTGTTAATAAAGAAATTGCAAAAATATGGGCATCATGTCTTAACGTAAAATCCATGGCAGCATATGGTTTATCAGATAAAAGCTGGTTTCAGCCTCCACCAAGTGAATCAAATATAAGGATTGGAGTTGACCGTCCAAAAAATTGGGAAGCTCCTAGTGGTGATCATTGTTTTTTAAAAAGATAAATAATCCTCCCTTCTGCGCACAAAATTTGTGCGCACTTCTTTTTTAATTGTTAAAATAAAATAAATGGATCCTTTAGTTAAAATTGTCGATTTATATAAGAATTATGGCACTCTTGAGGTTTTAAAAGGTATATCTACAACTGTAGAAAAAGGTGAAAAGCTATCGATTATTGGTCCAAGTGGTTCAGGTAAAACAACACTGTTAAGATGTATTAATTTCCTAGAAAAGCCAACTTCAGGTCACATTTATGTTGATAACACACTTATAGGTGAGAAGGAAGTAAATGGGAAATATGTTCATTTAAGTGATAAAGAGTTAGCTAAAGAAAGAGCAGAAATTGGATTTGTTTTCCAACGTTTCAATCTTTTTCCTCATTTAACAGCTCTCGAGAATGTAACAATTGCTCCGAGAAAAGTACTTGGTCTAAATAATGACGAAGCCAATGAAATAGCTGCGGACATGCTAGAAAAGGTTGGTCTATCACACAAATCTAACGAATATCCTGAAAGATTATCCGGCGGCCAACAACAAAGGGTTGCAATAGCAAGAGCTCTTGGAATGCAACCAAAACTTATGCTATTTGACGAAGCCACTTCAGCACTAGATCCTGAATTAATTGGTGAAGTTTTAAAAGTTATGAGGCAATTAGCTGAAGAAGGAAGAACAATGATTATAGTTACACATGAAATTCAATTTGCTGAGGAAGTCTCTGATAGGGTTATATTTATGGATGAGGGAATAATTGTTGAAGAAGATGATCCTAAAAAAATATTTTCACAACCTAAACATGAAAGAACAAAATCCTTTCTTAGCCAAATTCTCGATCGCGGATAGTTTTAATAATGGAATTTATTTATAAACTTCTGGAATGGACACCTAAAGTACTTCCTGTACTCTTGAAATCTGCAGTAGTTACATTAGAAGTTACAATTGGGTCATTATTTATTGCACTAATTTTAGGGATCATTGTAGCTTTAGCTAGAATTTCTCGGTTAAAAATAATTTCATATCCAGCCTTGATCTATACGGACTTAATGCGGGGAACTCCTGCATTAGTTCAGTTATTCATAATTTATTTTGGGCTATCAGATTTAGGGATAGAATTTGAACCCAAAATGGCTGCCATTATTGGTTTGGGATTAAACGGTGCAGCATATGTTGGTGAAATTTATAGAGCAGGTATAAAAGCTATCCATATAGGACAGATGGAAGCAGCATTAACTTTAGGGATGACTCCCATTAATGCCATGAGATTTATTATAATGCCTCAAGCAATTAGAATTGTTCTTCCCCCACTTTGTAATTATGCAATTTTACTTGTTAAAGATACAGCGATTATTTCAACTATTGCAGCCCCTGAAGTGATGTTTGAAGCCAGAAGAATTGTACAAGCCACCTTTATGCATAGTGTTAGTGGACAAATATACTTAATTGCAGCATTTATCTACTTGATAATTACTATACCAATGTCATTTGTTACAAAACAATTAGAAAAAGCCAAAGATGCTTGGACATAATTAAAACACTTAAAAAAATATGATTGAATTTTTAGAAGGTTACGAGGATTATTTTGAAGATTGGGTATGGGAAATGAGTATCGCTTCATTACTTACACTGGAATTAATGTTATTTTCATTTTTATTGGCATGTTTCTTAGGACTTATTATAGCATTATTAAGAATATCAAAGAATAAATATGTTAGCAATTTCTGTAAAATTTACATCGGATTTTTTAGAGGTGTACCAGTACTTGTAATTCTTTATTGGATTTATTTTGCGATGCCTGAATTAGGTTATGAAGTATTAATGATTTCATCATTTACTGCAGCAATACTTGGTTTAGGTATACATGGTTCTGCTTTTATGGCAGAAGTTTTTCGTTCTGGAATACAAGCTTTAAATATTGGTCAAATGGAGGCATCTCTTTCATTAGGAATGACTCCGCTTAATGCCTTGAGATATATTATTCTACCACAAGCCATCAGAATTGGTTTGCCTCCAACAGCAAACTTTGCTGTAGGCCTTTTAAAAGAAACTGCTTTATGTTCGATTATAGCTGTTCCAGAACTTATGTTAAGAGCAAAAGATGTTGCTTCTTCAAGTTTTCTTCCAATGCAGGCATTTGTTATGGCTGCTGTGTTTTATTACATAATGAGTTTCCCTATGATGAGACTTGTTGATTACCTTGAAAAAAGTATGGGCAAGAGTACCTTATAATTAGTTTGTCTGTTTTTAATAATTATTTTATTCCTGAAATGTAATATGAAAATTGATAAAGTTGAACTTATTCCAGTTTCCGTTCCATACAAACATGATGAAATAAGTTCCAGGGTATCTCGCTCAGGAATTACTGAAATAATCATTAAAATCACAACTGATAATGGTTTAGTAGGATGGGGAGAATCTCCTAGAATTGCCAGTGCAGAAGTTATTCTGAAAGCAATTGAGTCAATGATACCTATGATGCTAAATCAAGACCCTTGGCAAAACCAACTACTTGAAAAAAATGTTTATCATGATTCTAATTGGCAGTGGTCCCAGATGACTGCAAATTTGGCATATGGTGGTGTTGATATGGCTTTATGGGATATCTACGGTCAGGAAACAGGTTTGCCTATATATAAACTTTTAGGAGGAAATCTTAGAGAATATGTTGATTACTTTTATTATTTGCAATGGGATGAACCAGATCATTTGCTCAAACAATGTACAGAAGGTCTAGATAAGAATTATGATGTTTTCTATATGAAAATTGGGGTAAATGAAATAATAGAAGAGGAAATGATCAGGCAAGTCAGATCGATAATTGGGAATGATAAAAAGATCAGGCTAGACATAAATATGGCATGGGACGTTCCAAAAGCGAAAAAACTAATTAATGAATGGAATGAAAAATATAATCTTGATTTTGTTGAAGCTCCAGTACCCATTCAACCGCTAAATCTGATGAAAGAAGTAAATGATAAAGTTGATGCTTCCCTATGTATAAATGAGGGACTTTGGCAAGAATCAGAATTTTACAACATTATAAATAATAAATGTGCAGATTTTCTTTGTTGTAGTCATTATTTTGTTGGAAGCATCAGGAAATTTGTAAATTTAGCTAATTACTCCAATTTTATGGGTTGGCAAATATGTAAACACACTCATGGAGAGCTTGGACTTACTGCAGTGATTGGTCAACACCTAATGTTAGCAATTCCAAACGCATGTGATGGTCATCAACAAACTGCTCAAAATATGGCGGATGATATACTATCTGAAGAAATACCCATTACCAATAGTAATTCATGGGGGTTGATAGACAAACCTGGTTTAGGAGTAAATGTAGATGAGGATAAATTAGAATTCTATCATAAGAAATTTCTTGAAAACGGAGAATATCTGCTTTATGGAAATAAATTTCCAATTGCTTGATCATGGTTAAAAAACATTTATCAACCAATAAAATCATTAAATTTTATCAGGAAAATGGATATTACTTCCCACTTAATGTGTTTAATGATGATGAAATTGATTATTTTCTTAGTCAATTAACCTTAATTGAATCATCTGGTTCTGAAAAAATTAATTCAGAACTAAGATTTAAATCTCATCTGGTTTTTCCTTTTTTGTCAGATATCGTAAGAAATTCAAAGATTTTAGATATTGTGGAACTCATTTTAGGTCCTAATATTTTGGTGTGGGGTAGTGGCTTTTTTATTAAAGAACCTCAAAGTGATTCTTTCGTTAGCTGGCATCAAGATTCTAATTATTGGGGCCTTTCTCATAATAATGTTACGACCGCATGGATTGCTTTTTCAAGTAGTAATACTAAATCTGGTTGTATGAAAGTGATTCCAGGATCTCATGAGAGTGAAATCATGGGGCATGCTGATAAACCACATAAAAATAATTTGCTAAGTAGAGGACAAAGCATCACTAATCTGAAAAATGAACATCTGGCTAAGGATTTGATATTGGAAAGAGGTCAAGTTTCCCTGCACCATGTCGGGATAGCACATGCTTCCGAACCTAACTTTTCATCTGAAAGAAGAATAGGTTTTGCTATAAGATATATTCCACCATACATCAAACAAACTACTGGTAACATAGACTCTGCTACTTTAGTTAGAGGAACTGACGAATATAATCATTTTTTGGTTGAACCTATTCCTTCTACTAATTTTGATCATAAGGCAAATTTATTTAGAATAAATATCTGGGATAACGCTAAAAAATTTCTTATGAAAAAATGAAACTTCAAAAAATCTATATATGTCAAAAATCGAAAGTGTTAAAGTATTTTATTTTCGATATCCTTTCCCTGAACATATTAATTATGTTTACAGTGGTGGAAAGGTGGAAAATATGGACTTGGCATTAATAAAGGTTACTGATGAAAATGGTGAATATGGACTAGGCGAAGTGACTCATGGCCAGTTTTGTTATGAGCCTGTTGTTGGAATGGTTAAACATTTTAATCAATTACTAGTTGGTCATGAAATTTCAAAAATTAATCGAGCCTGGGAAATCATGTACCAATCAAGTATTTTTTGGAACAGACAAGGCCTTGGTATTGGCGTGATGGGAGGTATCGATATTGCCCTGCATGACTTGTATGCCAAACAAATTGGGATACCGGTTTATCAATTGCTTGGAGGATTAACCCGTTCACATACAAGAATATACGCAAGTAATGGGCTTTTTGATACATATGAACCTCTTATTGAAGATGCACTAAAGGCATATAGTCTTGGATTCAGAGCTTATAAAATGCGTGTTACCAATCCAGATAATGCTGTATTATTAGTTGATAAGTTATTTCATGAAATGAAAGGAAAGATTGATATTATTGTTGATGCTGTTCAAGGTTCGTGTGCTACTCCTTGGTCCGTTAATATTTCTAAGAAACTCGGAAAAGAGCTTGAAAAATATAATATCCTTTGGTTTGAAGAACCAGTTAGAGTCGAAAACATAGATGGTTATCTTGAGGTTAAAAATCACTGCAATATAAATATTGCTGGAGCTGAAAGTTTACCAACAGCTGATTCATTTCGGCAATACATTGAAAAGAATACTTTTGACGTTGTTCAATTTGATATTGCAACTACTGGATTTACTGAGGGAAGAAAAATCGCAAATTTATGTTCAATTTATCAAAAACCTTTAGCTATACATTCCTGGGGATCAATAATAAGTATCCTATCAGGCATCCATATGTCCCTAGTTACAAATAATTGTGCTTACACTGAATATGGATTTATGGATCAACCATTTAATGAATATCTATCAAATAAAGAATACACTATTGATAATGGAGTTTTTTCTTCAAATCAACTAGGACCTGGTTTAGGTGTAAGTTATAATTCAAAAATTGAGGAAATGTATCCATATGATTCTAAATCAAAAAATACCATGATTTCTTTTGATGAATCATATTTAGAATTATAATATTTTTTAGATTAAACATCATATCTAGTTTGTAAAACTGTAAAAATTATTGAGGATATATTCCTAATTACCCCAAGAAATCTATCTCCAATCATGAAATCTTGTTAACCAAATTCTTTCACGAGTATAGGGACAGGATGTTCAACATGATCAAAGAAGCTGTTTTGTTCACCCCCTTGATCAAAGAGGTCAGGTAAACAAGATGTTATCTAGATTCAGACCAAAGATTCCTTCGCTCCGCTTTGATGCTCTGGAAGTTCAACAAAAGCTTTGGTCTTGTCAGGTGACATGATGGATACAATAGCACCTTATTTTTGGTCATAGGGTTCCAAACCTTATCCTTTTTCATCGCATCAAGTGTTTCAGTCTTCTTGGCGACGACTTCATCCGGCAGATTGGCGGCCCATAGATCACCGGCAAACGCACGGAATTGGACGCGGCAACCTATGCGGTGAACCGGTAATTTACAGCAAGAAGAAATGAACACTTCCGTAGGTGAATCCATGAAAATAAGAGATATCAGAATCAAACCACTGTTTAGCAAATTCAAAACACCCTATGTCTGGGCCATGGGAAAGAACCTCGGACAAACCACCATTCTAATCGAAATCGAAACGGAATCGGGCATGGTAGGTATCGGAGAAACCGCTCCGACGATGATGAACACGGAACCGGCTATTACTTTTTTGGAAAACGCTAAATCTGTCTTATTGGGACAGTCTGTTTTCCGGATTTCCGATCTATTGAGACAGGTCTTTACGCGGAGCTTTGGTGTGGCAAGCGTCAGTCATGCGCATCCCAGAATTGCCAACATTGTGTTTGCCGGCCTCGAAATGGCCCTTTGGGATGCGTTCGGCAAATCTGTTAGTCTGCCTGTCCACGCTCTGCTCGGTGGGAAGATCCACGACACCATTGGCTTTATGGGCTTTGTCCAGGGCGAAACCGTCGATGAACTTGCCACACACGCCGGTCGGTTGGCGCAAGAGGGCTATGAAGTGATTTATCTGAAGGTTGGGCGGGACAACAAAACAGACCTGGCCAACGTGGAGGCGGTCAGGAGCGCGATCGGCGACAAGAGGTTGCGAATTGACCCGAACGAGGCCTGGGACCTCATGGAAGCTCAAGTGATGATCAATAAGCTCGCGCGGTTCGATCTGGAGATGGTTGAACAGCCGGTGTCGGCTATCGCTGGCGTGCTCGCCCTAAAAGCACTGAAACAATCCTGTCCTGTACCCTTAGCTGCCGATCAATCCGTATTCACTCCGGAGGAGGCACACACAATGTGTGCCAGTGGTGCTGTCAGCCTCTTGACAGTGGGACTTCACGAAACCGGGGGAATTCTCGGGCTCCGGCGTGTCGCTGCAATTGCACAGCTATTTGACATAAACGTTTGCATCCATGGAGTCTGGGAGACTGGAATCACAACCTGTGCCTCGATTCAGTCGGTGGCGGGGATTCCTAATCTGGACGATGGCAACCAGATCATGTGGCAGCTTTTGGAGGAAGACATCGTCGAAACCCCGGACCTTACCCCAAAAGCCGGGAAGATTCCTGTGATGTCCGGTCCGGGGCTTGGCTTCACTTTGAACGAAGACGCTGTTAGCCGTGCCTCCGAAGCCTATAGTACACGGCAGAGCTGAAGCTCCGTACTGCCCCAAAGTGCCCGTTTCGCCTGGAGATAACTACTCTTACACCAACCGGACGGGATTGTTAAGCCAATCATTCTATGCCCCTGCGGGTAGAAATAAGGTTAACTACTTTATGTAAAAGGGGTGGGGCCTAGTGCGCCCCTGGGGGCCTATCCCGGAGCATCCAGCTTATGCATCGATCAACCTTGGATTCCTATGTATCGAAGGGCGGCCCCTTGGGTTGTCCTGGGGACTCAGTGACTGTCAAACCACTCATGGCCCAATTTTAGAGGGAAGTTAAACAAACACCGGGAAACAAAATCCGTCAACCTCCGGCCAAATGCCTTTGAGCCGTGAAAATATTCCCTTGACTGGTTTTGACTTTCCTATACTTTTTCTAAAAGAAAGATACATATCTTGCCGGTTGGATCTGGGTCTCGTTCCAGCTAGGCTTTCAGCT
>Ga0187827_10006857_pt1 | contig 12842 bp, 10 predicted proteins | sample ETNtaG_39_FD_167969 | JGI IMG/M metagenome (GOLD analysis project Ga0187827, IMG submission 167969) | Marine microbial and viral communities from oxygen minimum zone, Eastern Pacific Ocean - ETNP2014_SV_150_PacBio MetaG (Illumina Assembly) | ecosystem: Environmental > Aquatic > Marine > Hypoxic... | reverse complement strand
GAACAAAAAAGCAAAAAAGAGGCAAAGAAAAAACAAAAAACAATTGAAGTAAAAGAAATTAAGATGCGTCCAGGTATTGATAAACATGATTATGAAGTAAAAATTAAAGCACTATCTAAGTTTATTTCTGGTGGAAATAAGGTAAAAGTTTCTATGCGTTTCCGTGGTAGAGAAATGGAGCATCAAAATTTAGGTATGGAATTATTAAAAAAATTAACAGCAGAAGTATCAGAGTATGCCAAGATAGAAACGCCCCCCAAACCTGAAGGAAGACAAATAATGATGGTTTTAGTACCAAATTTAAATAAATAATAGAAAATAAGATAGTTGCTAGTTTTTTACATTTTGTTTATAAGCCGGATCAAAATCAGTTGTGGCCTTATGGGGCAGCCCAGCGGTTAAATTTTTCTTAAGGAGACAGAATGCCCAAGCTAAAGACTAAAAGCAGTGTAAAAAAAAGATTTGCAAGAACTGCAACCGGTAAAATTAAATTTAAGCCAGCAGGAAAACGCCACGGTATGAGTAAGCGTTCTAATAAATTCATTCGCAATACAAAAAAATCAAGTATTATGGCTCCTAGTGACGCTGCATTAATTGATCATATGTTGCCTTACAATAAATAGGGGAGACAATTATGACCAGAGTGTCAAGAGGGGTTACAGCAAAAGCAAGACATAGAAAAGTACCTAAAAGAGCAAAAGGGTATTATGGTAGAAGAAAAAATGTATTCAGAGTGGCTGTACAAGCGGTTGAGCGAGGATTGCAGTATGCCTACCGTGATAGAAGAAAAAGAAAAAGTGATTTTCGAGGATTGTGGATTCAACGCATCAACGCAGGCGTTCGCAGGCATGGAATGACATATTCCCAATTTATTAATGGATTAAAAAAAGCTACAATTGAAATAGATAGAAAAATACTAGCAGAATTGGTTGTCAATCAACCAGAAGCTTTTCAAGCTTTAGTTGAAAAAGCTCAATCTGCTAGGTAGTTTTTTATCGTCACATAATTTATATATATATCTATGTCTTCAACACTTAATAAGAATGACATAGCAAACAAGATTGATAAAGCATCCAGCTTAGACAAACTTGAAGAATTGCGCATTCACTATCTTGGAAAAAAAGGTTTATTAACATCTGAGATGAAATCCCTTTCTTTATTATCTATTGAAGAAAAAAAAGAGAAAGGTCAAAAGTTAAATATTCTAAAAAGTTTTCTTGAAAGTGAATTGTTAAAGAAGAAAAATATCATTGAAAACATAGCTATTGATGAAAAAATAAAGAGCGAAAAAATTGATGTAACGCTACCTTCAAGGAATTTTTGCACTGGGAAAATTCATCCCATTAGTCAATCTATTTACAAAATTATAGATATTTTTGCATCAATGGGATTTTCCGTTGAGAGCGGTCCGGATATTGAGACTGATTTCAATAATTTTACAGCACTCAACATTCCTTTACACCATCCAGCAAGAGAAATGCAGGACACCTTTTATATAGAAGGAGAATCGGATGAAGAAGATAGAGTGTTACGAACTCACACAAGTCCTGTTCAAGTTAGATCCATGCTTGATTCAAAACCTCCAATTAGAATTATTGTACCAGGCAGAACATATCGAAGTGACTCAGATTCTACACACACACCAATGTTTCATCAGATAGAAGGGCTTTTAATAGATGAAACATCAACAATGGCTCACTTAAAAGGCTGTTTGATTGATTTTTTAAAAGAATTTTTTGAAATTGACGATCTACGATATAGATTTAGACCTAGTTATTTTCCTTTTACAGAACCTAGTGCAGAAATGGATGTCGCCTTTACAAAAAAAAATAATGTGCTTAACATAGGAGAAGGCAATGAGTGGTTAGAGATTCTAGGTTGTGGAATGGTAAATCCTTGCGTTTTAGAAAACTGCAATATTGATTCTGATACATATCAAGGCTTTGCATTTGGGATGGGTATAGAGCGCTTATCAATGCTTAAATATGGCATCACCGATATGCGAGGTTTTTTCGATTGTGATTTTAGATGGCTTAATCATTATGGTTTTAATCCGCTTGACTCGTCTTCATCATCTGGAATCTAATAATGAAACTTACCTTAAGTTGGCTTCGTGAACATTTAGATACAGATGCTGATATTAAAGTTATTGAGTCAACATTAACAAATATTGGATTAGAGGTTGAGTCAATTGAGGACAGAACAGAGGAGTTCAAATCTTTTACTGTCGCAAAAGTTATAAACGTTAGCAAACACCCTAATGCAGATAGGTTAAAAATATGTGAAGTAGAAACTATTAAAGGAAATTTCCAAGTAGTTTGTGGCGCTCCAAATGTTGAAACTGGAATACTTGGAGTATTTGCATTTGAGAACACTTACATCCCTGGAACAAAAATAAAATTAAAAAAATCAAAAATTAGAGGAATTGAATCATGCGGAATGCTTGTTTCCGAAAGAGAAATGGGTTTATCAAATGAACATAAAGGCATTATTGAAATTGACCAAAAATATAAAGTTGGTGATTCATTTTCTACAATCTATGGATTAGATGATCCTATAATAGAAATAAATATTACACCCAACAGACCCGATTGTTTGTCCGTAAGAGGTATTGCAAGAGATCTTGCAGCTTCTGGCATAGGAAATCTTAAGAAGCTAGAAATAAAAAAAATAAAAGGGACTTTTAATAGTCCTATTAAATGGCAAAGAAAGTTTAAAAAAAATGAAGAAAATTTATGTCCCGGGGTTTCTGGCAGATTATTTAAAAATGTAAAAAATGTTGAAAGCCCTGATTGGTTAAAAAAGAACTTATTAGCTATTGGGTTAAAACCAATATCCGCATTAGTTGATATAACAAATTATATAACATTTGACTTGGGAAGACCACTTCATGTTTATGATGCTGATAAATTAAATGGAAACCTTTCAATGCGCTTAGCAACAGATGGTGAGAAATGTAAAACACTTGATGAAAAAGAATACATACTATCTAATGATATGGTTGTAATCGCTGATGACATCAAACTTCATGGGATAGGTGGAGTTATGGGTGGATTAGACAGTGGCTGTACTAAGAATACAACCAATGTGTTTTTAGAAGTTGCTTTGTTTGATCCAATAAGCGTAACAAAAACAGGAAGGAAAATTAATTTGCAAAGTGATGCTAGATTCCGTTTCGAGAGAGGCATTGATAGTACTTCTATAGATTGGGGTGTTGATAAAGCTACAGAAATAATTTTAGACTTATGCGGTGGTGAAGTTAGTGAAATAACTACCAATCAATCAATAGAACATACAAAAAAAATTATTGAGTATGATTTTAATAAAACAGAAACTCTTTGTGGGGTTAATATTGACTTAAATCACCAAATAAAAGTTTTAGAAAATTTAGGATTTGTAATTAAATCACAAAAAAATGAATTTATTATAATTGAAGTTCCTCATTTTAGACCTGATATTGATGGCACAGCAGATATTGTTGAAGAAATTGTTAGAATTTGTGGTTACGATAAAATTAAACCTCAGTCTGTTTTAAAAGATCCTAGAATTAAAAAAGAGATTTTAAATGGAAAATTGAAAACATTTTATAAATCAAAAAGAATAATTGCGAGCAGGGGTTATTTAGAGGCTGTTACATGGTCATTTGTCTCTTCTGAACAAGCCAGTCTGGAAAATAAGAAAAAAAATGTAATAATAAAAAATCCAATTAGTAGTGATTTAGATACTATGCGTTCTTCTCTTTTTCCAAATTTATTAACCTCAATTAATATTAATATTAACCGTTTATTCAATAATGGAAAATTATTTGAGGTTGGACCGCAATATTCAGGACCCAAAGAGGAAGATCAACAAATGGTAGCATCTGGAATTCAATATGGATCAGTTCACACCGAAACATGGGGCGACGAAAAAAGAATATCAGATGTTTTTGATGTCAAAAGTGATGTTTATTTTGTTCTTGATCAACTTAATGTGCCTGTTCATAAAGTATTGTACGAAGAATCAGATAATAATTTTTTTCATCCTGGCAAGTCAGCCCAACTAAGAATAGGTAAAAAAATTCTGGCTCAATTTGGTGAAATACATCCATTTATTTTGCAAAAATTTGAGATTAATACTAATGTTAGTGGATTTGAGATCCTATTGGATCAAATAAGCCAATTTCAATTAAAAATAGCATCGACCAGAAAAGCATATGATAATAATTCTTTACAAGCCATTGAAAGAGATTTTGCTTTTTTATTTCCAAAAAACATTAGAGCCGGGGAGATTATTAAGAAAATAAAAAAAATTGATAATCGACTTGTAAAAAACGTTACTATTTTTGATGTTTTTGAAGGAAATAAACTTCCAGAGAATATGAAAAGTATTGCTATTAAAGTAATACTTCAACCAATTGAAAAAACTTTTTCTGATTCAGAAATAGAAATAATATCAAAAAAAATTATTGATCTTATCTCAAAAACTTTTGAGGGCAAACTAAGACAATAATAATGGCAGAATTAAAAAATATAAGAAATTTTTCTATAGTTGCACATATTGACCACGGTAAATCAACCTTAGCGGACAGACTTATTCAATTTTGTGGCGGTTTAACAGATCGTGAAATGAAAGAACAAGTTTTAGATACAATGGAATTGGAGAGAGAGCGAGGAATAACCATTAAAGCACAAACGGTTAGACTAAAATATAAAGCAAATAATGGAGAAGAATATATTCTTAATTTGATGGACACGCCTGGCCATGTTGATTTTTCATATGAAGTATCTAGATCAATAGCAGCTTGTGAAGGGTCATTATTAATTGTTGATTCAACTCAGGGGGTTGAAGCACAAACATTGGCTAACGCTTATCAAGCTATTAACAATAATCATGAAATTTTACCGGTGTTAAATAAAATAGATTTACCTTCATCTGAGCCACAAAAAGTTAAAGACCAGATTGAAGATATTTTAGGTATTAAAACCCAAAATGCCTCATTAGTATCTGCAAAAACAGGTTTAGGCATAGATGATTTATTTGACAAAATAATAAAGGTTCTTCCGTGTCCATCTGGTGAAAAAAATAAACCATTAAAATGTATGTTGGTAGATAGCTGGTATGATAGTTATTTAGGAGTTGTTGTTTTAGTAAGAGTAATAAATGGGGAATTAAAAAAAAATAAAAAAATTAGATTTATGGCCGCAAAAGCAACGCATATCATTAATAGAGTTGGAATATTTTCACCTAAACCCACCGAGGTAATATCACTTGGTCCTGGAGAAATTGGATTTATAAATTCTGGGATTAAAAGTGTTGCTGATTGTAAAGTAGGTGATACGATTACTGAGGAAAAAAATCCTACCACACATTCTTTGCCTGGATTTAAACCATCTCAACCAGTTGTTTTTTGTGGAATGTTTCCTGTTGATTCAGATGATTACGAGCATTTAAGGGACAGTGTAGTTAAGTTATCATTAAATGATTCAAGTTTTTCCTATGAACCAGAAGTAAGTCCTGCCTTAGGTTATGGTTTCAGATGTGGTTTTTTGGGTTTACTTCATTTAGAAATTATTCAAGATAGATTAAGATTAGAATTTAATTTAGAACTTGTTACCACAGCTCCTTCAGTTGTTTATAAGATTAATATGAAAGATAAGAGTATTTTAGAACTTCATAATCCAACAGATATGCCTGATCCTGTTAAAATCGATACAATTGCAGAGCCATGGATAAAAGCAACAATAATTGTACCAGACAATTATCTAGGATTAATTTTAGAATTATGTATTTCCAAGAGAGGAATACAAGAGCAAATAACGTATACAGGAACAAGAGCAATGGTAGTTTTTAAACTTCCATTAAATGAAGTAGTGTTTGATTTTTACGATAGATTAAAATCTATTACAAAAGGGTATGCTAGTTTTGATTACGAAATAACTGGTTATAAGATTAATGACTTAGTAAAAGTTATTGTGATAATAAACAGTGATCCAGTTGATGCGTTATCATTAATAGTACATCGTGATAGATCTCAACAAAGAGGGCGAGCTTTGTGCGAACGATTGAAATATTTAATACCACGTCAACAATTTAAGGTTGCCATTCAAGCGGCTATAGGAGGAAAAATTATAGCTAGAGAAACGGTGGCTTCATTTAGAAAAGATGTTACACAAAAACTTTATGGAGGAGATGTAACAAGAAAAAACAAACTCCTAGATAAACAAAAAAAGGGTAAGAAAAGAATGAGACAGTTTGGCAAAGTTGATATTCCTCAAAATGTATTTTTAAATGCATTAAAAATGAACGATAATTAGTTGGAAATATTTATGTAGTTTGACAAAGATTATTATTATAAAAATAAATCTATTAATAAGTTTCTTAAAATATGCTTAAAGATAATTTGTGACTGTAAAAAATAAAAAAAAAATATTAATTGTAACTGATTTTTATAAACCACATATAAGTGGAATTACAACTTATATTAATTCACTAACGAATATTTTAGCAAAGAATAATTATCAAATAACGATATTAACTGGAAAATTTTCAAAAGAATTAAGTGACATTGAAATCAATAAAAATTTAAAAATTATTAGAGCAAAGCCATTATTTAAATTTAGTAGAGGTTTTTATAGTTTTGATCTTATAAAAAAATATTTAGTTGAAAAGGAAAATCATGACTATGTAAATATTCATTATCCTCTTACTGAAATTTTTCCTCTTATTTTTTTTAGCAAAAAAAAATTAATTTTAAATTATCATTGTATACCGGATTACAAATCAATTTTTCTAAAATTTATTAGTTTATATTTTTATTCATTTGGATTTTTATCAATGATTTTCTCAAATAGAATTTCAATATTTTGTGAGGATTATTTTTATAGTTTTTTTGCCCATAATTTTTTTAGAAAAAAAGTTGAAATTATCCCCCCTTTTGTTGATATTATTCCTAATCTTAATAATAATATTCCTAATCTTAATAATAATAAATTGATCATAGGATTTTTAGGAAGAGTATGTGTAGAAAAAGGAATAGAGAACTTAATAGAAGCTAGTTTTATATTAGAAAAAAAAAGAATAAAGCACTTAGTTAATATTGCAGGAGATATTAAAGACGTAAGATTTGCAAGTTATGTAAAAAAAATCCTCACAAAAACAAAAAATTCCCCAAATATAAAGTTTATTGGAAAACTGAAGGAATCACAAAAAAGAACTTTCTTTAGTAGTTTAAATGTTTTTGTTTTACCGAGTATTAATTCTTTTGAGGCATTTGGCATTGTTCAATTGGAAGCTATGGCACATGGAATACCTGTAATAGCAAGTGATTTAAAAGGAGTAAGAATTCCTATAAAATTTACAAAAAATGGTTATATTTTTCAAAAAGGTAATAGTATTGAGCTAGCAAATTATATAATCAAAATAAATAATTCAAAATCTTTATTCATTAAAAAGGAAATTCAAGATAAATGCTTGCTACACTTTAATGAAAAAGAATTTACGAAAAAATCTCTTTCACTTTTTAATTAATTTAAAAAATAATTTTTGTAATATTTTGTTAGAAAATTCAATTTTAATAAATAAAACAAATGTTAATAACCAGGCTAAATACGCGTATCTGCTGGAAGGGTGTGTTAACAAAAGAACTGAATGTTGTAAAATTACTGATAAAAATAATGCATACGTAAATAAATTTTGTTTATAGCAGATTATGCAGTAAAAAATTATTAGCAATATAAATAATCTATGAATTTTATATAATGGATTCCATTTTTTGAATTGTTCAAATACAACATTAGTTTCATCTTTAAAATTTAAATTACTGTAGATATCTGTAAATGCAAAATGAACATTTGCATTTGTAAATAAACTATAGTTATTACCAAAATATATATTATGCGCAAAACATAAAAAGATAAAACTAAAAGCTAACAAAACAATAACAATACTAAAATAATTTCCTCTAAAATAAAATTTTAAGACAACATATAAAGTAAATATTGTTGCAGTAGGAAGGAAATTAGGACGCGCTAAAACAGCAAAAGAAAACAAAAAGAAAGAAAAAAATATTTTTATATATTTTAAATTAATTTTTTTGTCCTCAATATCTATGATTAAAGAAAGAGCAATAATAATTAATGTAATAGACAGTGTCTCAGCATGGTTTCTTGCAATTTGCCAGATATAATTAAAATATCCAAAACCCATATTTTCAAAAATAGGAAAAAAAATAAATGATATAAAAAGAAAATAAGATATTTTTCTATTTGTAAGTTTCCTAAATAATATAAAAATAGCAAAAGGTAAGAATGTTACTAAGATAAGATATCCAAAACTTGTATCCCCAAAAAAACCATTATTCATTGAACTAAAATATCTTAAACCTGGCATAAAGTAGAAAACATCTTCCCCGCCCCTTAGTGCGGAAAAATACTCACCTTTTGATAAATATCGGATTATGTCTTGCCCAAATGAGTAATGTAATAAACCATCGGCACCACCTCTAAAATATCTTAAACCAGTCAACAAATTTGAATCTCTGATTAAAGCTAAAATAGCTGTTGAAAAAACAGAAATGCTATAGATATAAAAATTGTCAGTTAATTTTACTTTTCCTAAAGAAAATGAAAAAATTAATAAAATGGTTATTATAGAAATGTATTTGATAAATTCAGTAATTATTAGATAATTGTTTTTTTTTAGTTTTACAGATAAATTATCCTCTTCATTTATAGAATATCCGATTATGTAAAGTTTTTGAAATTCTTTTTTATATTCAATACAATTATTGTCAGTATTTTTTGTAAAATCAAGATGTGCAAAAAAATCCTCAGGTTCATTTTTTTTAGAGAAATGATAAAACAAATTTCCTTTTGAACAAATGAATGAACCTCTAGCTAAACTTGGTATTTCAAAAGCTACATAATAAGGAAGAATTCTTCTGAATTTTTTATCAAAAGCAAAATTATAATAAAGAGTATTTAATTGGCCAATTCTTAGATTTTCTCTTGAAGAAAAATTTATTTTTTCTACTTGCCTTGAATATTTCTGATTTTGAAAAAAACTATCTGATGAAAAGGCAAAAGGAGTGTTTAAAGTCTTTAATTTGTTAAACTTTTCTACAGATTGAAAATATTCACCATCATGAGATTTAACCATTCTTTCCACATCAAAATTATCATAATTTTTATGTATTTCTTTTATTATTTTTTTGGGTAAAAATTTACCTATAACATTAATGTCATTATTATTTAAAAAAATTGAATGAGCCTCCTCAATAGATAATTTTGGTATAAAAATATTTATAATTGTTATTAGTAGAATAGTAAAAAGACTTAATTTTTTTATAAAAAATAACTCTTTAATTGAACAATTTATCTTTGTTATGATCAAAAAAAGAATTAACAGGCTAATAAAACCTATGTCAATAAGGTTTATTATTGGTAATTTTAAATTTATTAAAATAAATATAGTAACTATGAACTTAATTGTCATTAATTTGGTTTAATAAATATAAATGATCTTTCATACACTAGAACTGATAAGAGTAAAAGATTGGATAAAAAATTTAGTATTATTAATGCCTCTCATTTTTTCAGGAAATATTTTAAATTTCGATGTTTATCTCAGTCTTTTTATAAGTTTAATTTTTTTTTCCCTCACAACTTCAGCTGTTTATATAATTAATGATATTAACGACATAAAAAGCGATCGATCTCATCCTTATAAAATAAAAACCAAACCTATTGCAAGAGGTGATATAAGTTTAAATTATGCCCTAGGATTACTAATTTTTATTTTTATATTAATAACAATTTTCTATTTTATAGATAGTAAAATAATATTTCATTTATTAGCATATTTTATTTTAAACTTATTTTATAATTATTTTATTAAAGGAATAATTATTCTTGATTTATTTATTATTTCAATTGGATATATAATTAGAATCGATGTTGGATCTATAGCAATAGGTGTTCAGAGTTCAATGATGATGCTTATTTCAATTTTTTCTCTTTCTTTTTTTGTATTAGCAATAAAAAGAAAAAAAGAGTTTCAACAGATCGCATCAGGTAGAAAAAATTTGAAACATTATAATTTAACAATTCTTAATTCAATAATTGCATTATCATTATTTAGCTCCATTGTTTCTTATTCAATTTATATCTACATAAAAAATCATAATTTAATTATCTCAATGCCATTAGTTATAATATGCTTTTTAAGATATCTTTATATATCTAGTAGAACAAGCAAGGGAGAATTTCCATTTGATCTTTTTTTTCGAGATTGGATTTTATTGTTATCGGGATGTACCTATATGGTTGTAATAGTAATTAACTTTCTCTAATTTAATTTAACATCAGTTATTTATATTAGATTAATATTAAAACTTATTACAATTCTTTCTTTATCAGTTTTACTTATTTCTACTGAATGATATAAATAACTTGGAAATAGAACCAATAATCCTTCTTTAGGTTGAACTGAAAACATAGTTGAATTTAATTTATTTGCCTTTAAAACTTTAGGATATCTAAAAGATGTTACGGATCGTGGGTCATAAAAATTAATATACCCACATTTTTGAGGTGCCTTAACATAATATGCTGCACTGATATAATTATTAGAATGAATATGTCTTTCATTAGAGGCATTTTTTTTATTTATTATTGCCCACATACTTGTAATTTTTATTTTTTGCTTTTTTATATTCCAGCTCATATCTTCAAAAACTTTATTTAAACTAGTTGAAATAGAGTTAATAAAAAACTGCGGTTCATCATTTTCTAAATTAAAATAAGGTGAATGCCACCCTAATAAGTTTGATTTCTTGATTCCATCAAGATTTTTTGATTGAAGTGCTTTAATGTATTTAAACATTTTATCGTTTACATCTTTATATTTTGGAATTGTTGATAGCCAGATAGGAGTAGAAAAGGTTAGGTGAAGTTCTGATTTTTTATTACTCATTAATTTATTAGTAAGTAAAAATTATAGGCGTCTGAAGATAATGAATTTACACTCATGTTTTATTTTTATTTAGCACATTGCTCATTACTATTTTTTTATTGCGTTAATTAGAAAGACAATTTCCAAAATATTATTCTAATTTTTCATTTTTAATTAACTGTAAGAGACATTGACTGAATTCTTTAGAACCTTCAACAAAAGTGTAATTTTTACATATTTCTTTATTTTTTTCTACTTTTAATTGGTTTAATTCCGTATTGAATGGGCTAGACAAGATATCTATTTTTTGTTTAATTTTTCTTATTTTATTTTGAATTTCTAATTGGTTTTGTTGTTCATTGTATTTCTGATCAGCGTAATTTTCTAATATTACTATTTGATCATGATATTTAGTTTTTATTAAATGAATAAAATCAAGTTTTTTATATTTTCCTTCATTTGTATTTTGAAGTTCTATTTCATCAATGATAGCAGTATTTTTTTTATTAAATTGTTCACAATTTGATCTTTCATAAAATCTATCTATAATACATTGTTTTTCTTCATCAGGTAAATCATATTGATCCACTTTATTTGCCATCTCACATGAAAAATAAGCAGTATATTTACCAAGCACTCTCATAAAATAAGAAGCATAGTTATATTTTGTTGATAATTTATTACAATAATTTTTAGCTTCTTGTTCCATTACAGTAAGAGATAATTTAGTTGGGTTATGTATGATTACGTACATATCATCTTTTGCAATAATTTTATTTTCCAAGGTATTGCCAAAGTAAACACCTAATTTTCTTAATTCTTCTTCGGATGTTTTTTTTGAATAACCAAGTGTTAAAAGGAGAGGATCTAAATTTATATCGAAATCATCAGCAGCTTTAATACTTGATACAAAAGTCATAGTAAAAACAATAAGTAGTAATAGTTGTTTCATTATGAGTTTATAATGCAGGCTAATAAAATTATAAATTTTGATTTGAACATTGATAATTTTTATATATAAATTATCTAATAAAGTAAGCTCTATTATTAAAAATAGCCTTTTTATTGATTTAGTACAAAAACGTACATGGCCTTATTTTCTCCAGAATACAGGAAATATTTGTTGTGTGAAGGTCTTTAATTTATTAACAAAAAGTAATTCCAAAAACTTTATTACCACCAGCTCAGCGATTCAACTTCAAATATGAAGAATTAAAATGAATCGTGGAATCACTTGGAATCATTCTTTTTACCTATTAAATTTAATTCATGATAATATTTTTGAAGAAATAGAGTGAATAAGGTTGTAAATATATTGGCTAAAACGCAAACAAATACCTCCTCCATATCTCCGTGAACTTGCAACGGATAGATGTGAGAGCGATTCAATCAGCATGCTTGGAAAAAGTGTATGGTAGCAATACTATCCGAGGGTTCGAATCCTTTTGCCCTTTCCAAAAACTGTATTATCCAAATAAAAATCAAAAGGTGTATCACCTTGTACTATTTCTTTTTCTTTATATTGACATCTGTTCGAATATAAATCCGCTTATGCATTAAATATAAAATTTTTAATTTTGTATATAATTAATTTGTAAATACAAAATAAATGTCAAATAATTGAAAAGCATATAGTGACGTGTTAAACAATATAGAAATTTAAATGAATAATAAATATATTATTTGTGCAGATGATTTTGGATTAACAAAGTCAGTTAATAAAGCTGTAATAGATGTTTTTAAAAAAAATAATCTAACCCACGCATCTTTAATGGTAAATATGCCTGGGAAAGATGATGCTTTTAGACTTGCAAAGATCTATAAGAATCTGAATGTTGGTTTGCATTTTAATATTAATGAAGGAAAATCATTATATGGAAAAAGCAGCTTAACTAATTCAGAAGGTGTTT
>Ga0187827_10006855_pt1 | contig 12843 bp, 9 predicted proteins | sample ETNtaG_39_FD_167969 | JGI IMG/M metagenome (GOLD analysis project Ga0187827, IMG submission 167969) | Marine microbial and viral communities from oxygen minimum zone, Eastern Pacific Ocean - ETNP2014_SV_150_PacBio MetaG (Illumina Assembly) | ecosystem: Environmental > Aquatic > Marine > Hypoxic... | reverse complement strand
ACCCAGTTGATGTCGCTGGCTTTTGGGCTTGGTACCAAGGGTGCGCGCCTTGAACAGAATATCGTCGATCCACGACCGCTGCTTGGTACGAAAAGTTTGCTCGACTAAGAACAGCCGCTGTCGCCGTGCCGACAAAACCAGCCTGGTCAGTGGTGGCCTGGATCAGGCGGGGATATCCTCAGGTGTTTTCATCTGCTCGCGCGGCAGCAAAATGTTGAACTCAGCTCGGATGCGGGCGTCTAGCTCATCCGAGATGTGTTGTGGCCAGTGGGTTTGCAATACTTCGCTGGCCCGTTGCCGGGCACGCTGGCACATTTGCTTGGCGCCGGCCTCTGTCCAAGCACCCCGGGTATTGCGGTCCCCGGTATGCGGGTAGTAATACTCGGTATTCATTCGGCCGAGTGTTTGAGGGTGACCAAGATAGTGTCCCTCCCCGCCACACACTTCATGGATGACGTCGACCGAAAGCGTTTCGTCGTTCACTTCTATCCCGCGCACCATACGCATGACTGAGCCGTTGAGATCGTCATCTATGACATATTGCTCGTATGCCACTGTCGCCATCGAATCCAGGAAGCCGGCGGACTGGTGAATGTAGTTCGCACCGGCTAAAGCTGCGGCCGCGCTGCTTAGCCCCTTCTCATAGCCCGCCTGGATATCGGGGAACTTGCTGTCAGTCAAGGCGGCGGAGTTGTAGATCGGCACGCCGAGATGTTGCGTAAGTTGGGCCGCTGCCGCATTCATCAGGGCAAACTCAGGGCTGCCTCCAGAGAAACTACCCGTACGCAGATCGACAACGCAGGGCACAAAGCCTAGAACGACGGGATGGCCGGGACGCAGCAGGTTGAGATAAGTGAGCCCAGAAAGCTGCTCAGCGGTTAGTTGGACCAAGGTTCCGGCCAGTGCAGCCGGGGAGGTCGCCCCAGCCTGGGGTGCAGAGGAGATCACCACTGGCATCTGCTGGCGCACGATCTCGTCCAGTACTTCAACGGTTTCCGCTGCATACCGCAATGGGCTGACCATCCAGCAGTTGGTCCAGGAGATGATGGGACGCTCGCGCAGCGCACCTTCTCCACCGCTAATCATGGCAGCCAGGCGTACGATCTCTTGCACTTTCTCCGGAGAATACGAATTGCCCATGACATGCTTACGGGTCGCGGTAAGACAAGCGTAGTAAGAGTTGAGGTCGAGAGCCTCCAGCGGAATGTCTCGCGCGACCACCGGGCGCAAGTAGAAGTGAATATTTCTCAGCGAATCCACCAAGCGTCCAATATCGTACAAGTCCTGAAGACGAGTCTCGCGCACCTGTCCGTCAAGCGCCAGAACGTTGATAGCGGCGCCTCCGGTTCCCATGTGTACGCGTGTACCCCCCAGAGTAAGATCATGCTCTGAATCCTGGCCACACAGGCGTACCTCCCGTGCTGCCGTGGCAAGTGCAGCGGTTATCAGGCTGGGCGGAATAAAGACCCGGTTGCGGTCAGCATCTATCCGGGCTCCGGCCCGGCGCCACACTTCGCGACATGGAGAAGGCATGACTTCGATTCCAGTTTCCTCCAGTACCACCAGTGCGGCTTGGTAGATGCGCTCTATCTGTTCCGCAGTGAGTGGGCGATAGCGGCCACCCGCCAGGCCGGGCGGTGCTACCTTGAATTCTGGTTTAGCGACCGTGGCCGCTGCCCGCTTACGCCGTCTGCGTTTTTCTGGCTTAGCTGGCTGGCTGGTGATAGTTGTCATGGGCGAAATACTCCCGTGTTCTGTTCCAAGTCTCTACCATCACACCAGGCCTGCACCTGACGTTTGTGTTCCCGTTCCAATTCTGAGATGAAACTGGGGCCTAGCAGGTAACGGTTAGCTTGGGTTTTAGATGATAGCCTCTTAGGAGTTCGGCTTTAATCCAACCCAAAGACCTTCTTTCTGTCGTTTGCCCAGGTTCGGATCACTTGATCAACTGCGAGGCCAATAAAGGCAACACAAAGGCCAAGTGTTAATCCATTACCCGTTCCATTCTTATCGGACAAGGCTTTCAAAATATATTGTCCAAGATCGTCAGTACCTATCATGGCACCGATGATTACCATGAATAGCGCAAAAACAACAGTTTGATTAACGCCCAACGCCATGTGCGGAAAAGACATGGGCAATTCAATTTTGATCCATCTTTGCAGCCGATTGACACCTGACATTGATCCCGCATCATGCAAATCTGGTGGCACACTGCGCAGTCCTTCCACGGTATAACGGGTAGCAGGAATCGTGGCATAAACGATAACTGCGATTAATACGGAAGTATCGGTTACGCCAAAAAGCATAATCACAGGAATCAAATAAATAAACGACGGAAAGGTCTGAAAGGTGTCACAAACTAATAAAATGAACTTTGTCGTATAAGAATTCTGAGCACATAAAGTGCCAACCGTAATGCCGATAATGGCTGACACAATAACCCCAAAGCTCATTAAGTACATCGTAATAAGCGCTCTATCCCACCATTCGGTCAAAGCGATAAACAACAAAAAGCCGCCAACAATAGCTGCCGAGCGTAGACCGCCTATGATGTAACCAATGCCCATTGCTAAAACAAAAGTTGCGGTAACGGGCATACTGAGATACGCAGCTTTCATTGGCATCAGGACATCAATAATGAGCCATTCATTAAACCCTTTTAATGTGAAGAAGAAAGTATCCCATATCCAATCAACGCCGGTTTGCAGAATACTTTCAATTGTGATGCCTTTGTTGTGGGGAACAATATACAAATAATTAAAACCTTCTCTAAAGAAGAAAGTGCCAATGTAGGCTAGTACAGTGCCTATTACAAAGATACCGAGAAACAGTAATGAATATTTATGGCGTCTAATAAATGTAAGATCAGCAAAATAATCCGTTTGTTTATTGGCCCACGCTAAAGACAATTTATCCAAAACAACCGCGATCAGCACAATGCAAATACCTTGCTCAATCGCTTGTCCAATCTTAAGCCCATTCAGTGCCAGCAATAAATTAAAACCTAATCCTTTGGCGCCAATAAAAGAGGCGATTACCGCCATAGCCAAACATTGCATGATGACCTGGTTGACGCCAATTAAAATATCTCGTCGTGCAGTTGGAATTAATACTTTATGCAAGAGTTGAAAATTGCCGCAGCCGCTCATCATGCCCGCTTCTAATACTTCCGGTGACACCCGTTTAAGCCCTAATACAGTCAGACGCACCATCGGCGGGGTGGCAAAGATAATCGTAGCAATCGCACCTGCATGATCCCCAATGCCAAAAAACACCATGACTGGTACTAAATAGGAAAAATGCGGCATCGTTTGCATGACATTAAGCAAAGGATTGAGCGCTGTTTCTAGCTTTTTATTTTTGTAAGCCCAGATGCCTAGAACTAATCCTAGGATAAACGAGACAGGCGCCGCAATCAGTACAAATGACAGCGTTTGCATGGACGGTTCCCATTGACCAAAAACGGAAATGTAGATTGTTGAAAAGCCTGCCAGCATTGCGAGGCCTTTTCCTTGGAGCTTATAGCCCAAAAGAATTGCGCCACCCGCAACTACGGTCCAGGGAAGCGCGGGCCAGCGCGCCCAGTTATTTTCACTAACAAAATCCCAACTGGTAAAAGTAACAATGGTTTTAACGCCGCCCAGAAGAATTTCACGAATTAAGCCTATTGAAAAAAGAATGCTCGCTGAGATCGCTCTTGTCACTATTTTTAACAACGCCTCTTGTTCAAATTCTTCAATTTCGGGGTCATAAACCTGAACAGGCATCCAGTCGTACATCAAATACTCGACCGAGTTATTAATCAATAATGGCAGGCCTGCGATAAGCGAAGGCAAACGCCAGAGATAACTGTCCTCTGATGGATGAATAAAGAGACAGAGTAAGATGAAGACAACCAACAAACCAATAAATTGAGATAATTTGGGATGGTCTATTAGGTAGTTCATCGCGGTAGAGTTAAGCGTTATTTTTCGTCTCAGCTCTGCTGCCGAACAACACATGAATTACCCTAGAAAAGTGCACGGTTCCAACAACTTCATTGTTCGCATCTACAACGGCAACTGGTTTCTGCTCACTCAACACTGCTTCCGCAACCGTCTCGATAATTGCATCTTTGGATACCTTGAGATCACTTAGCGCTTCTAAGTTGTTTATAGGATCCATCACAGATTCGATTCTTAGCACTTTCTCTCTGGGTACTTCTTCCGTAAATTTGCGCACGTACTCGGTGGCTGGATTAAGCACGATGTTGGCGGGTGTATCGAGTTGTTCGATAACACCCTCCTTCATAATAGCGATACGATCAGCGAGGCGTAACGCCTCATCAAAGTCATGCGTTATGAACAAAATCGTTTTGTTTAAAACACCCTGCAATCGAAGGAATTCATCCTGCATCTCTTTGCGAATTAGTGGATCAAGCGCTGAAAAAGGCTCATCCAAAAACCATATGTCGGGCTCAACGGCGAGCGAGCGAGCGATGCCTACCCGCTGCTGCTGACCGCCGGACAATTCTCTTGGGAAGTAGTTCTCTCTACCATCAAGGCCCACAAGATCCACCATGGCTTTAGCTCTTTTAATGCTGTCTTGTGTGCTGCTGCCTTTAACCTGCAAGGGGAAGGCAATATTCTCGAGAACGGTTTTGTGGGGTAATAGGGCAAAACTCTGAAATACCATACCCATCTTGTTGCGCCGAAGCTCGATGAGCTTTTTAGTGCTCATGGCCAGCAAATCTTCACCGTCGATATAAATATCACCGGCAGTGGCGTCTGTTAACCTTGATATACAACGAAGCAGTGTTGATTTGCCTGAGCCAGACAAACCCATTACAACCAAGAGGTCGCCTTTGTGGACCTCAAAAGAGGCATTATTAACCCCGACAATGCAGCCTGCCTCCTGGAACGCCTTGGCGTCTACATTGCCCTTGGAATCCCGAAGCAATTTCTTGGCATTCTCGCCAAAAATCTTGTAGACCGAATCGCACTGAATAACAGGCTGCACGTTTTGTGTTGTATGGCCCGGGGACGACATAATTGGTTTTCAAAAGGAGTATTTGCCGGTAAAGATACCATGAATTTACGACTTTGAAACTACTATCAAACCAAAAAAAATCCCCTCCTGGCTAAAACCTAGGAGGGGGTTAGAGATTAGAGATCTATAAGGTTTTACATTCCTACTCCAGTCATTGGCTTCCAGATATCCTCGTTGTCAGCCAGCCACTTTTTACCAGCATCTTCATGGCTCATTCCATCAATGTCGACCAGTGCGGCCATGGAGCCGATCATCCCCGCGGTAAATGACATTCGGGAGAACGCCATATAGGCTGCCGGATGCGTTTTCGGAAACTTATAGTTAGCGGCTTTCTTCAGCCAGCCTTTGGGCGAACCGCATTTGCTGTCACCACCATCTTGTTTTCTGCAACCAAGATAGTATGGCGGCCACTCGATAAAGACAAAGCCGTCAGCATCGGTGAAGTTCGGTGTCCAGTTAAAGGTCAGTGTCGCACGCCCTTCTTTCTTCGCAGCCGCATGGTCAGCCCATATGGCATCAGCGCTGCCCGCAAACTTAACGGTCCAAGTGTCGCCTAATAGGGCTTCAACACGATCAACATATTCCGCGCCATGCCAACTTTGAGGGCCTTCTAAGATACGACCCTTGCCGCCAGAGTCAGGCGTTGCAAAGACGTCTGCACAGTTCAGTAGTGCTTTGTAATCCGGAAGACCCGGGCACAGGTTTTTATCAACAACCCATTGAGGGACACCCACTTCTTCCAGTGTCATCGCAGCATGTGTTCCGGCATCAATTAACCCGCCTTTTGCCATTGCGGCATAAAAGGACTTCCCAAAAGTTGACTGCCAGACTTCATGCGATATCGTGACGTCACCGTTGCGAATGGACTCATAAACGGCTTGAGTATCTGCCGATACGTATTCGACATTGTTGCCCATACTTTCAAAAATCCCACCGATAACATAGGCCATTACCACCTGGCTTGACCAGTTATGTGTCGGGATGACGATGGGTGCACTGCTGTCAGCTGCTCGAGCTGTCCCTGATAATGAAAATAGGGACATAAAAACAGCCGTAAGCAAGGTCTTAAAAGGTTTTGAATATAAAAATTTCATACGATCCTCCTTGTGTTGGCAGTGTTGGCAATTGTCGCCTGCCTATGGTTCAACCCATGTGTGCTGGAACACCCCATTAGCCATATCCGTGCGTTTTCACGTATTTACCTTTCTCAAAGAAGCAAGCCCCCTTGACCATGGGCCAGATAACGTAGACGTCTGAGCCCTTGTCACAAGCGCCACTCTTCAGGCGTGTTTTACCTAATGATTTGGTTACCGCAGGGAAACTGGCTTCCAACTGAATGCCAGCGCTATATGGTTGTTGCGTTACCCTCCTGCCCGCCATTAACGGGCGGTCAAGGGTAAGTTTAGCCGGATTATCGGGTGTTTGACCATAGGCCAAAACCACACCTTTTTTTGATTATCCGTTTTCGTGGAATTCGACAGAAAAGGCTTAGAAAATAACCTGGTAGCGCATATGGGTTCTGTGGGCCGAATTACCCGGAGCAGGTGAATCTGGCCGCCAGCGCTTGGGCTTGGCCGCTGCAGCAAGGTGGCTCAAGCGCGGACCCGCTCTTTTTTCGGATCATAGAAGGGGAAAGTCACTACCGTCGCGGTCAGACGCTTTTGCTGGCCATCGAGTTTGCCAACTTCGACCTCGGTGCCGGGTTGAGCATGGGAAGTATCCAGCCTGCACAGAGCAATGTTTTTCCGCAATATGGGCGAGCGGGTAGCGCTGGTGATGGTGCCCACCTGCGCCCGCCCTACGTGCACGCAGTCACCATGGGTAGCGGGTTCGTTGCCTGCGAGCTCAAGCCCGACCAGTTTGCGCTGGGGGTTGGCTTTTCGTTTGGCCAGCGCATCGCGCCCAACAAAGTCATCTTCTTTTGTTTTGAGTGGCACGGTGAAGCCGATTCCGGCTTCGAAGGGATCGGTCTGATCACAGAACTCGTAGCCGGCGAAGACCAGGCCGGCCTCGATACGTACCATGTCGAGCGCCTCCAGGCCGAGCGGCGCCAGGCCGTGAGACTGGCCAGCTTCCCACACCGCATCCCACACCGCGGGAGAATCCGTGGGGTGACAGAAGATTTCAAAGCCCAGTTCCCCGGTATAGCCCGTACGTGAAACCATAACGGGTACACCATTCAGGTCACCCAGGCGGCCGACGGTGAAGCGGAACCACTCGAGTTCTGCCAGAGTTGGTTGGGCTGCTGGTGTCCAGATAATGTTCTTGAGGATGTCCCGACTGGCTGGGCCTTGTACCGCCACGTTGTGCAACTGGTCGGTGGAGGACTTAACCAGTGCCCGGAGGCCCAGTTTTTCAGCCTGCTTGCGCAGCCAGATACCGCCGTAATCGTCACCGCCGATCCAGCGAAAGTTGTCTGGTCCCAGGCGCAGGGCGGTGCCATCATCCAGCATGCCCCCGTGCGGATAGCACATGGCCGAATATACGACCTGGCCCACTGCCAGGCGACGGATGTTTCGGGTCAGTACGTGTTGCAACAGCGCCTCTGCATCCGGACCCAACACCTCGAACTTGCGCAACGGCGAGAGGTCCATGATTACGGCCCGTTCCCGGCAGGCCCAGTATTCGTCCACGGCACCGACATTATTGAAAACGGTTGGCAGCCAGTAGCCTCGATATTCGGTGAAGTTACGAGTCAGTTGTGCGGTGCGAGTATGGAAGCCAGTCTCGCGGGTCAGTTGGGGGTCGGCGTCCGCTGTCATTCTGTAGGCGATTGCTTTAGAAAAGGCTGGTTCCGAAGCATACACGCGTACGTGTATGTCTGTCGGATTCCAGCCATTGGCAGCACTGGTGTCGTCCGGGCAGGCGCTAGAAGCACAGACCAGATCGGTCAACGCCCGCAACAGGACATAGTCGCCGGGCCGTGACCATGGCTCGTCCAGGTACAGTACGTTGCCCTGGTCGATGCCGGTGTTGAAGAAAAAATTAACTGCCGGCCATGCCGAGCGGGGCTCGACCCCGTGGGCTTGCAATACCGAACTCAAGTTGTCTGAGCAGTTGGGATGGCCAAAATAACCTCTGTCCTCATAAAACTTGGCGTTGCAGGCAAGGCCGAAAGTGTCGTGACGGCCACAGGTGTCACGGATCACCTCGACCAGCGGCTGCATGTTCTGGTCGAAGAACTTAGAGAAAAGTCCAGGGCCAGGGTAGGCGGCTCCCACCAGCGTGCGGGTAGCGGTGGCATCGATACTGCGTTCCATCCCCTGGTCGAGCCCGGCCTGGGTGAAGGCGAGAAAATCCGAACATTGCCGGCCGGCCACGTCGATGATTTGTATGTATTCGCCCGCCTGTACTATGTACTCACTGGCCGTACACCGTGCTATGCGCTGGTCCAGCCGGGGGTTGGCGAGGGGTTCGGGTAGTGCCGGCTCGTGTAGGGCGTGCGCGGTGGACCGGCGCACGTGAACGACGAGCGTTGTTGGTGGAATATGTTGGTCCACCATCATAGGTTCACCCGGTGCACAGACAACACAGACACATTCACGGTCAGCAGTGAAAGATACAGAACTTCCCGCAGGTGCGTCGGCGCTAAACAAGGCTATTGCTCGGGCTGTGGTTGGGTCGATGGCGCGCTGGCGCAAGCCAGCGAGCAGACGGTGGGCACTGTCACCGCCATTTGCCAGTATCGCCTTGAGGCCGGCAGCGTCGGTGGTAGTGCACTCGCTCAGCGCACCCGGGTCGGGGCTACCGTCAGGCGCAAAGGCACCGATCTCTCCGACTTGTGCGCCCTCCGGATCGGTAACGGCAAGAACATCGTCAGGGAACAACTTAAAGACGATCGCTCCGGCGCCGGGAACGGTGTAGCGCTCGAGAAATGGGTCAGTTTGCCACAGGCCGGGCTCGCGTACGTGCGGCCGCGTGGGGGTCACAGTGGTATCCATCCGGGGGGCTGTACGCGATGGTAAATCGAGACAGAAAAAGAGTTCTTTTTCTATGTTGTTTTTGCGAAGCGCGAACGATCAATGTTACTCCTAATTACAGGCCATGTCCTGTATTTTTTTTAATGGCTCTGTATCGGTATAACTGATTGATAAAACTTGCAAAAAGTATCGAATTGAATGATCGAAATGGCGCTTGAAGGCTATTCATTTCGCAGTTACTGGAGTTAAGATCTGCGCTCGTGGGGAGGCTTTCGGACTGACCCTGGTTAGCGGGTATCCAGAAGCTCCTTCAGCCGTAGTTTTGTAGCGACGCAATGGGCTAATTTCAACTTAGGCGGAGGACAAACTGTGGACACGGATATTGGTGCTCTAACGATTATCTTTACGGAGTTCTACTACTGGGTCACGGTAGTGTTGATGTTTCTGATCCATGTGGGTTTCTGTATGTATGAGGTCGGTGTATCGCGACACAAACATCATCTGAATACCCTGATGAAAAATACCATGCTGATCCCGGTTGTGACAGTAACGTTTTTCTTCTTCGGATGGTGGATTTACTGGGGCTTTCCCAACGGACCGGGCATTATCGGGGGGTTGGTGCTTGAAGCGGACGGTTTTGGGGCCAACGAGTTGGCGCTTCCTTGGGATCCCATCATGGCGGTCAACATGGGTGACCACATTATGATGGTGTTCTGGGCAGCCTTTTTGCTGTTCTCCTGGACAGCAGCCTCTATTGTTTCCGGTGCGGTTATCGAACGCATCCGCTCCTCGGCGTTCGCCATCCTCGCTATCGCTATCGGCTCAGTCTTCTGGGTGATAGATGCGTCGTGGGGCTGGCATTACGCCGGTTGGATGATCCAGGTGCTGGGCTATCACGATGCCTATGCTTCCGGTGTCATTCATGCGGTGGCCGGCGGCTTTGGCCTAGGCGTGCTGGTCGTGCTGGGCCCGCGCATCGGCAAGTTCAACGCCGATGGTTCCAGTAACAATATCGGTCCTCGTAACCCCTGGATGGTGACTATTGGCCTCTTTCTGATATACACCGGTTTCTGGGGATTCTATGCCGCTTGTAATGTACCCATCTATGATGCGGGTGGAGATTACGGTGGAGGAACTGCGTATTTCACAGCGACCAACATCTACCTGACGCCAACAACACTCAGCGGTATTACTGCCAACTTCCTGATGTCGCTTTCCGGCGGTCTGTTGGCGGGCTATGTGGTCAGTAAGGGGGACCCATTCTGGACTTACTCATCTGGGCTTGCGGGGATTATTGCGGCGTCAGCTGGAAACGACCTGTACCATCCTCTGCAGTCGATGATTATTGCGGCGGCTGCAGTTCCGGTGATGTACAAGCTGCACTACTGGGTTGAAAACCGCTTCAAGATTGATGACGCAGTTGGGGCGGTTGCGGTTCACGGTTATGCCGGTGTGTTTGGCCTGGTGGTCTGTGGTTTCATGCTCTGGGGCTATCCTGCTTCGGCATACTACGAGGTTACAATCAACCCGATCGGCATGATCATCGGTGCGGTTATTATGTTTGGCGTTTTGGGTTTCCTCCCCGGCTGGATTATTGCGAAGATCCTGAACAGTGCAGGAAAATTGCGTATTCCTGAAGAGGTGGAGCGCGCTGGTCTGGATATCGAGGCCATGGAAGCATCCAAAGCAGATTCAAACGCTGTCGCTGCTTTAGAGCGTTAACAGGAGAGAGTCAAAATGGCTACTATTGAAACATGGGCAACGGAGAAACTCTCCGAATATACGTCTATCTATCCCTTCGTTGGGACAGAATGGCTCTGGTTGATCGTGGCGGTCGTGTTCTGGCTCTGGTGGCACGTAAAAACCAGTGCCAAGGAGACCGAAGATCAGGACAGGGTTCGAAGTCGGGGACTGAGTTCCTCAAGCCACGAAAGCCAACGGGCTGACTGGTAACCTACGGCAAGCACCCACAAGCGGGATGCTACTGCAAGGGCGCCTTTCGGGGCGCCCTTGTTTTTCCGGGAGGCTATATATGACCCAATCTCCAGAGAAAAAACCCCCCCCACGGCGCATGGCCAAGGTGCCGTTCCCGCCGGCTAAGTACGGGCTATGGCTGGCGATTGTAATCATCGGCGCGGTGTTGCTGCTGATGCTGCTTGGAATCGTGCCGCTCTGACGGATTGCTCCCAGTGCTTTCGTAGTTGCCGATAGGCTAACGCGGCAATACTGGCTCGGTGGTGTCCATACGGGGAACGAAAAATTCAATTATCCCCATGGGGTTGTCACCCGATCGGTTGATCTGGACGCTGGTACTGGTAACCAACCCAGGTGAGGTATAGGTCAAAGAATCAGTTTTGCTCATAGATCGGGGTGATTAGCGCCCGGCCGAGCGTGGTGCCGAACATATTGAAACCGCAGACGGCGGCTGAGGTTTGCTCGTCGATGGGCAAGGAATCAACGCTAAGCGCATGCACGGCAAACACGTAGCGGTGTGGGCCATGGCCGGCAGGTGGCGCTGCGCCGAGGTAGCCGTAAAGCCCAGCGTCGTTCTTCAGTTGTTTCGCCCCGGCGGGTAACCTAGTGCCGTCCTGCGAGCCAGTACCAGAGGCCAGTTCAGTCACCTGAACCGGAATGTCGTAGACAAGCCAGTGCCAGAAACCACTGCCAGTTGGGGCGTCGGGGTCGAAGCAGGTTACGACGTAACTCCGGGTTTCCGCCGGCGCGCCCGCCCAGGACAAGTGCGGGGATACATCGTCGCCACCGGCGCCGAATATGCCCGAAACCTGAGGTAGCAGCAGCATTTCGCCGTCGGCCACGTCGTTGCTGACAACCTCGAAGGGCGTTACGCCAGGTAGAAAATCGTATGGGATGGGTGGGCGCTCCATAATTGTCTCCTCTATTTACTTTAGTTCTCGATCTATTAGAAGAATAAACACCCCTGTGTGTTGGCACAACGGCCTGCAGCCACGGTGATGTCCTTGCTGGTGGCAGAGTCGTCCAATAGCGACTCCAATAAAGATTCATGTGAAGAAACTATGTTTACGGTGGTTGAACTTTGCCCATTTTGTCGCTAGGCTCATTCATTCGATTACCTCGGGAGGAGGGCGAGCGTCATGTGCGGAATTGCAGGCATCATGTATCGGGGCGAGCACGCCGCATTCGAGACCGGTGATGCGCTAATTCGCATGCTCGATGGCTGCCAGCATCGGGGGCCGGACTCGACTGGCTTTGCACTTTATTCACCCGCAGAAAGCGGCCGGCTCAAGTTGCGATTTTTTCTTGGCGGCAACGGTGATGGTGCCGCGGCTGTCGCTGCCATCCGCGAGCGCTTGACTGCACTCGATGCGCAAATCGAGGAAGAAGCACAGATTGGCCACAACTACCAGGTGACGATTGCCTATGACGGCGATGTGCAGCATCTGTCTTACGAGATGGAGCACACGGCTCGGGTGATCTCCATTGGTGTCAGCCTGGAGATTGTCAAAGACGTCGGCAGTGCCCTCGAGTTGGACCAGCGCTACAACGTGCGCAGTTTTCGCGGCACCCACGGCCTGGGCCATGTGCGCCTGGCGACCGAAAGCGAGGTCAGGCCAGACGCCTCACACCCGTTTTGGGCCACCGGTTTCGCCGATGTGGCTATAGTTCATAACGGCCAGATTACCAACTACTGGAAAATGCGCCGGCGCCTGCAGCAGCGCGGCTTTGAGTTCACCACCGACAATGACAGCGAACTGATCGCCGTCTACCTGGCCGACAAGTTGGCCCAGGGTATTACCCTGCAGGATTGCCTGGCGAGTTCTATCGATGATCTGGATGGCACTTTTTCGTTTCTGGTGTCGACCAAAGACGAAATCGGCTACGCCAAGGATCGCCTGGCTGCTAAACCAATGAT
>Ga0187827_10006854_pt1 | contig 12844 bp, 11 predicted proteins | sample ETNtaG_39_FD_167969 | JGI IMG/M metagenome (GOLD analysis project Ga0187827, IMG submission 167969) | Marine microbial and viral communities from oxygen minimum zone, Eastern Pacific Ocean - ETNP2014_SV_150_PacBio MetaG (Illumina Assembly) | ecosystem: Environmental > Aquatic > Marine > Hypoxic... | reverse complement strand
CAAACACCATCCGCACCGCACGCTCACGAAACTCCACCGGGTAACGCCCCGGCCGTCGAAGTCCTGTCATGGCTCCATCCTCTCAAGGGTCAGAACCTACGCAATACCCGGGGCGGTTCACTCCTGATGATGGCGCTTACGATGGCATCAGTCGACCATTGGGTACCCAAGTCGCTCCAGATTCTCGAGACATGGCTGACCGCGTTTGTCGGGCTGGGGAGATTTGAACTCCAGACCTTCGGTCCCCCAGACCACTAGGGCACAGACGCCCAGACACCGCCTCTGGCCTGACGGTTTGATTGATCACTGGTTCGCGCTGGTTCGCGATGTCTCGCGGCCTGTCAGAGCTGTTTCCGCATATCCCAAAACGCGATTAGGATTTAGTGGGAACGCGACTAACTCCATCGCCAAAGCAGTAACACAGTTTCATTTTTCGCGCTTGCCGATCATGATGAAGAACCCGCCTTCCCGATGCCCGGAAAGCACCATCTTGGAGTTTATGAGGCTTCTTTCGAAACGATTACCGAGACGGTCAGGTTCAAACAATCTCATGTCGCTATCGAACGGATGAAAGGGCACTGTGCCTGGGATACTCCGAACGAACGAAAAATCTGAATCCTCAAACCACTCCAACACCTCTTCGACGGTGTGCTTGGATTCGTGTGGATTCTTGTACTGATCTCTAAACCAAGTTTCGCGTCTGACCTCGCCGACATTTATTGCGGTGGCTCTTCGGTCCAACCACTTAAGTCTGTCATTGGTTAATCGAAAGATCTGTCGCCGAACGTCGGTTGCCAACCTCCCATATCTGTGGTACAGGCCAACTAGAAAATAGCCCCCCGGTCGAACTAGGCGCGACAACACATGAAATGCCTTGGACGGGTTATTGGTGTGGTGAAGAACTCCATTTGATATTACAAGATCGAAGGTGCCTGATTTGAGACATGGGTGGAATAAGTTCATCTGGACGAAATGGGCGCGGTCAAGGCAGTGAGCATCCCTAAAGTCCATCGCCAATCTGAGGGAGTTCAGACACATATCCGCTCCCACTACTTCCCGACTGGCAATAGACAAATAGTTCGTCATCTGTCCAGTACCACAACCTGCGTCGAGAACCCGTGCCCCAAATGGCACCTGATCATTAAGCATCTTGGCAAACACACTTCGCCGTGTTTTCTCCATCAGGCTCGCGACATCCTCAATATCTTCATAGCTTGGGAACGGAGTCTCCTCGTAGAACATTCGTACGGTCTCCATCACCTCATTCTCTCCGGTGCCCAAGTCGCTCGGTACAAGAAACTGTGGAAGGCCGTCCACTACACCAAATGACCGTCCGCAAATTGCACAACGGTAGGACTGTCGGTAAATATCTAGGTTCCCTTGACATGCGGGACAACACAAGATGTCTGAAAGCAACAGTGCCACGAGCACATTATAGGCATCTTCGTTACCCGGAGACCTTGGCCCTTGGGCTTAACGCTTGAACCAACCTGGGTCCGTAATCGCCTCTATGGGTAGCGAGAGGTCGTTCGGACGATTTGAGCCTGATGAATGAACTAGCTCGGCCGAACCGTACCTAGAAGGCGAGCTCTGAAGATAGACGGTCAGCTCCGAAGTCAGGGGAGTACTTTGGCCATTGCCTGTGCCAAGTATTCATTTCCGTTTGGCGAGACATGAAAGAGATCGATATAGATGAATTCATCGTGATCCAACACATGCGTTAGGTCGTGAAACTGCACACCGTCTGCTGTGGCACGCGACCGGATTAGTGGGTAGACAGTATTGAATTGCTCCAATAGTTCTTCACTAAAGGGCGAATTTCTTGAAAATAGATGGTCAGCGCGAGTATTACTCAAAAGCAAAAAAGGTTGGAGGAATGCGACGAACGAGTCGCCATTCGCTTCAGCGATTGATTGTGCGGCGCTCCAGTCACCTACGAGTGCTCTAGCTACTCGGTCAGCTCGGTCGGCGTCGTTATCGCAGACATAGAGGTCCTCAGGGTTTTGGGCAGAATCTGATCGGAGACGAAGAGAGATCTTATTGAAGAGAGTTTTTGCTGGCCACAACAGTTGCATTGGTGACGCGTTCTCAAGACGATTTGCATCTTCCATAGCACTCTGGATTGTATTTTGATAGGCCGATCCGAGAGTTGGATTTTCGACTCTACACTTGGTGTATATATCGTTGATACCGTCGAAAAATATGATGGTACGTTTACCGTGTCCCGAAGAGTTACGGACTTCGTATTCTCTGAGTAATCTGTTGACGTTTTGCCGAGCAATGTAAGAATCAGTGCCATTGTTCACAGCACGCACACTGAGTCGACTGGCGAGGAGGCTCGGTATTGTGTGAGCATCGTCAACCCCAGTTCCGTAAGTCGTGGATCCCCCAAACATCCATACCTCATCGTCGGCGGCACCCTTTGGAATGACGGTGTGTCGGTGTCCCTGCTCATCGATGTTGATCGTCGCAGTAGTTAATGCATCAAATTCCCAGATCGTGAAGTCAACGTAAGTGGTCTGGACTTGCGTCTGGTCCTTGGAATACTGAGCGGCCCATTCGATATCGCGATAGTTGGGGAGTAAATGATATGTGGCGGTGGGCGGCAAGGGTTTAATGATTCGGAAAGCATCATAAGCCTTTATCAACACAATGGGACCGGCGACGAACAGTCCGACCACCATTGACACTAGTGCAAAGTTGATTGCAACAACTTTTGCGACTTGCCTTGCCGGACTCATAGATGCTTAATCGTTCTCATACCAATTACGATAGTCACTTGCTAATGAAAAATCCTGTTCCTGCTTTCTGAGTACTGATCGTCCGATGGCCAGGAACTCTAAGTTTGTCCCCATAAAGCACTGAAAGGCATCAGTAGGTGTGCAGACGATTGGTTCTCCACGCACGTTGAATGATGTATTTACGAGTACTGAGCAACCAGTTCGGTCTCGAAATGCGGTTAAGAGTGCATGAAAACGGGGGTTTGTTGACTTATGGACGGTCTGAATTCGCGCAGAGTAGTCAACATGGGTGACCGCCGGAATCGATGAACGGGCCACGTTGATACGGTTGATGCCAAATAGTTGAGTGTCAGATGGGGCCACCGGACGGCGAAGGTCTTCACTTACGGCCGCGACGAGAAGCATATAGGGACTGTCAGAGTTGAGTTCAAAGTACTTCTCAACGTCTTCTGCAAGAACAGAAGGGGCGAACGGTCGAAAACTCTCGCGGTACTTGACCTTGAGATTAAGCGTACGTTGCATAGATTCCGAGCGAGGATCCGCCAGAATTGATCGGTTGCCGAGGGCTCTTGGTCCGAATTCCATCCGTCCTTGGAACCAACCTACTGCTTGTTGATTGTCTAGTGCTGTTGCGGTCATTGAGATCATTTCATCTTCGTTGAGCGTCTCGAAAACTGCTCCACATGCTTGCAGCTCCTCGCAGACCTGGTCGTCGTCGTAAGCAGGTCCTAGATAGGCACCATTCATTGAGTCGGTCGGTTCAATCATGCGGGGCTCGCCAAGTTCCCGATGGTATGCGGCGAGAGCAGCTCCGATGGCTCCACCTGCGTCACCCGCAGCAGGTTGGATCCACAACCCGCTAAAGGCTCCGTCACGGAGAATTTTCCCGTTTGCTACGCAGTTGAGAGCCACACCTCCGGCGAGACAGAGATTGTCGATCCCGTGCTCTTTGGCAAGTGACCGGGTGATGGTAAGTACAACTTCTTCAGTTACGGCTTGGAGCGATGCCGCAAGATCCATGTGAAATTGTTCAAGAACCTCTGACTCCGGCTCGCGGGGGGGTCGACCAAAGAGATCAGCGAACCGCGAATTAGTCATCCTGAGGCCCGTCGCGTAGCTGAAGTACCGCTGATTTAACCGGAAGGACCCGTCAGGACGGAGGTCAACCAACTCTGTAAGAATCTGGTCCTTGTATATGGGTTCGCCATACGGGGCTAGGCCCATGACCTTGTACTCGCCACTGTTGACCTTGAAGCCAAGGTAGTAGGTAAACGCTGAATAGAGGAGTCCGAGAGAATGGGGAAAATGGATTTCCTTGTGGATTTCACATTTGTTCCCACGGCCAATGGCAACAGTGGTCGTGGCCCATTCACCTACACCGTCAAGAGTTAGAACAACTGCCTCATCGAAGGGTGACGGAAAGAACGCGCTAGCTGCGTGGCTGTAGTGGTGTTCTGCAAAGAGAAGTGTTGCTGGGCCTCGAAATGAAGGATCGATTTCTCTAAGGGCTTTGACCAAGAGACGTTTTTGGAACAATTTCTCCCGAAGCCACACCGGCATTGCTAATCGGAATGAAGAAAACCCCTTTGGTGCATTAGCTAAGTATGTTTCAAGGAGTCGCTCGAACTTCAGAAAAGGCTTCTCGTAAAAGACAACGTAGTCAACTTCGCCCAGGGTTAGGTTTGCTTCATTGATAACATAGCGGATAGCATTTTCTGGAAACCTAGCATCATGTTTCTTCCTGCTAAATCGCTCTTCCTGAGCGGCAGCGACTATCTCCCCATCACAGAGGAGTGCTGCAGCGCTATCATGATAAAGAGCAGAAACACCAAGAATGATAGACACTTTAAAGTCAACCCTGTTAGAAAATAGTATATATGAACGGAGCTACTGCTGATCCCTGCGAAAGGACTATCACAGCCCCAAACAGAGCAAACAGTAGAAGCAACGGCACAAGCCAATACTTTTTCCGTTTTCTAGTGAATGCCCAGATCTCTACGATAAATGACAATTTTACCTCTCAGAACTGATTATGTAGGGAACCCATAGAGTTATCTGAGGGATCTCGTAACACCCAATAGGTTGATTCTACGGGATTGGGATTCCGGCGGTAAGTGAACACCGAACTACGAAAGACTCGCATGACTATACCTGTGGGCGTAACTGCAAGGATAAATAGTGTGAACATGACAATCTGAGAAACAACAGAACCAAGGAGAAGCCCGAATCGAAACCAGATTCGGTTCGGGATAACGAGAAGTTTTGGTCTGACAATTGTGACAACAAGGATAATGACGGCAGTGGTTACCGCCCATTGCCGCACAGAGCGTCCTGTGAGGAACGGTTGGATAGCTATCACACAAAAGACGATAAAAAAGGTAATACCAAATGCGCGCTCCGAAGAAACCTTGACTTCAAAACGAGCTACAGTCTCATGCATTATTATCAAGCATAACGAACGTACTTCCCTTGGGGCGCTCGTCAACGTCTTCAAGCGACTGGTCCGTCCCATCGGCACAACGCGTGATCTCACGAATGTCGCTGTCAAGACGGGTAGAGACAAACGCGTCGCGGTAAACCTGTTGACAGTCAACATCACGTTCTACAGCAAGGACACACTCGCCGCCCAACTCTTCGAGGGCGTGATGGAACCCACCGATCCCAGCAAAGAGATCAACAAGTTTGAACCGGCCATCATCCACAATCCGAGTGTACTTGAACCGCCCCGGGAATCTTGGAGGCTCCAACCCTTGAGAGGATGGAGCAATGTCAAGACATGGGAAGTATCCGACGGAGTTACGTGAACGGGCGTTGCGCATGGTGCCCAAATACCAGCATAAGCACGGGTCGCAGTGGGAGACGATCTGCTCGGTGGCCGAAACGTTAGGGCCGACACCGGAGACGGTTCGTAAGTGGGCTCGCCGTGTTGAGATCGGCATTAGGGTATGGGGATAGCGCCGGCAGCGTCAGGAAGGTTCTTCAGCATGGGTGATCGGGTACTGGTCACCGGTGCTGACGGCTTCATCGGGTCCCACCTCACTGAAGTTCTTGTCGAGGCTGGCTATCGGGTTCGCGCCCTTGCGCTCTACAATGCTTCTGGGTCTTGGGGTTGGTTGGATCAAATTCCCGAGGAAACAAGAAGAGAGATTGAAGTCGTGCTTGGTGATGTACGCGACTCTCACAACATGCGGTCTGTAACTGCCGGGTGCCAAGCAGTCTTACACCTCGCAGCGCTTGTCGGGATCCCTTACTCTTACCACTCGCCAGAGTCCTATGTCGCCACAAACGTCTCTGGAACGCTCAACATGTTACAGGCTGCCCGCGCCGCCAATGTCCAGCATTTTCTCCATACCTCAACTAGTGAGGTCTACGGCTCTGCTCGATACGTTCCGATTGACGAGGAACATCCACAATGTGGGCAATCGCCGTATGCAGCAACGAAAATTGGTGCCGACCAGATTGCTCTGTCATTCCACAGATCTTTCGCAGTTCCCGTCACGATTATCCGCCCATTCAACACCTACGGTCCGCGACAGTCCGCCCGTGCCGTGATTCCCAGTGTGATCGCCCAGATCGCCAGCGGACGTGATCGGATCGAACTCGGTTCCCTGGAACCTACGAGAGATTTTACCTACGTAACAGATACAGTTCAGGGGTTTCTTGCGGCGCTCGAATCTGATGCGGGGCTTGGAGAAATAATCAATCTCGGTACTGGAGTCGACGTGTCGATCGGCGACGTCGCAATGCTCATCTCTAAGTTGATGAACACAGAGGTGGAAATCATCTCCGACGTACAGCGCGTCCGCCCTGAAGCCAGCGAGGTGGACCGGCTCCGAGCGGATACAACCAAGGCTGGTCGACTGCTGAACTGGGAGCCCACGTATGTTGGTTCTCGGGGTTTCCGCGAGGGTCTCGAAGAGACAATCAAATGGTTCACCGAGTATGAACACCTAGCCCACTACAAATCGGACCTCTACCAACTGTGACCCTTCTTTCCAAAGAAGAGTGTGTCTCTCAGGTGCTCAAAGCGATTCGCTCTGTAGTCCGGACCCCTACTGCAACCCTCCATGAGCCAACCTTCGGAGGAAATGAGTGGCGTTACCTGCAGGACTGCCTGGATTCAACATTCGTGTCGTCGGGTGGCACATACGTGGAGCGCTATGAGTCCGAACTGGCCGCGTATACTGGGTCTCCTTATGTCGTAGCCGTATCGAGTGGTACGGCGGCGCTACAGGTAGCGCTAAGGTCAGCAGGCGTTGAGTCGGATGATGAGGTACTAATTCCGGCTCTGACATTTGTGGCCACCGCCAACGCTGTCACCTATTTGGGGGCGATCCCCCACTTTGTTGACTGTGACGCACGGACGCTTGGACTTGACCCAACCGCACTACGAATCCACCTTGAGAATATTGCAGACTTGCAGGGCGGAAAGTGTGTAAACCGTACAACTGGACGCGTGATTCGAACTGTAATACCCGTGCACGTCTTCGGACACCCAATGGAAATCGATGACCTCTCAGAGGTTGCCAATACCTTTGGCATCAACATCATCGAGGATGCAGCAGAATCACTCGGCAGTACCTTCAAGGGGAACCACACTGGCACATTTGGACTTGCTGGAGTCCTGAGTTTCAATGGTAATAAGATCATCACTACAGGTGGCGGCGGTGCGATCCTTACTAATGACCCAGAATTGGCGTCACGAGCCAGTCATCTTAGTACCACGGCGAAAATTGCTCATGATTGGGAATATGTGCATGACGAAATTGGCTACAACTACCGACTGCCAAATCTCAATGCTGCGCTTGGTTGTGCCCAACTCGAGAAACTTCCAGATCTACTAGAAAGAAAACGACGGCTCTTTGATCTGTACTCAGAGGCATTCGCGATGATCGAGGGAGTTGACCTCGTCACGGAGCCGCCGGGCTGTGCCAGCAACTACTGGCTCCAGACTCTCTGTCTTGACGAATCGATCCGAGAATACAGGGACGCGATCCTCCACCATTGCCACTCCGCTGGTTTCGAGTTGCGCCCTGTTTGGACGCCATTGCACTGGCTGAAGCCTTATTGGACCTGTCCCAAAGCAAACCTCCCAGTATCTGAAAGCCTCTACCGCGCTCTCATCAACCTTCCGAGCAGTGCTCATCTCGCATGAAACGATTTGTTATCGGCTTCTTTGGTGACGGACCGTGGGCTCATCGAGCCTTGAAACGACTTCTAGGCAACCCCGAACTCGCAATCGCATTTGTGTGTTCCCGGCATCGATCTCCGGACCCGATTCTGGCAGATCTGGCACATCAAGCTGCTATCCCACACATCGTCCACCAGAACGTCAACTCGGACAGTTTCATCGACCTCATCCCGAAGGTCGAATACGACCTCTTCGTATCCATGTCCTTCGACCAGATCTTCAGATCTAGCCTCATTGAGTATCCGCGGCTCCAGAGCATCAACTGTCATGCTGGCAAACTCCCCTTTTATCGTGGCCGCAACATACTGAACTGGGTACTTATTAATGATGAGAAAGAATTCGGCGTTACCGTCCACAAGATGGACGAAGGTATCGACACGGGGGACATTCTTGCACAGCAAATACTGCCGATCACCGATGAAGACACTTACGCGACTCTGCTTGCCCGAGCCTACAAAGCCTGCCCGGAGCGACTCGTTGAGACCATCGAGGCGCTTCGCTCCGGAATGGCTACGAGTCGGCGGCAATCAGACGTCCATCCGATCGGCTCCTACTGCAAAGCAAGGGGGAAGGGTGACGAGCGGCTGAATTGGGAGTGGACTTCCCGCGAGGTGTTCAACTTCGTGCGAGCCCTCTGCCGCCCGGGTCCCGAAGCTCGGACCTGGCTCGACACATCCGAGATACGGATCAACTCTGTGGAGGAGATGCCTCAAATCAGGGGCACCGTTGTGCCACCGGGAAGGGTGACAGCGGTGGAAGCGGAATGTTTCACGGTGGCGACCTCAGATTCGCTTGTCCGGGTAGTTGAATGGAGCGGCACGGAGAGCATAAACATCGGAGATCTTCTTTCATGAGCGTACTCATCGTCGCCGAGGCAGGTGTGAACCACAACGGTGATCTCGGGATTGAAAAAGAACTCATTGAGATGGCAGCGGTCGCAGGTGCAGACTTGATCAAGTTTCAGTCCTTTGCCGCCGATCGTCTTGTCGTCCGTGGAGCCCCTCTAGCCACCTATCAAGAAGTAGCCGGTGAGTCTGACCACTTTGAGATGATTCGGCGCCTTGAACTGGATCGCGCTGACCACGAGCGCCTAATTGCGAGCTGTGAATCAAACGGCATCGGCTTCTTCTCGACTGGGTTTGACATTGAGAGTGTCGACCTGCTCGCCGAACTCGGACAGCGGCGCTTCAAGGTTCCGTCAGGAGAGATCAACAACCTGCCCCTCCTTCGTCACATCGGTTCCTTCGGGTGTGAGGTGATCCTCTCCACCGGTATGGCCGAGATGACCGAGATTGGAGATGCCCTCAGCGTACTTCAGCGAGTCGGGATAGCCCGGGAGTTGGTGACGGTCCTGCATTGCACCACGGACTATCCGGCGTCATTCTCTGACGTGAATCTCACTGCAATGCAGGCCATTGGCCGGGAGTTCGGTGTCGCTGTCGGCTATTCAGATCACACCCTCGGTATCGAGGTGTCTGTAGCTGCCGTGGCCCTTGGTGCATCAGTAATCGAAAAGCATATTACGCTGGACCGAGAACTCGTGGGTCCCGATCATCGGGCCAGTCTTGAGCCAAACGAGTTCGACACAATGGTGCGATCGATCAGAAACGTGGAACTTGCCCTGGGGGACAGCAAAAAGCGCCCTGCCGAGAGCGAGATGCGAAACCGCGTCGTTGCCCGCCGGTCAATCGTAGCGGCTCGCCAGATTTGCAAGGGTGAGGTGTTCGACGAACTCAATATCTCTACGAAGCGGCCGGGTACTGGGCTTTCTCCGATGCTATGGGATGATGTCGTCGGTCGCAGAGCCACTAGGGACTTTGACATTGACGAAATGATCGAACTGTGACTCGGAGCGTATGTGTCGTCACCGGAACCCGCGCAGAGTATGGGCTGCTCCGATGGGTGATGGAGGACATCGGGTCGTCTGCCGATCTGGTTCTACAGGTCGTGGCTACCGGTATGCATCTCTCTCCCGAGTTCGGATTGACGGTTGAGGTGATAGAGGCAGATGGATTCGCCATCGACCACAGAGTGGAGATGCTACTCAGCTCCGACACCCCGTCGGCTGTCACGAAGTCGATGGGTCTGGGACTCATCGGATTCGCTGACGTATTCAGAGATCTCAAACCCGACATCATCGTCATACTGGGAGACCGTTTTGAAGCATTCGCCGCGGCGGCCGCGGCGGCGGTCGCGCTCATACCTATTGCTCATTTGCACGGTGGAGAGGTTACCGAAGGCGTGATTGACGATGTATTCCGTCACGCCATCACGAAAATGTCCCACCTTCACTTCGTTGCTGCTGAGCCATATCGGCGGCGTGTAATGCAACTCGGAGAATGCCCGGAAAGCATCTTCGTGGTCGGGGGACTCGGCCTCGATAACCTTGAACGGCTCAAACTATTGGATCGCTCTGAGCTCGAACGGTCGCTCGGTTTGGACTTTAGCGGTAACTCTCTACTGGTGACCTTTCATCCGGCCACGACCGCACCAGAGGAGTCCCTTGTGCATTTGAACGAAATGCTCGCCGCTCTTGATAGTCAGAATAACACATTCCTAATCTTCACCCTGCCCAACGCTGACCCGGGTGGCCGGAGGCATGCTTCGGTAATCAAGGAGTTTGTCAACGACCGGACTAACGCTGTCGTGTTTGAGTCCCTGGGCCAGGAGCATTACCTCTCGTGTCTACGTGAGGTCGACGGCGTGGTCGGCAACTCATCAAGTGGTTTGTTGGAGGCACCGAGTCTTGGCACCGGTACTGTTGACATTGGATCCCGTCAGCTAGGGCGCCTTAGAGCACCGAGCGTCATATCCTGTGCTCCGCACCGGGATGAGATCGCCTCCGCCATCGATCACCTCTATTCTCCGGGATTCCGCGAGATCTCAGAGGCCCAGGTAAGTCCCTATGGCAAGCCTGGGGCAGGTGTGAAGGTGGTGGAGAAGATTGCCGCGACGCCACTCGAAAATATCATCCGGAAACGATTTGTCGACCTCCTATGACGACCGGTTCCAACATGCCCCAGAACGCGGGCCAATCCCCAGACTGGCGTCGGGCCATAATACCTCCTACAGCGACGGTCAGAGAGGCCATAAACAACCTGAATGCTACGGCGCTGCAGGTAGCCCTTATCGTCGACTCAGACGGTAGTTTTCTTGGGATTCTCACTGATGGTGACATTCGACGCTGTCTTCTGAAACCTGAGGGTCTTGATCACTCAATCAACGACGCTATCCAACGCAATCCAGTAGTAGTACAGTCTGGGGTAAATCAACGTGACGTGCTTGCTCTATTACGCACCAAACGACTCCGGCACCTTCCAGTGTTGGATGGTGATCGGCGACTAGTAGGTCTACATATTCTTGAGGACCTTACGGGATCTCCGGAAGTTCCCAACCTGCTTGTGGTGATGGCTGGCGGTAAGGGCGAACGGTTGCGTCCATACACCGAATCCTGTCCAAAACCAATGCTTTTGATTGATGGACGACCAATTCTTGAGCACTGTTTAGAAAGGGCCATTTTCCAAGGATTCAAGCGGTTTATTCTCTCGGTGCATTACCTATCCAACACAATTATGAACTACTTTGGTAATGGCGAAAGGTGGGGTGTCGAAATCGATTACCTCTACGAGGATCAACCGTTAGGAACGGCGGGCGGGCTTGAAAAGCTGGACCCTGTGCCTGATACGTCAGTAGTGGTCACTAATGGTGATGTCCTAACGACCATCGACTATCCCAGTTTGCTTGATTTCCATTATCGACATGACGCTTCAGCAACAATGGCAGTACGTATCCATGAATGGCAATCCCCGTTCGGAGTAGTAGAAGCGACCGGATTGGACATTCAACATATTGAGGAGAAGCCACAGTATCGGGCCTATACCATCGCAGGTGTCTATGCACTCCAGCCCGAAGTGCTACAACTCCTCGACGGAACACCATGTGATATGCCCGATCTATTCGAACGAATTCGGAGCACTGGAGGCAGAACGATTATCTTCCCAACTCATGAGCCATGGGTGGACATCGGCCGAGAGAAAGACTATCTCAATGCTCAAGCTAGAGGGGCAGCCATGGATTCTTTGCCCTTTGAATTTCCAACTTCCGACACAAGTCAACGGTGAGCGAAGTGACTCCTCATCTTAGTAACCGGACACATTTGAACAGCGTATCAGCCTCTCGCAGAACATCATCTGAACGATTACTGAAATGATATGACTCTCACTGCGATTATTCCTGCACGACTAGGTTCAAAAGGTATTCCAGGAAAGAACCTCATGCTCCTAGCTGGAAAGCCTATGATTCAATACACAATTGAAACTGCGTTAGCATGTCCTGATATCGATACGATAGTATTGACTACCGATGACCCAGGAGTAGTGGCCCTCGGGACGAGACTAGGCATAATCGACTTCTGTGAGCGCCCTCCTGTATTAGCCACAGATGACGCCTCAATGTTTGATGTTATCGAACATACTCTCCTATGGTTACGTGACCGTTATGGTCAATTGCCAGATTCAACCGTCTTACTCCAACCTCCATCTCCCTTAAGGAGTGTCACTGACCTCACTGAGGCAATACGCTTGTTTCACGATAGGCAACTGAATTCTGTGGTAAGTGTGCATGAAATGCAGAACCACCCATGCAATTGTATACATATTGACGGTTTACGATGGGGCTATTTAGTGGAACCACCAGAAGGATCGGTGCGTCGTCAAGATTATCCGTCAAATTACTATTGCATCAATGGTGCAATCTATCTTGCGAATACTGACTATTTACTGAAAACTAGAGGATTTCTATCATCAAATAATCAAGAGTGGTTTGTGATGTCTCGCTTACGGGGTATAGATGTTGATTCGATGGATGACTTACTTGTTGCTGAGGCATTATTATCAAGAACCACGTTGGACGC
>Ga0187827_10006853_pt1 | contig 12844 bp, 15 predicted proteins | sample ETNtaG_39_FD_167969 | JGI IMG/M metagenome (GOLD analysis project Ga0187827, IMG submission 167969) | Marine microbial and viral communities from oxygen minimum zone, Eastern Pacific Ocean - ETNP2014_SV_150_PacBio MetaG (Illumina Assembly) | ecosystem: Environmental > Aquatic > Marine > Hypoxic... | reverse complement strand
ATTAAAATTAGCCTTTTTGTTGAGCCTCAATTACATGTAGCAAGATCAGCATTTTTATTAGGGGCAAATTGCATAGAATTACATACGGGTACTTTTTGCAATTTATTTAATAAAAAAAAAAAAAAATTAGCAGAATCCGAGTATCATAAATTAAATCAATGTGCCAGCTATGCTAAAAACCTTGGCTTAGAAGTACACGCGGGCCATGGCTTGACTTATGAATCAGTTCATGTGATATCAAAAATTAAAGATATTTCTGAATTTAATATTGGACATTTTATCGTTGCAGAATCTTTGTTTGATGGCTTGAAGACTACCATTAAAAAATTTAAAAAGATTATAAGTAAATAATATGGAAATTTTTGGAATCGGTACAGATATTGTAAATATAAAACGAATAGACCATTCGTTAAAGAAATATGGAGTCAGGTTTAAAAATAAAATTTTTTCTAAGAGTGAAATTTCATACTGTGAAAAAAAAAAAAATTCTAGCGCTTTTTATGCAAAAAGATTTGCAGCTAAAGAAGCATCGAGCAAAGCATTGGGAACAGGTATTAGAAAAGAAATAAATTTTAAAAATATAGAAATATCCAATAACATTCATGGTAAACCATCTATATTACTTAAAGGAAAAATAGCTAATTTTTTAAAAAAAAAAATTAAAAGTAGAAAATATGATATTCATTTATCATTATCTGATGATAAACTTTGGGCTCAAGCTACGGTAATAATTTCATATAACAAATGAAAAGTAAAATTGTTGAAAATATTAAAGTAATATTTTATGCTTTGATAATTGCAATAATTATCAGAAGTTTATTTTTTCAACCTTTTTACATTCCCTCATCTTCAATGGAACCCACTTTGGTAGTTGGAGATAGATTGTTTGTTTCAAAATATTCTTACGGATATGGCAAACATTCTTTTCCCTTCAGTCCTCCAATATCAAAAGAAAGATTTTTTTTTAAACAACCTAAAAGAGGAGATGTCGTCGTTTTTAAAACTCCAGTTGATAATAGAACTGATTATATAAAAAGATTAATTGGACTACCAGGTGATGAAATTCAATTTATAAATGGGGATTTATATTTAAATAATAATCAAATATTAAAAACAAAGAAAGATATAAAAAATTTAAAAATTTATTGTAGTGATACTACAATCGATGTTGTGGCATATGATGAAAAATTACCAAATGGAGTTACTTATACGTCGGTATATAGGTCAGATGGTTCATTTCAAAATTCAGATAAATATATAGTTCCCGAGGATCATTTTTTTTTTCTTGGTGATAATAGAGATTGTTCAAAAGATAGCAGATATTTAAATAGTGTAGGCTATGTTAATAAATTAAATTTGGTAGGCAAGGCAAGAATAATTTTTTTTTCAACCAACAAAAATAAAGGAAATATTTTTCAAATATGGAAATGGTTTGAAATTATACAATGGGATAGGTTATTTGATATAATCGATTGATAATGCAAAATCAAAAAATATTAGAAAATAAAATAAGTATTAAATTTAAAGATAAAAAATTATTATCTTTATCTTTAATTCATAAAAGTTTTGACTTTTTATCTAATAATGAAAAATTAGAATTTCTTGGAGATAGAGTCTTAGCATTAGTATTATCAAAAAAACTATTTAATTTATATCCAAGCGAATCCGAGGGTGACTTGGATAAAAAATTTGCCTCGTTAGTAAATCGAAAAACTTGTTTAAAGATTAGCAAAATTTTAGAGTTAGAAAAATTTCTTTTCTTAGGAAATGCTTATAAAAAAAAATTAAAAATAGAAGATAAAATATTAAGTGATGCATGCGAGGCATTGATTGGTGCCATATATCTAGATTCTGGCTATAAAGTTGTAGAAGGCTTTATTCTAAAATTTTGGGATTATGAGATTAAAAAATCTGGTAAAGTAGAAATAGATTCTAAGACAAAACTACAGGAATATTCGCTTAAACGTTTTCAACAATTACCCAAATATAAGGTGTTAGCTTATAAAGGACCTCAACATAATCCATTGTATAAAGTCTCTGTAAAAATTAATGAATCAAAATTTTTTTATGGAATCGGAAATTCTAAAAAAATTGCTGAACATAATGCTGCAAAAAAACTTATTAGAGCTTTAAAAATACAATAGATTATGCAATGGAAAGATGAAGCTTTTTTATTATCAAAAAATAAATATGGGGAAAATTCAATTATTGTTGAAGTTTTTACACTAAATCACGGCAAATGTTCAGGAATAGTTTATGGTGGTACATCAAAAAAGATAAGAAATTATTTACAACTAGGAAATAAAATTCATGTAGATTTGAAAACAAAAAACGATAATAAATTAGGTTATTTTAAAATTGAAATAATTGAAGCAATAAGCCCCTTTTTCTTTGATGATAACAAAAAATTAAATTGCTTATTTTCATCTCTGAATCTTTTGAAAATAGTTCTTCCTGAATTGTTAAGTTATAATTCTATTTATGTTTTATTTTCTAATTTCTTAAATGAATTAAAATTTAGTAATTATTGGATTATTCATTATATTTTTTGGGAAATGAACCTTCTAAGAGAAATTGGTTTTGATATGAATTTGACAACTAATTCAGTATCCAAAAGTTATTCTGAAAAAGACATGATAATTGTGAATATAGATAATGAGCAAGTTAATGTTCCAAGCTTTGTGGTTGAAAAAAAATTTGAAAACATTGATAGTAAATCTATATATTATGCTTTAAAATTAATTGGTAAATTTCTTGAAAAAAATATTTTAATTCCAAACAATTTGAATTATCCAATTTCTAGAAAAAAATTAGAAAGTTGCTTTAGATAATTCAAGAATATAAAAAAGATGGTAGTGGTTATCCTAACCTTTGTGCAATGTAGTCTGCAAAATAAGTTACTACAGCGCTAGCTCCAGCTCTTTTAAATGATATTAAACTTTCTTCAATAGCATTCTCAGTTATTAATTTTCTTTTAATACCATTTTTTATTAAACTGTATTCACCAGATACTTGATATCCAAATACAGGTATTTTAAAGTTATCACTAACCAATTTTATTACATCTAAATAAGGCATGCCTGGTTTAACCATCACAAAATCTGCTCCTTCTTTAATATCAAGGGAAATTTCTCTCAAAGCTTCTTTCTGATTAAAAAAATCCATTTGATAACTTTTTTTATCACTTTTTAGATTTTTTTTTGATCCTACCGCGTGTCTAAAAGGTCCATAAAAGTTTGATGCATATTTAACAGCATAAGATAAAATTTGAACTAACTGAAAATTTCTCTTATCTAAAGCTTTTCGTATTTTACCTATTCTTCCATCCATCATGTCAGAAGGTGCTATGACATCACAACCCATTTCAGCCAGCAACAATGCTTGTTTAACTAAAATTTCGAGAGTTTCATCATTTTGAACATAACCTTTCTTTATTAAACCATCATGACCATGAGAAGTATATGGATCTAAAGCTACATCACACATTATACCAATATTTGATTTGAATTTTTTTTTGATAATTCTTAAAGCTTTACAGACTAAATTATTTTCATTTAAAGCTTCTGATCCTTTTTTGTTTTTATTTTTTTCTTGAGTATATGGAAACAACGCTAAAAGTGGCAACTTAAGCTTTAGAGCTTTTTCAACAACTTCTTCTAACCTGTCTATCGAATAGCGATATACACCTGGCATAGTAGAAATTTGATTCTTCTGATTTTTTCCATCAGTTAGAAATATTGGCCAAATTAAATCGTTTGGAGATAAGTTACTTTCGCTTACAAGTCGTCTTGTCCAATCAGTCCTTCTGTTCCTTCTTAGTCTTGTACTTGGGTAAGATCCTAAAAGTTTCATTTTTCTAGTTATTATTTATTATTTTATTATAAATAATGCGACAAAAGTAATGTATATTATTGTCTTATATAAGATATTTATTAGATAAATGTACAACCCTTATGTTTAATGATTTTCAAAAACAAAAAGGTATAAAGTTTGATATTATCAAGCTAAGACAGGCACTTAGAAAGGTGATTGAAAGAAAAGGCTTCAATAATGCTGGAGATATTACTCATTTTGGTGCAATTTTCTTAAATCAAATACCAAGAGATCCGAAACCTAAATTACATATACCTATTATTACCAATCCGGGATTAATAATCGTTATAGAAAATACTGTAAAACATTTGCTAGCAGATGGTTCTGCTTGGATTACAAACAATACCAAATATCACAATGTTTTTAATGGCGGAGAAGAGAACATTGTACTTTTGGTTGTGTGTGTTTTAAATTATAAATTTAACTAACATTATTCCCTTGAGAAAAATTTTAATTGCATCGGATCATGCTGGATTTAAACTTAAGGAAGTTATTAAGTTATACCTAATAAAGAAAAAAATAAAAGTCGTAGACCTGGGTCCTTTTAAATTGGTAAAAGTTGATTATCCTGATTATGCACATAAATTATCTAAAAAAATTGACCTTAACAAAAAATTAACAGGTATTCTTGTTTGTGGATCTGGCATAGGAATGGAAATGACGGCAAATAGATATAAAAATGTAAGAGCTGCCCTTTGTTATAATCAAAAATCAGCTCAATTATCAAGATCGCATAATAATGCTAATGTTATTACACTTGGATCAAGATTGACAAAAAAAAGTGTTGCCCTTAAGTGTATAAACACCTTTTTGAATACAAAATTTGAAGGTGGACGCCATACGAAAAGAATAAAAAAAATATAAATTTATAAAATGTTTAAAATAACAAAATACGCTTCTGAAAATCATCAAAACTTCTTTGAACGTAATTTGTCAACTACTGATACTGAATTATATAATGCCATTAACCTTGAGTTGCAAAGACAACAAGAGCATATTGAATTAATTGCATCAGAAAATATTGTATCTAAATCTGTATTAGATGCTCAAGGATCAATTATGACCAATAAATACGCTGAAGGATATTCTTCTAAAAGATATTATGGTGGATGCGAATATGTAGATATTGCTGAAAATTTAGCAATAGAAAGGGTAACAAAATTATTTGATTGCAAATATGCTAACGTTCAACCTCATTCGGGAGCTCAGGCCAATGGAGCGGTATACCTAGCTCTTTTGAATCCCGGAGATACAATACTTGGTATGAGTCTAAATTCTGGTGGACATTTAACTCATGGAGCAAAAGTTTCTCTATCAGGTAAATGGTTCAAGTCAATTCATTATGATGTTGATAAAGTTACGGGATTGATTGATTACGCTAAAGTAGAAGAAATAGCAAAACTTAATAAACCAAAACTTATTATTGCTGGCGGCAGTGCATATTCTAGAATTATTGATTTCAAAAAGTTTAAAGATATAGCGATCGAAGTTGGCGCATACCTTTTGGTTGATATGGCTCATTTTGCCGGATTAGTTGCAGGTAAGGTTCATCCTAATCCTATAGAGTTTGCTGACGTTGTAACTTCTACTACTCATAAAGTTTTAAGAGGCGGAAGAGGAGGAATTATATTAACTAATAGCGAAGATATAATTAAAAAAATTAACTCAGCAGTTTTTCCAGGATATCAAGGTGGACCTTTAATGCATATTATTGCTGCAAAAGCAGTTTGTTTCCACGAGGCATTGCAGGAAAGTTTTATAATTTATATTAAATCTGTTGTTGAAAATGCCAAAATTTTAGCTGAAACACTTAAGAATAATGGTTTTAAAATTTTTTCCGGAGGAACAGATACACATTTAATGCTAGTTGATCTGAGACCTTATAAGGTTACCGGAAAAGATGCGGAATCTAGTTTGGGAAGAGCAAACATTACGTGCAATAAAAATGGAATTCCTTTTGATACAGAAAAACCAACAATAACATCTGGTATAAGACTTGGTACTCCTGCAGCTACAACGAGAGGTTTTGGATTAAATGAGTTTAAAAAGGTCGGAGAATTAATAACAAAAGTTATAATTGGCTTATCAAAAAATCCAAATAATAACAGCAAAATTGAAAAAGAAGTGAAGGAAGAAGTAATAAAACTTTGTGCTTCATTTCCTATATATAATCATTTAAAAAGAAACTAATTATGCTTTGCCCATTTTGTAAAACAGGAGATACATCAGTAGTAGACTCAAGACCTACGGAAGATGGTACTGCCATAAGAAGACGAAGAATGTGTAATTGTGGTGAAAGATTTACAACTTTTGAAAGAGTTCAGTATAGAGAATTAACTGTAGTAAAAAAAAATGGTAGAAAATCTTCCTTTGATAGAGAAAAATTATCAAAATCAATTTTTATAGCTCTTAAGAAAAGGCCAATTGATACAGAAACTATTGACAAAATGGTTTCTAAAATATCAAGAAATTTGGAGGAAATGGGCCATGCAGAAATTACATCGAATATTATTGGAAAAATGGTCATGGAAGAACTCAAAGAACTTGATCCAGTTGGTTATGTTAGATTCGCCTCAGTCTACAGAAATTTTAGAGAAGTAAAAGATTTTGAACAATTTGTGGACAAATTGGATGTCTACAAAAAAACGTAAAATTAATATAAAACATAAATATTTTATGAAACTTGCTTATAACCAAGCAAGAAGGGCATTAGGTAATACAGGCGAAAACCCTGCTGTTGGCTGTGTAATTGTTAAGAATAATGAATTAATTAGTTTGGCGCATACTAATCTTAATGGTCGTCCACATGCTGAAAGAATAGCTTTATCAAATAAAAAAATTAACTTTAAAGGTTCATTTTTGTACTCAACTCTTGAACCTTGCAGTCACTACGGAAAAACAGCCCCATGTACTGATATTATTAAAAAAAAGAATATCAAAATGGTATATTTTTCTAAATTTGACCCCGACAGGAGAAGTTTTAAAAAAGCAAAAAAAAAATTAGGTAAATATAATATCAAAACGTTTGAAAATGTACATAAATTTGCAGGAGATAACTTTTATAAGGATTTCGACATTAGGAAAAGAACTAACAATATTTTTATTTCATCAAAATTAGCCACCTCAAAAGATTTATTTATTTCCGATAAGTATAATAAATGGATAACAAATATTTATTCAAGGGGTAGAGTACATTTATTGCGTGCAAACCACGATTCTATTTTAACTACTTCGAAAACTATTTTGAAAGACGATCCTATGTTAAATTGTCGTATTGATGGATTACAAAAATACTCACCAAAAAGATTTATTATTGATAAAAACCTAACCGTACCTATGACATCAAAAATAATTAGAACAGCTAACAAAATATCAACTTACGTCTTTTACAATTTAATCGATAATAATAAATTAAAAAAATTGAGTCAGGCTAAAGTTAAAACAATAAGAGTCGATCTAAAAAATAAGCATTTAGATTTTAATAAAATTATTCTTTTTTTAAGAAACAAGGGGTTTTACAGACTCTTTGTGGAAGCAGGAATTAAATTTAACAATTTTTTACTTGATAATTACTATATAAATGATTTTTATCATTTTTATTCTGATCAATTATTTGGGAACAGAGGTTTCCATAGTGCAAAGTTCTTTTTTAACAAAATGAACAAGTTAAAACTAAGCAAAAGAGAAATTGAAATCAATTTGTTCCAAGATAAATTGCTAAAATATTCATTAAAATAATGTTTACAGGTATAATAAAAAAAAGAGGAATTGTTAAAAAAGTTATATCTAATAAAAACGAAATTAAGATAGGAATAAAAAGTAGCTTAAAACTAACAAATAAAGATTTGGGATCATCTATTAATTGCTCCGGCGCATGTTTGACTCTCGAAAAAATTGTCAAGGGACTGTATTTTTTTCATCTAACCAGAGAAACGCTTAGGGTTACTAATTTTAAATGCATCAAATTAAATCAAATTATAAATTTAGAAAAATCTCTCAAATTTGGAAATGAAATTTCAGGACATTTTGTTCAAGGGCATATTGATACAACTTCAAAACTCAAAAAAAAATGTGTATATGGAAAATCCTGGTATTTATATTTTTCAATAAAAAAAAGTCTTAAAAAATTTTTAAATTCTAAAAATTCTGTTGCAATAAATGGAGTCTCACTAACAATAGCAAAGGTATTCGCAAATAGTTTCTTGGTTGTGGTAATTCCTCACACATTAAAGTTGACAAATTTAAGAAATATTAAAATTAATGATATTGTTAACATAGAAATTGATATCATTGCTAAATATATAAAAAACTTAAAAAAATAAATATGTTTACACCCATTGCCAGAATCATAAAGGATGCAAGAAAAGGAAAAATGTTTATTTTGGTTGATGACGAAAATAGAGAAAATGAAGGAGATTTAGTAATTCCCGCTAATAAAGTCAAACATAAAGATATAACTTTTATGGCAAAGTATGGAAGGGGTCTTATTTGTTTAGCTCTCGACTCAAAACAAGTTAAAAAATTGAATCTTCAACTTATGTCACCAACAAATCAATCTAGATCACAAACAGCGTTTACTGTATCAATAGATGCAACAAAAAATATCACCACAGGTATTTCTGCACATGATAGGGCATATACAATAAAATCAGCTATAAAAAAAAACGCATCCAAGAGAGACATTGTAACCCCTGGTCATATATTTCCCTTAATATCTAAAGATGGAGGAGTTTTAGTTAGGGCTGGTCATACCGAGGCTTCTGTAGATATTTCAAGATTGTCGAAAAATTCCCCTTCAGCTGTTATTTGCGAAATAATGAATGACAATGGAACGATGGCTAAAGGGAAACAATTAGTAAATTTTGCGAAAAAACACAAGTTGAGTCTTGGAAAAATTGATGACCTTATATCTTTTCGATTAAATCAAGAAAAATTAATAAATTTCAAAAAATCTTCGAATATTTCAATTAATAAACAAACTTATAAAATTAAGATTTTTGAAAATATACTTGATGGCTCAGAACATTTTGCGCTAATTAAGGGTAATTTAATTAGAAATAAAAATCCGCGGGTGAGGGTTATTTCATCAAATATAGTTAAAAATTATTTAATGGGTGATAAATTACCAAATTCATTTAATCAAACTATTAGCTACTTCAAGAAATATAAAAACTGTGTATTAATATTTATAAGACATACAAATCTTAAATCTGTTTCAGAAACCTTAAAGGGATATAAGGATAAAAAATTTTACAGTAAAAGTAATGATAAACTTATTAGAAACTCCGGTATTGGTTCACAAATTATAAAGGCTTTAAATATCAAAAAAATGATATTAGTTACCAGATCTAAAAAGAAGGTTATAGGATTGGAAGGTTATGGCATAAAAATTACAAAGCAGGAAATAATAAAATGAAAAAAAATAAAGTATTAATAGTTACAGCAAATTATTATCCCAAGATATCAGGGGAACTAAAACGACGAGCTAAAACAGCTAAAACAGCTCACACAGATCATGAAGAAATCACGGTTCCTGGCATTTTTGAAATACCAGTTATAATATCCAGAAATATAGACTCCTATGATGGTTTCGTTGCACTGGGTTGTGTCATAAAAGGCAAAACTCCCCATTTTGAATTAATTTCTAAAGCTGTAACAAACGCAATAATGAACTTATCAATTACTCACAAAAAACCTATTGGAAATGGAATACTTACCTGTTTAAACAAAAGACAAGCTTTGAAAAGATTAGACAAGGGTGCAGAAGCTTTAAGTGCAGTTGAACAAGTATTTATTAACGAGGTAACATTTAAATTAAATAAAAGCTGAAAGAAATGAAACAAAGTGAAGCTCTTAGAAATCCCAGAGTTATTGTTGTTCAAAAATTGTATGCACAAGAATTAAATAAAAAATCCGAATTAAATTTTCCTAAGCATAGGTATAAAAAGTTTATAAAGGATGTTGTCCTAGGTACTTTGGAAAGAAAAGAACTAATAGAGGAAACTATACAACAACATCTTAGTAAAGATTTAAGTGAAAAACGAACGGAAAAATTAATAATTGTTTTGTTACATGCTGCTATATTTGAATTTTTATATCGCCCACAAACATCATTAAATATTATAATTAATGAATATTTGAATACTTCTGATTTTTTTTTAGAACAAAGTCAAAAAAGATACTTAAATGCTATATTAGACAAGGTATCAAAAAAGATTAGAACATAAGTGAACGAATTTTCAGTTATAAAAAGATATTTTTCAAATTTATCAAAAAATAACAGAGGCACTTTTAATTTGTCTGACGATGTATTCTTTGACTACAAAAAGAAAATAGGTATATCTATTGATAGCTATGTTGAAGGAACACATTTTTTAAATTTTAAAAATCCAAATCTTGTAATTAAAAAGGCTTTAAGGGGAGCTATCTCTGATTTAATTTGCAAAGGAATAATTCCTAAATATTATTTTATGAGTTGTTCGGGAAACAAAAAGCATCTAACCAAAGCCAATCTTGCTAAAATTCAATTAGCTTTAAAAGAAGAACAAAGAAAGTATAATATTTTTTTGGCAGGCGGAGATACATCTTATTCAAATAGATTGTCAATAACTGTTTCCGTAGTTGGATATTCTAAAAAAAATCCAGTTTTGAGAAGTGGGGCAAAAGAAAATGATGACATTTATATAACAAATACAATTGGAGATGCTTTTCTTGGGTTGAAGCTCTTAAAGGGCAAAATTAAACTCAGTAAAAAGAATAGCGATCATTTTGTAAGGAGATTCTATCTTCCAATTTTGCCAATAAGATTTTCAAAAAAAATTAACCTTTTTGCAAATTCTGCTATAGATATCTCTGATGGTTTTTTTCAAGACTTGCAACATATATTATCTAGATCTAATTTATCATCCAAAATATTTATGAATAAAATTCCCATATCTAGTCATTTAAATTCTTATCTTATTAAAACAAAAAAAAATAAATTAAATTTTATCTCTAATGGTGATGACTACCAAATTTTGTTTACTGCAAGTAAAAAAATGAGAAATTTAGTGAAAAAAATATCCAAATCTACTTCTACAAAGGTTTCAATAGTAGGGATTGTTAAAAACAAGTCTATATTTAAGAATAGAAAATCAGCAAAGAAAGAATTTAAATTCCCTAAAAAACTAGGTTATATACATAATTTTTAGTCAATATTTTCGTTGCCTTTGTCTTTATTATTTGTCATGTTCCGACTTTTAATTTTTTATTATTTTTTTTAAGACTTAGATTATGAAAAATTTATCACCAGATTTTCTTTTGCTACTTATAATATTAAGCGGTTTTCTTGCACTTCTCTATGGATATATAACTCGAAAACAAATATTGAACTCTAAATCAGGCAACAAAAAAATGAAAGAAGTGGCGGAAGCAATTCAAATTGGTGCAAGGGCTTATTTAAATAGACAATATAAAACAATTTCCATAGTTGGACTGATTGTTTTGATTATCATCACTTTTGCTTTTAGTATTTGGGTTGGAATTGGGTACGTAATTGGCGCTACTTTATCTGGAATTGCTGGTTATGTTGGAATGCTTGTATCAGTTCAAGCAAATGTCAGAACAGCGGAAGCTTCGAAAAAAGGTTTATCACAGGGCCTATCTATTGCTTTCAAGTCAGGAGCTGTTACAGGTTTGTTAGTAGCTGGATTGGCTTTATTGTCAATTTCTATTTATTACTACATTTTATTATTGTCCGGTATTGAAGAAAGAGAATTAATTAATGCATTGATTGCTTTGGGATTTGGTGCATCTTTAATTTCAATTTTTGCAAGATTAGGTGGTGGTATTTTTACAAAAGGTGCAGATGTGGGGGCTGATTTAGTGGGCAAAATAGAAGCGGGCATTCCAGAAGACGATCCTAGAAATCCTGCGGTTATTGCTGATAATGTTGGAGACAATGTTGGAGATTGTGCGGGAATGGCCGCTGATTTATTCGAAACTTATGCAGTTACTATAGTTGCTACAATGGTTTTATCTTCAATTTTCTTTCATGATAATTTAAACATGATGATTTATCCTTTATCTATAGGTGCTGGATGCATATTGACTACAATTCTTGGTACTTTTTTTGTCAAATTAGGAAAAAGCAAGAAAATTATGAACGCACTTTACAAAGGATTTATTGCTACAGCTGTAATGTCATTATTAATTCTTTATCCAATTACCGATTATATAATTGGCCTAAATACAGAATACTATATTGAAAATAAAATTTTTACTGGAACGGGATTGTATGTGTGTGGAGTTATTGGTTTAATTATAACTGGCTTAATTATATATGTAACTGAATACTATACGGGTACAAATTTCAGACCTGTTCAAAGTATTGCCTCGTCGTCAACGACTGGTCATGGCACCAATGTTATCCAGGGATTAGCGGTGTCAATGGAAGCTGCTGCTTTACCAGCATTAATTATCGTAGCTGGTATACTGGTTACAAATTACATTGCAGGTCTTTTTGGTATAGCAATTGCAGTTACATCAATGCTTGCTTTAGCAGGCATGGTTGTTGCATTAGATGCCTATGGTCCAGTGACTGATAACGCTGGTGGAATAGCAGAAATGTCAAATTTACCCAAGAAAACTAGAAAAACTACCGATGCATTAGACGCCGTTGGAAATACAACCAAAGCTGTAACTAAAGGTTATGCTATAGGATCGGCTGGTTTGGGAGCTTTAGTATTGTTTGCAGCTTATACAGAAGATATTAAATATTTCTCTACAATTCAAAAATCTGTTCTTGAAAATATTAATGTAAATTTTGAACTGTCAAACCCTTTTGTAGTTGTAGGTTTATTAGTAGGTGGTATGCTACCTTATTTATTTGCTTCCATGGGAATGCAAGCTGTTGGTAGAGCAGGAGGGGCTGTTGTAATTGAAGTTAGAAGGCAATTTAAAAAAATTCCTGGCATTATGAAAAGAAAAAGAA
>Ga0187827_10006852_pt1 | contig 12845 bp, 15 predicted proteins | sample ETNtaG_39_FD_167969 | JGI IMG/M metagenome (GOLD analysis project Ga0187827, IMG submission 167969) | Marine microbial and viral communities from oxygen minimum zone, Eastern Pacific Ocean - ETNP2014_SV_150_PacBio MetaG (Illumina Assembly) | ecosystem: Environmental > Aquatic > Marine > Hypoxic... | reverse complement strand
TTTCTTGTATTTAAGTTAAAACTAAAATACAACCTTGGTTATCGGTTAGATACTGCAAAACTGAAATCAATCGCTAAATGCGAAAAGTGAAGCTATGATGGTTCGGAGATCAGTTGTCGTGTTGTTGGTGCTGGTTAGCTTGACAGGGTGCAAGGACGGGGCTGGCAAGATAAGTTCTAGAGATGAGGTTGAAATGGTTCTAATTCCGGTGATCTCTGGTTATACCAAAGTTGGCGACCCTATTTATCAGGATTTTTACATGGATGTAACTGAAGTTACCGTAGGTCAATTCAAGAAGTTTTTGAAGTCTTCTGATTACAGTATTTGAGAGAGGATCTGAAAATGCAGATGGCAAGTTTTTCAACAGACCACTTCTGGTATCGCCCGCAGCCAGAAGGTCCATATATTGATTCACAACGTAATAATAAGGCGTTCGGTTTTGCGGATGGGACTATTTTTCTATCTGAAGACAACGGCGACACCTGGCCGTACAATATTGCTTTTCCCAATGCAGCCAACATAACGTTCAGTTGCATTTTGAAGAACGGGACTATTCTCTTCGGCGCTGGCTCAAAACTATACCTTAGTACGGACAGCCTGAAAACATACGAGCAAATTATTGTGAAAGACGTTGATGGTTCTGATTATGTTCCGCATACGCCGCAAAACGCAAATCACCCAGGCTGGTATTTCCATACGCTTTCGGGTATTAATTCGTGGGATGTGAATGGCGTAGAGATGCTTGTGTGGGGGAATTATTGCAATGTCATCGGTGGTGCGGCCCCTGTCAACATTTATTACTCAATTGACAATGGACATACCGTAAAAATCGCGTATGCTTTTGGACAGAATCCTTATAATCGGGATGATGGCTCCGCTGGTGGAGGCGTGACAGGTACGCCGCTTGGTAACACCGACAACCCAATTATTTGCCGTCACGTTCACTCTGTAGCATATAATCCTGCCGAAGACGCGTTCTATGCATGCACAGGCGATCATGATAAACCAGAGGGTTATGAATGTCATTGGTTGAAAGGTACCTATGACGCCAGAAAGGACGAGTGGTGTTGGATTGTTCTCGTGTCAGACAAAATGAACTCACGGTATAAATCCGGTGGTATTAACTTTGTTGATGGGTATCTCTACTGGATTAGTGATGCCAACGGCCGTGAACCGTATGACCGAGGCGTTTTCCGATGTGACCCCGCGGACATAACCAATCCCGAGGCGCACACGATGCTGTTCAACCCAGGGGTCGAATCTGGAAACATGATTATTCAAGGTAACGTGATCTTGGCGTCGCATTGTACGCCCGCATCGCCATTGGACACAGGAATTATTGTTTCTCTTGATTTAGGGCAAACATGGGCGCAATATGATCTCAAGGAGTTGGGCGAGCGGTCAGCTACACGGTTCCATGAAAAGAATAGCGATGGCTGGTTCAGGATGGATCTGAGATCCGAATGGGTTACATATGCGGAGACATTGTTCATAAAAACGAAGTAATCGGGGCTGCAGGGGAAGTGAGAGGGTTAAGTTGCAAGAAAGATTGTCTGCACCATATGATCCCCACAGTTCTGGATATAGGGAAGCTTGATTAGCATCAGAAGTTAATCATCTAACAGTGGTAGTGGGATAGAAGCCAACTAGGGGAAGCCATCTCCCCCGGTACGTCGTATACGGGTTACCTGTTGCGTGGTAGTATAGGTACAACCTGAACCTTCAAAACCTATTGACTGGGCCAAGTTGCTCACAAGCCCGACAAGTCCCGGTTTCTAAGTATGAAGGTAAATTTGTCTTTCATGTCAGGCACTCTATATTAAGATCCAAATACCATTCATAGTTTTTGCCAGATATTTTTAGGCCTACCCAGGTCTTCTGTCTGTGTTTGTGCTTGTTTCTAGCTGAAGTGGTCTAGGTGCTGGAAGGAACGAAAACATCGCGAATACGGGCGAATATGGAGCGATTACGGCGCAAGTCTTCAAGCTGGAGTTGTGGTTTAATCAGGTGCAAATACAGCCTTGAGTCTTGCCAGTAACGGTTGGGGACGTTTCGCTTCTTCTAGCTGAAGTCTTTGAGCCTCGACGGTGTTTTGGGAGACCGCGTGAAGTTGTTGTTGCTGATCGAGTGCTTGTTGAAGTTTGTCGATTTGTTGATCTTTAGCTTCGATTTGTTCATCTTTGATATTTATTTGTTGGTTCCTCTGCTCCAATTCTGATTGTAGGATATCGGTAGGGTAAATACCCGATTTTGTAGGGGGTGGATCGGGGGTTTTGTGGTGTTGGTCAAGGCAATGGCGTACATAGGCTGAGATGTTTAGTCCTGCAACTTTCGCTTTTTCTTCAATTGCAGTACGGTATTCTTGGCTCATCATGATGGTAACTCTTTGGTTTTTCAAAGCTTTTACCTCAGTAGGGTGTTGTAGGGTGTATGCCCGAATTTGTAGGGGGTTAGTAGGGTGAACGCCCAAAGAGGTGAAACCGTTTCGGGTTTCGTAGGGCTGGAGTTCCTTTGATGAGCGTGTTTTCGCGATGGTCAAATGGTCATATCAAACTTCCGTCAACCCCCTGGGGTTTTTGCAGAACTGGAGGTTGACGGAAGCTGAAATTGATGGATTTTGCCATTTTTGGTATGAGGGGATTGTGGGCCAGCATGGTTCATGTGAAACAAGGTTGGCCCGGGGAATTCACCCCGGCGATGTTAGGGTTAGCGATCCAACATGGTTCATGTGAAACCCCGATTATTTGGTGTTTCGGCGCTAACCAGTCTTAGTTTTAAACTACGTTACGAGCGAATATATAGGCACCATCGAATACTTCACCAGTTCGATGCTCTGCGGTACTTGATTAAACAGGCGTACTGGATATGAAGCCAGTGTCAAGTACATCAAACCGCTTGATAACATTGACGAGGTGACCATTACCTGATTCGGATTTATCCGGGTCAGCGATTAGCAGGAAACTGTTATTTTGAAAGCATTTGTACTGGATACTGATAAAACCCCGCTTTCCCCGTGTGATGCTGCACGGGCCAGGAAGTTGCTTGATAAAGGTAAAGCTGCCATTTATCGAAGGTATCCGTTTACCATCATATTGAAACGCAAAGTGGATCGGCCGCAGCCGCAACCCTCCGATGAAAATGAAGTATAGTGTGAGTCGCTACATCACGAGGTCGCATGACGAATCGTATTTTATGTGTTAGGCGCATATGTCACAAGGAAACAGACAATGAACCGAAGTAGCTTAAGGATTGGAATTATTGGTGCAGGTAGAATGGGGGGGGCTCATCAGCGAACCGTTGTTGCTTATGGGGCCGAAGTTGTTGCCGTTCAAGATATTCACCCGGAGACCGCGCAGCAGATGGCAACGGAAACCGACGCAGAAATTGCTACGGATGAGCTTGGTGTATTCTTCGATTGCGACTTAGATGGCGTGATTATCACGACCCCTCCACCGGTACGTCTGGAGCCAGTGCGGCGAGCTTGTGAACGCGGCATCCCCTTGATGATCGAGAAGCCGCCAGCATTAAACCTGCGTGAAGGACAGGCTTGTTTGCAACACATCGAGAAAGCTGAAGGGATTGCCGCTGTTGGTTTTCAACTTCGATATGCACCGATCTATGAAAGGTTGAGGTATCTGCTTGCGAGTGAAGTGGTCCATCTAGTTCGTACTGTTTGTACCATCGATTATTACCTCAATTTTCGGATGCCACCGTGGTTCTTACAGTACCAAATCAGTGGTGGTCCTATCGCTGAACAGGCAATTCATTTACTCGATTGTGTTCGCTTCGTTACGGGAGACCCTAAACCTGTGCAAGCACATGCACTAGCAGTTAAGAACATGGCGGAGGATCGAACCGAATTCGATGCCGAAAACGCCATCCAGATGACTTACGAGCTTGATAACGGTGTCTTCGGTACACATACCAATCACTGTGGCACCGAAAGAGGGGGATTTGATCTCGAGGTCATTGGTCCTCATCTACGCCTCCAGGCACACATGGGTAGCCGGCGAATCACCGGCTATCTTAATGGAGATGACTTTGAAGAACCTGTGCCGGCTAAAAATAGCTTGGGTCTGGATAAAATTGGCGCCTGGTTACATGCAATTGAAACCGGGAATCGGTCGCTGATCCGGTCGGACTTTGCTGATGCGATGCACACACTTGCACTGGTAGAGGCGGCGGTCAGGAGTCGTGGTAGCGGTAGATTCGTCCAGGTTAGCGATCTAATGTAATGAACGTCAGAACAGAAACGCCATGTTAATTCTATCTAATATCGGTGCGACCTCGTTCGAGGTCACGTCGTGAACTCCTCAAATGGATTCACAAGCGTTTGATGATACGTGGGTCGAATGAAAGCTACGAATTTGGGAAGCCGTAGTACGACTACACAACAGGACATCTGAGAGGTGAAACTCACATGACAATCAAGAAAATCCTGATCACAGGAGCTGCGGGCTATCTGGCCGGTTTTGTTATCGAACGACTTCGGCCGAAGTACGAACTCACGCTCACCGATCGGGATTAGTTATCTGTTAACGCATCGAAAATGATTAGATAGCCTAGGTGCTGGAAGGAACGAAAACATTGCGAATACGGGCGAATATGGAGCGATTACGGCGCATGTATTCAAGCTGGAGTTGTTGCGGAAATCATGCCGGAGTATTATACTCTCCGCAGGTGGCAACCGGTTTGCAACTCGACGGACTTATTTTACAAAGGAGGCAACAATGAGTAGCTTGAAGTACCGTGAAGACATCAACGACGTTCGGAATCGTTTGACCACTTGGTGGAACGGAGGCGACATCGGCCGGCCTGCATTGCAGATATCAGCCCCGCGCCCGACCCCCATCGAAATAGTCGAGGCCATGCCCGAACCTGAGGGGTGGGTGACTCACTATTCCACGACGAATTTCGATTACAGGGTGAATCTGTCGGCTCGTGCCTGCACGTCGACATTCTATCTTGGCGAAACCGTGCCAACTGTCGCTCCTGATCTGGCCCCGAACTGCCTGGCGTTGTATCTGGGGTGTCACGGCGTCGAGATGCCGGGGACCGTGTGGTGTCGGCCGTGCATGGACAGCCCGGAAACGGCACGATTCGAATTCGACGAAACGAACTTCTATTGGGATTTCTGCTGCAGACTGGCGAAGGAACAGTTACGTCTTGCCGAAGGGAAATACCTAGTTGCGTTCCCGGACCTAATCGAAGCACTGGACACTCTCGCGGCTATGCGAGGGACCGAAAACCTACTGACCGACCTGATCGACCGTCCCGACTGGGTACACGAGAGTCTCCGGAAGATCACCGCCTTATACTTCCGTTACTACGACATCCTCTACGACATGATACGGGACGAGGTTGGCGGTACCGTTTTCTGGTGCTGGGCACCGGGCCGGATGGCCAAGTTCCAGTGCGACTTCTGCGCTATGATTTCGCCGGAGATGTTCGGGGAATTCATGAGGCCCTACCTGGCTGAAATGTGCGAGCGTGTCTCTTACTGCATGTATCACTGGGACGGCCCCGGCGCGCTGCCGCACCATGACCATCTACTCTCAATCCCCAAGCTAAAGATGCTCCAATGGACGCCCGGTGCAGGCAACCATCCCACATGGCACGAACACTGGTGGCCGATGTACCACAAGACCGTCGAGGCAGGAAAGAAACTCCTTATTAGCTGCAACACGATAGAGACGCTGAAAGCTCTGAAGAAAGAGTTCGGAGAGAAATTGAAGCAATTCCTGATCAGAATGAGCGTGAAGACGGTCGAGAAAGGTGAGGAAGTGCTAAAGGTGGCAGAAGGATAAGAGGGGACAAATAGGAAGACATATTCTTAATCCTGAATGTAAACATTCACTCCGTTGGACAGGTCGCGATCCTTTGCAAGATACAGGTCCCCGTCAGTACAGATACTGCTGGTGGGCATATAACGCATGACGAGACCGGCTTAAGGTGTTCGCTTTCGCACCGTGGATGAGGTGGTTGTGGTGAACCGAACAGTCTCCTGTGTCTAGCACGATGCTGACAGCTTTGGATTCATCGTGACAAGTGGAAATCTATTTCTAAGGTGAAAATCTTTTTCACAGCGCTTAAAATGAATAAAGAACAATTCGAAATTACCATAATGGGATGATAAAAATAAGGAGTATGTTAGTAAAATAGAAATTATTGGACATATGTTCGAATTAAAAGAAAGAAATCATTGGCAGTTTAGTCGTAATCTCGTTGCACAAATCCCTGAACAGCTAAGAAACTGTGATGTAAGCCGTCAGCTTCATATTGCTCAGAACAGCATAGCATTCCATGAATACGGCCCAATTGGCGAGAGAGTAATCAAGGATAGGTTTTCATATTGAACCTTTATTTGTTGGAAAACGGATCAAAGAATTTCCACCTCAACTTGCAGATACACTAAACTCCTGCGAGGTTCAGTATGAGGCTCATAGCTTTTTTGATGAATGGGCGGTTGGAATAGATGAATCAGAATATTCAACAGGTATGCAGAAGGCAATAGATAGTATGACAGAGCGTCATAAATTTAAGCTTGTTGATTATTCAGTCCCACGGCACACATTAGTTGGGAAGTACTGTAGAATTTCAGTTGCTTTAGAAATGTTTGATAAATCTGGAGAGAGTGTGTCGATGGATAGACAGTAGTAATGTAGTAGTAGCTTAAGTTTTTAACTTAAATGTAACCAGACTGGATTTTCTGCCTTATAGGAGACTAGATGATGAACCAGAAAAGAGAATTTTGGAGACTGACAATCGTTTGTCTGTCTTTGTTTTGTTACTCAGTATGTGGGTTGGTGGATGTCAAAACCAAACTCAAGAACAGAAGGTTGAAAAACTAATCAAACACTTAAGAGTACGGTGAAAATTCATTTGCAGGGCCCTTTCCAAAGTGGCTATTCCTGCAGGTATATACAGCAAATGCTTCGCGAAATTTCAGATCAGCAGCGAACCATTTGTGCCGAACCACACCGGCTGTTCCGGCCGTTCTCGTGGAAAGTAGCCATAATAGTCAGGTTAGCAAGCCCAACCTTCGAAAATTTATGACGGGAGATAGTAGACTATGACTTCTAGAGAAAGAGTTCTTTGCGCGCTCAACCATGAGGAGCCGGACCGCGTACCTATTGATTTTGGAGGTACGTTGTCTTCTACAATTAATATCGCAGCCTACAAGTGCCTGAAAGAGCACCTCGGAATACCAGGCGAGACAGATGTCATGAGCATCCGTTCCTATACCGCACTGGTGGATGATGTAATCCTCGAACGTTATAGTGTGGACACTCGCGGCCTGTTCCAAGGGGCTCCTGAAAAGTCGGCCGTGGAGGAACTTCCAGATGGGTCATACAAAGACCAGTGGGGTGTCGTACGCCGGAAACCAAAGGGCGAAGGACACTTCATAGATGTCGGACATCCTTTCGCCGGAGATCCCACTCCTTCCGACCTCGACCGCCATCCGTGGCCGGATCCAAACGATCTAGGCTACGTTACCGATATTCTCGACCGTGCGGAGACTCTCTACAACGAAACAGATTACGCCGTCCTTCTGACTCTTCCGGTTGGCATTGTTCACCAAACCCAGTTCTTGCGGGGTTATGAGGATTGGATGATGGATCTGGTGGCAAATCATACTTTCTTCCATGCTCTGATGGAGCGTGTTTACGATATCTGGTCGGGGATTACATTAAATATGCTTCGTGCGGCGGGAGACCATTTCGATGTAGTATGGTATGGCGATGATGTAGCCTTCCAAGACGGGCCTCTCTGTTCGGTCGAAATGTATCGGAAGCACATCAAGCCTTGGGAGCAGAAAGTCTTCGATCTCATCCGTTCCCATACGGATGCGAAGATTCTCTACCACTGCTGCGGGTCGGTTTACCAACTGTTGCCGGAATTCCTCGATTACGGGATCGATGCCCTCAATCCCGTTCAGGTCGCCTCGAAAGAAATGGATACCAAACACCTAAAGGCTGAATTCGGGAATCGAGTAACTTTCTGGGGCGCCATCGACACTCAACACGTGCTGCCCTACGGAACAGCGAATGATGTTCGCCAGGAAGTGCGTCAAAGAATCTGTGACTTGGCACCCGGCGGAGGGTACGTCCTGGCATCGGTACACAATATCCAGCGGGAAGTGCCCCCGGAAAATGTCGTCGCTATGTTAGAAGCAGCAGAGGAGTTTGGACGATACCCATGAACTTCATCAGAGATCTAACTGATCCGGCTGCGGATCGCATCGTAGAGCGGCACCGTAAGTATTGGGATAACGAGGACGCTCCAAGAGCCCTGTTCCACATCGTTGGCAAGCCGACCCCCATGGCGGATACGCCTGATCCGCACTACCTCAAGCCGTCGCGATTAGACGCTGTCGCTTTCGGTGACGGTATCGAACGGAGCTTTGATGCAGACGGTCTGCTTCATGATGATTTCATCCGAATGGTTCACGTTGGTGTATGCAGCGAGGCACTGTTCGGTTGTCCGATTCGCGTTAGTGGTGGAACATCTTGGGCTGAATCGTGTTTCAAGGACTGGGACCAATACGATCACTATCGGCTGGCCGACAGCCCATGGTTTGCCACCTGGATAGACAACACTCGCCGGGTCGTCGATGCCCTCGGCGATGAGAAATACCCTTTCTCATGCGCGGCTTACCGGGGGCCCGTCGATATCGCTTCCGCTGTCCTTACAGCTACTGGAATGTTAGAGGCGATTATCGATCGGCCGGTTCAGGCTAAGCACTTCATTGAGCGGATAACTGACATTCTGATAGAGGCAGCCACCGCGCATGTGGAACTGCTGCCCTCATTCCGTAACGGCTATTTTAACAGTTATGGTACCTGGACGCCGGGGAGCACGGTTACTTTTACTGTTGACGATGCTTGCCTGTTCGGGCCAGCACACTACCAGGAATTCTTTCTACCTCATGACATTCGTCTTTGCGAGGCATTCGACCGGCCTTTTGCTCATCTGCATGCTTCAGCTCGCCAGCACTTTCTAGACTGGACGAGCATTCCCAACCTGGGTTTGCAGTGTGTGATCGACGACGCTGTCCTTTCTGACACACATGCAGTCCTACCCATTGGCCCCCAGGTAGAGGAACTCCTGCCTGACTTCAAGGCGATTCGGCAGAAGAAATCGCTCATGGTTTACGGCTTCTGGGATGAAGGTAGGATCGATGCAGTTCTCGATGCCTTGCCACTCGGCGGTCTTTCACTGGACATGCGAGTTATGGAGCCGGATGCGATTCGACAACGCTATAACGTGGGATGTATTTAGTCTTGAGTTCCCCCTCATTACCTTCTCTACACAGGGGTTTTCCGGTTTTAAATTAAATTTTCAATATTAAGGTAATCCCAGATAGAGGAGATCCGGCTTATTCAGTCATAAAAAAACTTCTCAATCAATCGAGCTTAATAAAATTAATATTTGGATGAAATCCTATGAATCAAGATCGATGGGCAACTCAAAGCCAGTTATCGTCTTGTATTGCTCCTGTTCTATATCATATACAAGGTTTCCAAAGTTGTCTATACTTAACTGAAAGCACAACGTCTGTGCTATGAATGCAGAAATAGGAGGAATAGATGGATAGTCAGCTTATTTGCGATTACTACAACATGAATTTGAAGCGCGAACCGGATTCTAAGGATTGTCAGCAGGTACGGGAATTTTTTGAGAAACGTTGTCCTGAAATTCTGAATCCTCCTGAGGAGTTTCAAGAATCTCAAAAGCCTGATTTGGAGGGATGGGTTTTTGGACCAATGCCTGGCCCTGACCCCGGCAGGATTTCCTTAGATAACCCGGGCGAACATTTCCTGTCATTCCAATTGCATTGGCAACGTATTGTGGACCTGGTTGATAATTTTTTGGACCATCGAAAATTAGATGGCGATGATTTTGTGTGGTTGCAGGATAGACTGTACCGGGAATCACTTGACACTAGGACCTTCTTGCCGGAAGGATTCCTTATGGACCAAGGAATGTTGGCTAGGTCAAAAGTGGGTATCAAAGCGGAAAACGTTTTTGCCCATGTCTTCCGTTCTTACCCGTTGCTACCTTCACCTTACTATGTAGCCAGAGCCAATTAAGTCTAGCTTTTAGCTTCCTTCACAATTATTTCATATCAGCGATCTTATAAATTGGAGTGGGCATGTATTATCCTAGAGAACCTGCTGGTTAATGCGTTAGGTGGGATGGGGCGTATTAAAACCACTCTTTAGTTAATCAAACCGAGAGTAAATCAAACTGAGAATGCAAAGGGAAGTATAGAATGGCGATGATGAGAATTGAGCCTGATAACCACAAAGATGTTGTGGAGTTTCGAATTGTCGAATATCGCGCAATGTTGAATGCTTACGAACTTCAAGTTGCTACGGAATTTGCGTTAGGTTATCTAGGTGAGAAGGTCTTCCAGATGAGAGAATCCAAGCAGCCTGTTTGGGCTGGACAAGTTGTGTTTGACACCGAGAAGGTGCTTGACATCCGCGTTAATGAGGAAGTTCAGGGTTCGGTGTGGATTGGTGATGAGCAGAAAAAGATTGCCCATAGCCTAGTTGCTATTCGCCACAAGATTGATGTGTTCGAACCCGTTGCGGAAGAGAAGAAACATTTCCATGTCTTTGTTTTGTATCAGGATACAGGCAAGGAAGAAATGCGTGCGCAAGTGTTCAACCATAACATCAGGTTAATTTACGATCCGCATGCAAAACCTGATTTATTGGGAGAGAGACCAGAGGCTGTAAGGATGAATTTTTGTCTTGCATGTAATGGCGCGTATCTTTTCCAGCCAGAGAAACCTCACAGAAAATATTGTTCGGATCGATGTAGTCGGCGGGTAAACCAGCGAAAACATAGAGCTAAAAGAAAAAAAATAGAAAAAAGTAAAAAAAATTCAAGAGCAGTTTAGTCAGAGACAGAAAGGTGTCTGACTACCTTTGATAGACATGTCTATAATTGGCATATAAGCCAGTGAGGGTAAGGGTTTACCATACCTTTGATAGACATGTCTATATTTGTTTAAGTAAGTTTGCAAATGCTATAATTCAACTCGAAAAGCGGTATATTCCACTTCGTCAAGTAGGTGAGAAGACAGATGTCGAAAAATCAAAAACTTAAGTGCCCGAACGGGGCCATGAGATTCCTGATGACGATGCCTGTAGAATGGCATCGTCGGTGCAAGCGAGCTGCCGAGGAAAACGGAAAATCGTTGACTCTGCTCTTGAACGAGTTTGTGATCGACTCATACGAAAGGGGGAATCGAAAATCGGGAAACTTTAGTACCACAGAAAAAACCTCTGAGGAACCTTAGTCAGCTGCTCAGAGGTTTCAAAAACAAGATAACTTCCTGCAACTCCGGTATCAGGGGTGGCTGCCCCATAGATTCCTGGAGTTAAGGAATGAATTCCAAGGAGCGATTAATCGCTCTAGCCCGAGGGCTTTTTGCTTGAAATTCGTAAGAATTATAGCATGCTCCCTCGGAATATTACAATCGGAGGGCAATATGCCATCTATCAGAGAAGCAGTGAAGCTATTAAAAATTAAAGAAGAAAGTATTCATTATTTGATCAATCAAGGAATGCTCAAGGCTGTTGAGCAGGACGGTCAACTGATAGTCATGATCGACTCGCTCGAAAGCTACAAGGAGCTGGAACGGAGACTTCGTTACAACAGAGGGAAGTATTCCGTCTATATTCAGAAGAGAAGTGAGGATTTTATTGATCATGTTGAGACCCATCCGTATGCGGTAGTAGTGGGTAGGACCAAAACGGAAAATGGGGGAGATAGCCCCTATGTTTTTCTCGCTAAACAGAACAGGGGTGATTGGCAAGACCTTGTTGATCCTTGGATTCGACATAATAGTGGGGAGCGTCCAGGCATTCATCTCGAGCCGCTTTGGCTCTAGGGAGGTTGAGATGTTAAGTGATAGATTTGCCCACGATTTTTGGTATGAGGAAGACGGCCAGCTTCTGCAGGGTGCTGAAGGGAAGCTAAGCGAAATCGCTCTTGGGACATCAGCTATTCAACGTGTTCAGGGCTTGAGTTTCGATCTGGATGTGAAGGACTTCCATCCTGCGTTTAAGGAAGTCTATGTGGATTACTTGGAACTGATGATGCCGGAACTGGGATTGATCCAGACCTCGCCCAAGGGGGACATGCACGGACGTGTCCTGTTCAGCGAGTCTGTCAGTGTTGAAAATGGTAAGCAGTACCATAGATCTCTAAAGGATTTATTGCTGGCGGACGGATCGTCTGCCTTCACCATGTCGTATCGGGTGCCGGGTTCTCTCAATTCCAAGTATGACGACTTTGTTGTACAGGAACTAAGGCCGCCTCAGAAACTCGATAGCAAGCATCTGAAAGTGCCGACGGCGAAGGTCTGCCCCGTTGGTACCAGAAAACTTTTCGTTCCCTCTTTGCCGTGGTCAAGCTCGATAACCAGCTTTACTGGAAAGAGGGACGAAAAAAGGGAATTTGCCCAATTCACGGTACCGGGGTTAATCCCAATCAATGCGACTACGAGCCTGAGCACGCGAGATGCTTCTGCTGGGGGGACTGCAAATCTCCCAGTTCGGACTCTCCCAAGTTAATCACCTTTCCCGAGATTTTGGGAATGTTAGTCTTTGATCGTGATGTCACTGGCCGGTTTCCCATGGCTGATGTTGAGGGGGAGACACTGTTTTGGCAGCCTGATTCTGAGGAAAAGATTAACGAACTGATTCAGCGACTTGCCGACACGAAACAGCATGTTCGTTTTGGCGATGTTTTGTGCCGGATTTCCGACGGACGGTTAGTGCCTTTGGACGGGGTTTCCCCCGCCAGTATCGGTAGAGGATGGAGTA
>Ga0187827_10006845_pt1 | contig 12852 bp, 16 predicted proteins | sample ETNtaG_39_FD_167969 | JGI IMG/M metagenome (GOLD analysis project Ga0187827, IMG submission 167969) | Marine microbial and viral communities from oxygen minimum zone, Eastern Pacific Ocean - ETNP2014_SV_150_PacBio MetaG (Illumina Assembly) | ecosystem: Environmental > Aquatic > Marine > Hypoxic... | reverse complement strand
TTTTGAAAAGATAAAGTGCATAACAGAAGACCATTTAACACCATTTGACACAACGCAGAATTTTCTGTTTTGTAGTTTTAGGAGGCAATTGAATTAAAAAAGCCAGAGGATAACAACGTTTATAAAATATTTCCTGATTTCTTACCATATCAAATATTTCCCTATTTAGTTTAAGAATCCTTTTGTAATTTCAACTTCAATCGGTACATAGTAAGGTGAGTAATTGTGAACCGTCATGAATAATGACTAAATAATTCTAAACAATTATGTATAAATATGACAGAGTTACCAGACGTTACATTGAACCTTTTAATTAAATATTTTAGAGGATTTAAAAAAGTGCCTTGCTCAACACTTGTTCAGTGCGATAGAAGTAAATACCCATAGCTACTACAGAGATGATATTTCCAATGGCTATGTTTATCCATGCAAATTCAGCTAAAAGTGGTGTAAAGAGCAAGCCAACAGTAAAATGAAATAAAACTTCAAGAATAATAAAAAACTCTAATGCATAGAAGAAAGTAGATTTGTGTTTTTTAGTATCTCTAAATATTAATGCAGCAAGAGTAGCCACTATAAAAAAAGCAAAAAAGTGAATTACTGTATAACCCAGAATAGTGAAAACACTAACTGTTACCATCGTTGGATCACTGATTCCTAAAAAAACAGCGGATCCAAGGGCTCCAGGCGTAAAAAAAGGTTGACCGGCAATAAAATCTATAATGGAAAACCAAAATATGACTGAAAAGGCTCCAATACTACCTGCCATTATTCCAGAATGTATGATTGATTTGTTATGTCCCATTGCATTTCCCTTTATTATATAAAAGATAATATAAACAAAATAAAAATAAAATACTATTATTCTCTTGGAATTTTTGGCACGCTTACACTAAAAAAAATTGTAGCTCTGACTCGAAATATAGAGAATCTCTGGTTTGCAGCTATGACAGATGGGATGATTATTGTGAAATAGGACCTTAAATTTCACCGATCTTTATGTTAATATAAAAGGTGAACCTTTGTCTTGTATTCCCCAAATCAGAAGTGTTGGGATTTTTTATCAAATAAAATTGATGCCAGCCGTTTTAGAAGTCCATAAAAGGTCACACTCCATACTATTACACCTACATATATAAAACCTTGAGGAATAGCTGAGATTAAAGCGGAATCTACGGCGCTTCCCAACTGGAAAGTGCAGGCTGTGTACATACCAAGCGGGAAGACAAGCCCCCAGTACCCTTGATTATATGTGAATGGGAACCGTCTAATTCCATGACGCCAGATTGCAAGAACTACCATGAGAGGAATCCACCAGGTAGCAGTCGCCCAATACCATAAAGTGAATCCCTTTAGAAAAGGTAGTATTGATAGCAAAAGAGGAGAATCCGGAGCCCGTTGAATGAGCATCGAACCGGCAAGGGTTGAAATAGCCATAGCTCCCATATTAATCCAATACGGTGGCATGAGGTCTGAGGGTTGAAATTTAAAGAATGTATATCGGTAAAAAATGAGCGAGATAAGCCAAATATAGAGCATTCCACCACAGAGCCAGAGTGCAAGCATAATTGTAAGTGAACCGTCCATTCCAATTCCGAGTTCGATAGGGGTTAAACATCCAACCACGCACAATGCCTGTGTTCCTACAACTGCTACAAGCCAGCCACCATTAATTCCCTCCGCAAGACCTGGCTTATTTGTTTTTACTGTAAGGGCACTAAAAATTCCATACATAAAAAAAAGCCATAGTACTGCTCCCAGATACCAAAGGATCGTTGCCCATAGATAGTCCTTAGAAATAATGATGAGCTGTGATGCTACCACACCAGTGGCTGCCACAATGGTGAAAAATCCAACTCCTCTCGAATGATCAGACAAGTCAGCCAGAAAATGTCGAGGATAAATAAAAATACGGAGAATATTCAAAATCCAAAGAATGGCATATGAAAATAAATTAACCCAAAGTAATACTCTTGCCAGAATCCGCCAGCCTAAGAAATCAGCGGAAACCGACACGATTCCTGTCGACATAACAAGCGCAAAATAAGCAGGATGAAGATCTTTTATTTCTTCACTAATTCTTAAAAACATATTGTATTTTCTATTACCTACCAGTGGTCGGCATACTTTAAAAATACAACATTTTATATGTCTACGCAAAAAGAAACCATTAGAGGTAACGTAAGCACTACAAAAGCTAAAAATGAATAGGTGATTAGAGCATTTTGTTTAGTACTGTGCAACATTTCAAATATTAATTTATTTTGATCACTCTTATTGTCTTTGTAATTGCCGACAGCAATTTTTATTCTATATAATGCCAAAATACGAGGTGGAAACTGTTGATTTTTTACTGTTTTTAGATGCCAGTATTAATGGTACTGTATTTTTTATTTTTGCATTTATGGCTATAAAAATGGGCAAGCGTGAACTTCTTCAGAAATTAATCTATGCGGCATTAATCTTGTCTATATTTTTCCTTCTTTCTTATGTTTTTCACCATGCTACATTTAACACACAAGATATTAGACAATAAAAAGTTAATACTGCACAAAGTTGTCCACATAAGAACACTCTAGTGGCAACATTAATTGGAGCCATTATTGTTCAATTAAGTACTCGGCTGTTCAATTAGGCTTATAAGGAATAGTAAATTTAGTAAATTAAAGGTCCGAATTCTTTGAAGACTTACAACTTTAATGATTAGTTAAATAAGATGCTACGCCCTCTGCACTAGCAGTCATAGCATCTTCCCCTTCTTTCCAGTTTGCTGGACAAACTTCTCCATGAGCTTCAAAATGCTGTAAAGCATCAACCATTCTAAGAGCCTCGTCAACACTTCTTCCAAGTGGCAAATCATTGATTACACAATGTCTAACCATACCTTTTTTATCAATTAAGAAAAGCCCCCTGTAAGCAACAGGTACTCCACTAAATACAGAATTACCTTCTTCATCAACATCATACTCACCGGCCAAAACACCATAATTTTCTGCTATGGTTTTTGAAAGATCTGCAACTATCGGGTAAGTTACTCCTTTAATACCACCATTCATTTTATCGGTTTGAAGCCATGCCCAGTGAGAAAATTTTGAATCAATTGAACATCCAACAACTTGTACATTTCGTTTCTCAAATTCTGCTAACTTATTTTCAAAAGCCAACAATTCTGTAGGACAAACAAATGTGAAGTCCAAAGGGTAAAAGAAAAAGATAACTTCTTTCTTTCCTATATAATCTTCTAAAGAAAAACCTTGAACAAATTCTCCTCCGTTTACAACTGCATCTGCTTTAAATGCAGGTGCTTTTTTTCCTATTAAAATTGACATTTTTCTCTAACCTTTATTGATTTATTAATAAATGTACTCCATTAGTACCTTTCGTAACAACATTTTTCTTCGTTAAGTGATTATTAATCATTGACATCAATTCATCATCGAAATAATCAATAACCTTTGTAGTCTTTCCATCAAATATGTGAAAATGCTCCTCTTGCCTAACATCGTAACGCATCTTTCCATTCGGGATCTTTATTTGCCAAATAAGTTCATGCTTAACAAACGTTTCTAGTGTATTGTACACCGTACTCAATGATATACTTGGATTGTCAGGTTTAATTGCCTCATATACTTCTTCAACTATAGGATGATCTAGTGATAACAAAACATTATAGATATTCAATCTTTGAGAAGTACATTTCAAACCATGAGCTCCAATTTTCTCCTTTATCTCTGTAAGACTGTAATTATAAACCTTCTTCATTTCTTTTGAATTACCATCTACACAAATATATAATAATTGTTTTTAAATGATAATTATTATTAAATAAAAAAATTATAATTTTAACCAAAATCAAAAGCCATGAATAATCAAAAAGTAGAGGTTAAAATAACAAGACTAGGAGGCCCAATTCTAATCAAAGGTGATGTCGATTTAGTTAACATAAAAGGAGAGCCTATTAGTATTGAAAACAAGAAAATTATAAGTATTTGTGGTTGTGGAAAAACAATGTCAAGTGTTTTTTGCGATGGATCACATAGTAAATAAATTAACTTGATAGACTTATTTCCATTACAATAATTTAGTTACATTTTCAGGAGGTCTTCCTATAATCGCACTGCCGTTATTTATTACAATCGGTCTTTCAATTAATTTTGGGAATTTTACCATAGCAGCAATCCATTCTTCACTTGTCAAATCCTTTCCTTTGAAGTTATCCTTATATTCAATTTCTCCTTTTCTAATTAGATCTACTGGAGAAATCTCTAACATTGAAACAATTTCAAGTAATTCATTTTTTGTTGGAGGAGTCTTCAAATACTCGATGATTTCAACATCTTCTTTAAGCTCTGAAATTAGTTCAAGCGTCTTTCTGCTTTTTGAACATTTAGGATTATGATAAATTTTCATGTTACCAGTCGTTAAAATTTAATTAATTTAATCCCAGCTAAAATATGATATACTATTTTAGACAAAATGACTCTTATGTTAAGAGAGATTTTAGCGAATCATAGGGTGTTTTTACATTAAATACTCAGAGGTCTATAAGTTTCTCGCAATACGCTTATTTTTATTTCAATCAACGTCATCAATATAAGATAATAGTTGATGAAATTCTTTCTGATCTGTTCTATAGGACCAATGACATAATGCATTCTTTGAATTAAATGTATTATAATGTTCCCCTTCTCTCTTGTTCAGCTTCAATTGACTCAAACAATGCTTGGAAGTTACCTTTACCAAAAGACAATGCTCCTTTTCTCTGAATTATCTCAAAGAACAATGTTGGTCTATCAGTTACTGGTTTGGTGAAAATTTGTAGTAAATAACCTTCATCATCTCGGTCCACCATGATACCATGTTCTTTAAGAATATCCAAATCTTCCGCTATTTCACCCACTCGATCTCCAACAGTATCGTAATATTCGCCTGGAACATACAAGAATTCAAGACCTCTTTTCTTCATCTCACTAACAGTAAAAACAATATCATCGGTTGCAACCGCAATGTGCTGACATCCAGGACCATTGTAAAAGTCAATATATTCCTCAATTTGCGACTTCTTTTTTCCATGCGCAGGTTCATTAATTGGGAATTTAATCCTACCATTTCCATTGGTCATCACCTTACTCATTAGAGCTGTATATTCTGTTGAAATATCTTTATCATCAAATGAAATCAACTGGGCAAACCCCATAGTTTCTCTATAAAAATCACCCCAAATATTCATTTCATTCCAACCCACATTCCCTACCATGTGATCTATATATTTTAAGCCACAACTTGTTGGATTATAATGTGATTCCCACTTTTCAAAATTAGGCATGAATACACCATGATAGTTTTTTCGCTCTACAAAAATATGAACTGTATCACCGTATGTATGTATGCCTGATCGAACAACTTCGCCATCTGAATCGCGTTCTATTCTTGGTTTAAAATAGGATTTTGCGCCTCGTTTCGTAGTTTCTTCCCAAGCCTTAGTTGCATCTTCAACCCATAAAGCGATAACTTTCACACCATCACCATGCTTGGCGATATGATCAAAGATCTCCTTGTTATCCGAATTCGGCATAGGAGTAGTAAATACTAACCTTATTTTATCTTGAACAACAACGTACGACGTTCTGTCTTTCACTCCAGTTTCAAGTCCGGCATAAGCCAAGGATTGAAAACCTAATGCTGTTTTATAAAAATGAGTGACTTGTTTAGCGTTTCCTACATAATATTCAACGTAATCAGTTCCCATGATTGGTAAAAAGTCCTCTGCATCAGCAAAGACTTTATCTAAACCATAATTATAATTCTCAATGTTCTTTAAATCTGACATATTCTAATCTTTTAACCAACTTTTATAATAATCTGCAACTTGCAAATTCATCGCTTCTTCAGTAATCATGATTGGATTAAATGGATCAATCATAACCGCTAATTCTTCTGTTCTTTCTTTGCCAACACTTCTTTCTATTGCTCCTGGGTGTGGTCCATGAGGAATTCCTCCCGGATGTAAAGTGATTTGTCCTTTCTTGATATCATTTCTACTCATAAAATCACCATCTACATAGTACAGCAACTCTTCTGAATCGATATTACTATGGTGATATGGAGCAGGGATAGCTTCTGGATGATAATCATACATTCTAGGCACAAATGAACAAACTACAAAACCAGCTGCTTCCCACTGCTGATGAATAGGTGGAGGCAAATGAACTCTACCTGTAATAGGTTCAAAATCAAATATTGAAAATGCATATGGATAGTTATACCCATCCCATCCGATTACATCAAAAGGATGATTAGTATGTGTGTACTCCCACAAGACATCTTGCTTTTTGGATAAAATTCTATACTCCCCCTTCTCATCATGAGTTACTAAATTTTGAGGCAACCTAAAATCTCTTTCGCAAAAAGGTGAATGCTCTAAGAATTGACCATAATTATTTCTATATCTATTGGGTGTAGTAATCGCACTTGATGATTCGATAAACAGAATCTTGTTTTCTTCGGTATCAAAATCAATTTGATATGTCGTCCCTCTTGGAATGATTAAATAGTCTCCATATTTAAAATCAATGCTTCCATACATTGTATTTAGTTTACCTGAACCAACATGTATAAACAACATTTCATCTGAGTCACTATTCCTGTAAAATAAGTCTTTAGAAAATGATTTTGGTCTTGCTAAACCAATTTTTAAATCATTATTAACAAATAAAATTTTTCTACTCTCCAAGTAATCTTCTTCAGGTGGAAGACTAAAACCTTGAAAACTCATAGCTTTCATATTTTTATAGATCGCAATGTTAGGCGTTAAGTCCTTTACCTTTTTAATCTCACTAACTACAGTTGGTGGATATAAATGGTAAATCAACGAAGACATTCCCGCAAATCCTGCAGTTCCAAAAAGCTCTTCTTGATATAATCCACCCTCGCTATTCTTAAATGTAGTGTGTCTTTTATTCGGAATTTGACCCAACTTATGATATCTAGGCATAAAATATATTTTTCAGCAAGTTTAATGAAAAAATCTTATTTAATATCTTTTGTTAATTAGGATTTATTCTTTTTTAGTAATTTTGCCGAAAACAAATCATTATCATTGCTAGAATGAAAATTGTTTATTATTCAAATATAAGTGAAGAATGTCTAGGGGTTTTGTACGAACAGAACTTATACCCTATAAATCAAATTAAAGGACTACATGTTAAAAGTCTGGAAGAATTCCTTCGGTTAGAAAAAAAAGGATGGGACATTCTGAATGAATTTCATAAATCTATCATTGATACACCAGACAACTTCATTAAAGTAGATGCAAATAAATGTATTATTCAGGCACCCCTGAAAAAACCAAATTCATTTAGAGATGCTTATGCTTTTAGGCAACATGTCACTACATCCAGGATGAATAGGGGGCTTGAAATGATTTCTGAATTTGATCATTTTCCTATTTTCTATTTTTCAAATCATAATGCTATTCAGGGGCCTTATGAAGTAATCGAATGTATGCCCGATCATTTTGAAAAACTTGATTATGAGCTCGAAATTGCAATAATAATTGGAAAGAAAGGTCGAAACATTAAAGCTCAAGAAGCGGATAAATATATTGCTGGTTTTACCATATTAAATGACTTTAGTGCCAGAAGATTACAAATGGAAGAAATGAAACTGAATCTAGGCCCCGCAAAAGGAAAAGATTTTAGTTCTGTAATAGGTCCATACCTAGTAACTCCTGATGAGCTTGAAAATAATCTCATTGATGCACCAGAAGGTCATTTTGGAAAATGCTATGACCTTGAGATGAAATGTTGGGTGAATGGTGAATTACTCTCATCAGGAAATATGAGTTCTATGCACTGGACATTTGCTGAGATAATTGAGCGCTGTTCATATGGAGCGACTCTGTATCCTGGAGACATCATAGGATCAGGAACTGTGGGTACAGGTTGTTTGCTAGAGATTAATGGAACAAATAAAATAAACAATGCTAGTTATGAAGAAAAGTGGCTGGAAAATGGAGATGTTGTAGAGATGGAGATTTCCAAACTAGGTCGAATAAAAAACAAAATCGCAATTGAAAACTCAGAACTCTCAATTCTAAAATTGAAAAAAAATAAATCATGAAGTACTTTGAGCCAAAAGAAATTGAAGCATCAAAACTTTATAGTCTTCTTTCAGATGCTGTAACCCCTAGACCAATTGCATTTGTAAGTACTATAGACGACAAGGGAAATAAAAATCTTAGTCCTTTTAGTTTTTTTGGTATGTTCAGTATTAACCCTCCAATTTTAATTTTTTCCCCATCAAGAAGGGTGAGAGACAACACAACAAAAGATACACTAGAAAATGTTTTGAAAACCAAAGAAGCTGTAATATGTATGGTTAATCAAGAAATAGTACATCAAATGTCATTAAGTAGTACCGAGTATTCTTCTGATATAAATGAATTTGAAAAAAGTGGATTGACAGAACTTAAAGCTTCAAAAGTAAAACCGTCATTGGTTAAAGAATCTCCGGTAAATTTTGAATGTAAAGTCAACGACGTTATATCAATGGGAAATGAAGGTGGGGCTGGAAGTCTAGTTATTTGTGAGGTTGTTGCTATCCATGCGGATGAAGAAATATTTGATGAAAACAATAATATTGACGCCTTGAAATACAACATCATCTCCAGATATGGTGGAAATTGGTATGGAAAAACTACCAAAGAAGGCTTGTTCAAAATTGAAAAGCCAATCAGTAGAATAGGTATAGGTGTCGACAATTTACCACCTGAAATCAAGAATATTAAAGTTTTTACTGGGCATCATTTGGCACAATTGGCTACCATAGAAACGTTACCCAACATGGATTCATTTAATTCTTCTAAATCTGTTCACATAAAAGTAAAAGAACTTATTGAAAATGGAAAGACGGAAGAAGCATGGAGACTACTTAGTAGCTAAGTTTTCTATAATTTATAAGGACATTAATAAGAAATAGATTAGCATTTCTATATGAATATTCTTGACGTAATTCCTTATATACTCTATCTTTTTAGTACTTCGAATAATTTAGCCACAATTATCTTTTGATGAAACAAACCAATAATCCTAAACCAGTTTACCACTTATGAACCACAAGAAATTAATACTCTCATTGTCTTTGTTATTGCCTACAGCAGTTTTCATTCTATATATAATACCAAAATTCAACATGGAAACTGTTGATTTTTTACCATTTTTAAATGCCATTATTAATGGTACGGTGTTTTTTATTTTGATTTTTGCATTTATGGCTATAAAAAAGGGCAAGCGTGAACTTCATAAGAAATTAATCTATGCGGCATTAAGCTTATCTATACTTTTCCTTCTTTCATATGTTTTTCACCATGCTACACATGATTCTGTAGCTTTTGCAGGTGCAGGTTTAGTTAAGTATTTATATTATTTTGTTTTAATAACCCATATTATCTTAGCTGCTATTATAGTGCCTATGGTCTTAATAACATTCTCCAGGGCATCTAAAGAGGAGTTTAAGACACATAAGAGTATTGCTAGAATAACCCTTCCGCTATGGCTTTATGTTTCTTTAACAGGTGTTATTGTTTATCTAATGATATCTCCTTATTATCCATATTAACAATAAATATTGATCAATGATTAAATCAAACAAGCATGTTGTAATTTGGCTATTATCGGGATGTATATTAATTTTTGTAATGGTTGTGATTGGTGGAATAACCCGTCTTACACACTCAGGTCTTTCAATGGTAAATTGGAATTTATTTATGGGAGCAATCCCTCCGTTGAATCATCAACAATGGGTAGAAACTTTTGAGTTGTATAAACAATATCCTGAATATCAACAGCACAATCATTTTTTCACTCTTTCTCAATTTAAATCTATTTTCTTTTGGGAATACCTTCACCGCTTATTAGGACGATTACTAGGATTAGTATTTATTATTCCATTTATCTATTTTTTATTAAAGAGAAAATTAAATGCAAAGTTGATTTCACAATGTTGCATTCTTTTATTCATGGGAGGTTTGCAAGGAGCAATTGGCTGGTGGATGGTAAAAAGTGGTTTGGTAGATGACCCGGATGTTAGTCATTATCGATTGGCAATACATTTAATTACTGCATTTTTAACTTTTGCATATACTTTTTGGGTTGCTTTATCATTAATTTACCCTAAGCAAGAAGAAGGAAATAAATCATTTTACAAACAATCTGTATTATTACTAATAGCAGTTTTAGTACAGATAATATATGGTGCATTTGTTGCCGGTTTGAATGCTGGGTTTATTATAAATACTTGGCCTAAGATGAATGGTGAATGGATTCATAGTTCAGTTTATTCGATGACTCCGTTATGGCGAAATTTTATTGAAGGTTTATCGGGAGTGCAATTTATACATAGAGTACTAGCATTTATTATTGTTGGTATTGTTATTTATATGTGGGTTAAAGGAAAATCATTGCTCTTGCCAAAAAAACAACTAAGAGCTTTGTATCTAATGCTTGTAGTAATAATTCTACAAATATTATTAGGGATTTTTACACTTTTATTAGCTGTTCCTATATGGTTAGGAGTTGCACATCAAATTGGAGCCTTTATTCTACTTTCTGTAGTTGTATATTCCTTATCTGTTTTTAAAGGATCGGCTAAAATTAGTGGCTAAAATTATCAATTATATATATAATTTGCATGATTGGCAAGTAGATAAAAGACCCAATCATTAGTTGTTTTGCACTTTGATTATCAGTATTTTTATATAGGTTTAATGAACGTAATATAAACCAGCATCCTAATATTAATAGGGGTATAAAAGCATATACTGAGAGGGATAATTCCTTATGATCCCAAAAGAACGGAACCACAGAAATTATGGTCATAATAACTGATGAAATTATTGCCAATAATGCCGGATAAGCACCTTTTTTTCCACCAAATAACATTTTGAAACCAGCTTTCTTATATTCCTCATCTAAAACCCAAGCAATTGCAATAAAGTGTGGAAGCTGCCAAAAAAATTGTGTGGCAAATAAAGTTCCACCTACGACTTCAAAATCATCGGTAGCTGCAACCCACCCAAGTAAGAAAGGGATTGCTCCTGGAATAGCACCAACAAAGATAGAGGATGTAGAAATGCGTTTTAGTGGCGTGTAAGCCAACACATACAGTAATATGGAAAGTAAACCAAAGAAACTTGATTTGGATAGCAATCCAAAGAAGCTCCCTAGTGGATTAATAAAGTTCAGTAAAAATAAACCTAAAGCACCTGTTAGTATAGAAAATATAAAAGCTTGTAATACGGATAAATTTCCCATAGGCAAGGGTCTGGAAGCTGTACGCTCCATCAATTTATCGTAATTTCTTTCCAGAATTTGGTTAAACCCATTTGCAGAACCAGTCACCAAGAATCCACCAATAATGAGTAAAGTAAATTCACGAATAGAAAATTCCTGAATTCCAAGTAAGTAACCAGCAATAGCAGAAAATACTACTGTAGATGACAAACGGAATTTTAATAACTGGCTGTAATATTTAAGCTCTTGTATCAATTTATGTTCTTGTAGGCTTTGTTTTTTTCTTATTTTGGAAATAATAAAGAATTCCAAAACATAAAACGGCAATATAAGGTACTGCCATAAGGTAAAGGATGCCGTCATTTAGCCCAGCTCCTTTTGTTCCACCAGCCTCAAGATTTGTTTCAACTACTGCTTTACACATAGCACATTGTGCATTTACATCTATTGTAGTAAGCACTATTAATGAAATTATAAATATGAATGTACTAGTTTTCATATCGTTCTACTTTTGCATCTTCATGATATTCAGCAATTAAGGTTTTTATATCCTTAATCATATCTTTAATAACAAAATCTTTTGTGCCGTCATAACTTCCTACAGGGTTTCCTTTCATTGTATTTTCCTTACCGCAATCAGGACACCCTACGGTTGATTTTTTAGAAGTGCTTCGGCAGAAATCGCATATAAAATTACTGTACCCAGATCTTACTCTTCCTTCTTTATCAATGATGACCAAATATTCTGAATGTAGAAAGCCTCCCGGAGCTAATGAGTCTTCAGAAGCATTAACAAAATAGGACATGGCAATGTCGTAAATTTCTTTTTTGTCTCCTGTTACAAAATCAAAATTCGACTCATTAATTCTCATTTTTTGAGCGTATTGTTTTAACCTTGTTGGTGTGTCGTAATCTGGATTAACCGTATGCGATAAAAACTTTATGTTCGGATAAATTTTTAATTTATCCTGAATATACCGCATATTTATAGTCATGGTTGGACAAATGGTCGGACAGGTAGTAAAAATGAAATTTGCAATGTAAATATTGTCATCGTAATCTGCATTTGTAACCACAAGACTATCTTGATTCAGGAAAGAAAAAGAAGGTATTCTATGTTCTTCCCCACCGATAACAGCCAATTTTATAAAGTTGTTCTCACCCTTTGAAATAAAAGTATAAACAAGATAAGGCATTGCAAGTAATGCAAATAGTAAGCCCCACTTTCTAATTTTTTGCTGCATGTTAAAAATTTACATCATTAAATGTGAATATGCACCTTCAATAAGTACGAGCCAAAGTAAATAAGGAATTAAAATAAGCATGGGTGCAATTACAGCCCATCTAAGACTCTTTTTTTCCTTCCCCAAGTGCATGAAAACCATTACTATGTAAGCTGCTTTCACCAAGGTTAAGATAATGAATATATGATTAATCAGTTTAGTACCTACGAGTATAGTTTCAATTAGGAATGTTGGTTTATATATTCCTAATATTACTTCTAAAGCTGTTATAGCTAATAGAATCCAAAATACTTTCCAAATCCACCAGTTGCTATTTG
>Ga0187827_10006844_pt1 | contig 12854 bp, 8 predicted proteins | sample ETNtaG_39_FD_167969 | JGI IMG/M metagenome (GOLD analysis project Ga0187827, IMG submission 167969) | Marine microbial and viral communities from oxygen minimum zone, Eastern Pacific Ocean - ETNP2014_SV_150_PacBio MetaG (Illumina Assembly) | ecosystem: Environmental > Aquatic > Marine > Hypoxic... | reverse complement strand
AGAAAAAAAGCTAAGCAAATTAAAGCCAGCAGGGTGGGGATTGCACCCAACAAACGAGTAAAAACAAACCTAAAGTTTCCCATTATTACTCACGGGTTCTGTTTTTAATATTCTCACATATTTTGAATAGTGGTGGTCCATCACGTTGCCTTCCAAGCCAGAAACCCAGGGTTTAACTAGATGTTGGCTGACATAAAAATATATAGGGATAATAGGCATGTCTTCAAGCATAATTCTCTCTGCTTGTCTTAGGGCGTCTAGTCTGTTTTCTCCTGCGTTTTTTGTTGCAGCAAGGTTGATTAGATCATCGTATTCTTCGCTGGAGTATCCAGGGTGGTTCATTTCGTTTTCAGAATGCAACAGCTGAGAAAAAGTGTACGGGTCATCATAGTCTCCAATCCAGCCAGCCCGATAAACCTGTGTGTCCGTTTTCAGCCTTCTGGTCTCCAAAAACACTTTCCATTCCTGGTTTCTTAATGTTGTTTTGACGCCAAGAGTTTGTTTCCACATTGCGGCAACAGCAAGGGCTACTCTTTTGTGATTCTCGCTGGTGTTGTAGAGAATCTCCACTTCCAGTGGTTTTTCTTTACTGAAGCCAGACTCATTATAAAGTTTTTGAGCTTCTTGGTTTCTTTCTTTTTGGGTCCACTGTGCCCAGTTAGCGGGCAAGGTTTGGTATGTTTTAACTGGCGGAACAAGGCTATAAGCAGGAATCTGTCCCGCACCAAGAATAATGTCCGTAATAATATTTCTATCAATGGCCATTGAAAGGGCGGTCCTTAGTTTTGGTTTGTTTTTAAAGGGCGGTTTGGTGTTGTTAAAGCCGTAATAGTAGCTGCCAAAGTATGGGGAGATCTTTAGATCGTCCGGCAAACATTGTTGTATCCAAGGCAGCTGCTCTACTAGAATTGTGTCGGTAAAATCTAGTTCTTGTGCTCTGTACCTTTTAAAAGAAGAGCTCACATCATCGAGTGGATAATAATAAACCTCGTCTAAGACGGTGTTTATGTTGTCCCAATATTCTGTATTTCTCACCAGTTTTATATGTGATTGCACTCTCCACTCTTCTAGCTTAAAAGCGCCGTTGCCAACCAGGTTGCCTGGTCTTGTAAACCGGGGGCCAAACTCCTCAACCGTTGGGCGGTGTGCCGCATATGTGGTTGAGTGGGTTAGCAGGCTTAAAAAATAGGGTGTTGGTTCTTCAAGCTCTATGACCAGGGTTGTTGGGCCATCCGAGCTTACTCCTAGAGTTTGGGGTTCCTTTTTTCCTAACACGATGTCTCTAGCGTTTTTAATTGGATATAACATGCTTGAATAGTTTGATAGCGTGGCAGGATTAACGCTCCTTCGTAGACCATAGACATAGTCTTCTGCCGTTACGCGTTCTCCGTTGCTCCATTTGCCGTTTTCACGCATTTTAAAAACATATGTTTTAGCGTCCTCGCTAAGAGTCCACGATTCTGCTGCTCCAGGAATATATTCCCCAGACGGGTCTTCCATGACTAGCCCTTCGAATAGGTCTCTCAATACATTTGAAGCTGCAACGCCTTCTGCGCGATGTGGGTCCAGGGTTCCTGGCTCTGCGCTGCTGTGTTTTCTAAACACCTGAATCGATGAAAGCTCTTGTCCGGCTTGACCTCCCACAACCACCTCGGCATTACTAACAAGGCATTGAATTTCTTGCTTTTTCCCACAACCAGAAACAAGGAAAACCAGAATCAAAGCCAGGTGCTTTGTCCTCATAGGCCTTCTGCTTTCTTTAGTTTGTGTTTTTTTAAATGCACCAGCAAAACAGAAAGCGAGGCGTTTGTGACCCCTTGTATTCTGGCCGCGTGTCCAATGGTTTCTGGCGCAAACTCAATGAGTTTTTGTTTGGCCTCGTTGGAGAGCCCTGAGAGACCTTGGTAATCAATATCTTTTGGAAGCGTTGTGTTTTTGTATGCTTTTTGTTTTTCTATTTCGTTGTGTTGTCTGCGCATGTACCCTTGGTATTTTGCGTCAGCTTCAATTATGGAATCTACTGTCTCTCTCAACAGCTCTGTTTCGTTTTCGTAGCCGCTCCTGGGGTCAATTTCTTTCAACAGATTTTTGTATAGAACATGCGGCCTCTTTAATAGCTGATAGGCTGTTTTTTTACCCCTTTCTCTTTTTGATTTATTGTCGATCCTTTGGATTGCGTTGTTTGAAAGCATGGTTTTGGAGAGTCTTTTCTTTTCTTTAAGAATTGTTTCTTGTTTTTTACAAAACGTCTTCCATCTTTGCTCGGTGATGATGTCCAGCTCTTTGGCTTTTGGCGTCAGTCTTGCGTCGGCGTTGTCCTCTCTTAGCAGTAGTCTGTGCTCAGCTCTGCTTGTAAACATTCTATATGGCTCGTTGGTTCCTCTGGTGACTAGGTCATTTGACAACACGCCAATATAGGCTTCGCTTCTGTCTGGAACCCATTTTTCTTTTCCTTCTATAGACAAGCCCGCATTAATTCCTGCCAAAATCCCTTGTGCTGCTGCCTCCTCATAACCTGTCGTGCCGTTTATTTGGCCTGCAAAAAACAGGCCCTTAATTTCTCTGGTCTCAAGCGTCGATTTTAAGTCTCTCGGGTCAAAATAATCATATTCTATGGCGTAGCCTGGTTTAGTTATAACAGCGTTTTCAAAGCCCTTTATAGACCTAACAAAACTTTCTTGGTTTTTTGGGCTCAGACTTGTAGAGATACCGTTTGGGTATACTTCTTCCGAAAACAGGCCCTCTGGCTCGATAAAAATTTGATGTCTGGTTTTATCTATAAACTTGGTGACCTTGTCCTCAATCGATGGGCAATACCTTGGTCCAGTTCCTTCTATGGCTCCGGTAAACAAAGGGGAGGAGCTGAGTGATTTTTTTATGATCAAGTGTGTGTTTTTGTTGGTGTATGCAATAAAACAACTGACTTGTTTTGGCTGGTCTTCTCGGCCCGAAAGAAAAGAAAAAACAGGTCTTGGGTTGTCGCCCGCTTGTTCTTCTAATGCTGAAAGGTTTATGCTCCTTTTTAAAAGCCTAGGCGGGGTGCCTGTTTTTAGTCTGCCTATTCTGGGTGCTATTTCTCTTAGTTGGTCTGCCAACATTATTGACGACTCGTCACCTGCTCTGCCTCCTCTTGTTTGTTTTTTCCCAATGTGAATCTTTCCGTTTAAAAAAGTTCCAACAGTTAAGATTACGTGGTTTGCATAAAAGCTTTGGCTCTCTTCGGTTTCTACACCTGCAACAGTGTTGGCTTCGAAAATAAGCTTTGCCGCCATTCCCTCCAGTGTGGAAAGCCTGGGTAGGTTTTTTAAGCGGTTTTGAATTGCTTTTTTGTAGAGGCCTCTATCTGCCTGAGCCCGGGTTGCTTGAACGGCCTTGCCCTTGCTGGCGTTTAGGGTTTTGAAGTGTATTCCTGCGCTATCGGCTGCGAGGGCCATTACCCCACCAAGGGCATCTATTTCTTTTACAAGATGTCCTTTTCCGACTCCCCCTATTGCAGGATTGCAACTCATTTGGCCAATGGCTTCTTTGCTCTGGGTTAGCAGTAGCGTTCTGTGGCCCATTCTTGAAAGCACGGCAGCGGCCTCAGTGCCAGCGTGGCCACCACCAACGACTATCGCATCAAATTTGTTTTTGTTTGTTTTCAAGTTTATTTTCCTATACAAAACTCACTAAAGATTTTTTCTAACAGGTCCTCGCTCGTAAATTCTCCTGTGATCTCTGAAAGAGCATTTTGTGCCTGTAACAGATCTTCTGCAACCAAATCAGTTATTCTGCTGGTTGATATTTTAGCTGCTGCTTCTAAAAAATGCTTGTTTGCTTCCTTCAAAGCGCTTAGGTGCCTTCTTCTTGCTGTTAGGGTTTCTTCTGCTAACAGCCCTTGATTAAAATAATTGCTTATGTGGTTAAGGAGATCACCAACCCCTTCGCCTGTTAAGGCAGAAAGACGAAACATGTTGGCTTTGTTTTCTACCTTGCCCGGAACGTGTCCGGCAATGTCGTTTTTGTTTAAAACCACAATGTCGTTGGTCTTGGTTTTTTTCTTTGTTAGCTGGCCTGCGCTGCCATCAATCACGTGAATTACTATATCTGCATTTTGTGCTGCTTTTATCGCTCTGCTGACGCCCTCTTTTTCAATGGTGTTTTCTGGTTCTCTTATTCCCGCCGTGTCTATTAGACGAACTTTATAGCCATCAACCAGAACGTCCTCGTCTAGAGTGTCTCTTGTGGTTCCTGGGACTTCGCTCACAATCGCTCTTTCGTGTCCACACAGGGTGTTCATCAGGGTTGATTTACCAACATTAGGCTTTCCTGTTAGGGCAACAACAACCCCCTCTCTGATTCGACAAGCTAGTCTTGTGTTTTTAAGAAGTGTTGAAAAAATGTCTTTTGTCTCGTTCGTTTTTAAAATGAGTCCATCATGTTGCCCTGTTTCTATAAGGTCTTCTTCTGGAAAGTCTAATGATGCCTCAACGTTCACCCTGATTTCCGAAAGAAGCACGCTTAAGCTTAATATTTTTGTTGAGAAGACTCCGTCCAGTGACCTTTTGGCAGCTCTTGCTGTTGCTGCTGATGAGCTTTCTATAAGATCAGCAACGGCTTCTGCTTGGGTAAGGTCCATCTTGTCGTTCAAAAAGGCTCTTTTTGTAAACTCCCCTGGGCCAGCGAGCCTTGCTCCATATTCAACAAGCGCCTGAAGAATTTGATCAGCCACAGCGTTTCCCCCATGACAGGTTAGCTCTAGCGTGTTTTCTCCTGTATATGACTTTGGGCCTTTAAAATATAGTGCAATGCCGCTATCGATAATAGATCGGTCTAAGCTTAAAAAATTAGTGTATTTTGCCCCCATAGGCTTTGGAACAACGCCTATTATTTTTTTTGCTATCGTTGCTGTATTGGGCCCCGAAACCCTAATTAAAGCAAGACCTGAGCTTCCCGCAGCAGTTGCTCGCGCTGCGATTGTGTCTGCTTGCTTGTTAATCTTTTTATTCAAGATTATGTATTAGCCCTGTTTATTCTCCATTGCTGTGCGATAGATAAAAGTGAGTTGGTTAGCCAGTAGAGCACCAACCCTGAGGGGAAAAAAGCAAACATTCCAGTAAACATTATTGGCATAGCTGTCATGATTTTGGCTTGCATCGGGTCTGGTGGTGCTGGGTTAAGCTTTTGCTGGAAAAACATTCCGAGCCCCATCAGTATGGGCAAAATGAAGTAAGGGTCTCTAGAAGAAAGGTCCTGAATCCAAAGAAAAAAGGGCGCTTGTCTAATCTCAACACTCTCCAACAAAACCCAATAAAATGATATAAAAAATGGAATTTGGATTAACATCGGCAAGCAGCCCGCCAGCGGGTTTACTTTTTCTTTTTTATAAAGCTCCATCGTTGCTTGGCTTAGTGCTTGTTTGTTGTCTTTATGCCTCTCTTGTAGAGCCTTGAGCCTTGGTTGAACGGTTCTCATTTTTGCCATGGATTTGCCGCTGGCTTCTGTGAGCGGAAAAAACACAAGCTTGATTAAAAGCGTTACAAAAACAATTGCCAACCCCCAGTTTTTTACTATTCCATGGGTTTTTTCAAGCAGCCAAAACAAGGGGACAGCTAAGAAAGTAAGGCGGCCGTAGTCCACTGCAAGTGCAAGGCCTGGCGCAGTTTCTCTGAGTTGCTTTTGGACCTTGGGGCCAATAAAAAAAGTGGTTGTTGCGATTGCTGTTCGTCCCGGCGGTAGGGCGCTGGGCTGATCTCCCACCATAGACACCCGATAAAGATTGTTTGGTTTGTCTGCATCAACCCCATAAGTAAATGGCCCTCCTTGCTCTGGTATAGCCGCAACCAAAAAGTGGTGTTGGATATTGGCCGCCCACCCGCTTGTGTGGGTTTCGGTCGCAGGAATCTCAAGGCTTTCGGTTTCTTTTTTTTCGTAGCTTTCTCCGTTGAAAACTATTGGCCCATTAAACGAATAAGTTTCGACATCAAACATGCTTCTTTCTGTTTCAATGTCTTTTTTTACAAGTCTGTTATAAAGAACAAAAGGATAGTCTTTGGAGCCTTTGTTTTTTATTTCATAAACAAGCTGAACATCGTATCTGCCTCTTTTAAAGATATAGCTTTTAACAACCTCTATGTTTGTGCCTTCTTCCCTGGGCTGCCACCTAAAAGAGGCCTTTATGGTTTCTTGTTGTTCTCTTGTAAAAGCGTGCCTTGCCTTGTTGGAAACAAAGGTTTCTTGATGGTTGGGTTCCGGTTGTCCGCTTAGCGACAAAAGCCCAGTTTGAAGATAGTGATAACTGTTTTCCCCATAGGACAAAAGCTCTATGTTTTGGGTTTTGTTTTTTTTGTCAGGATAATAGTTAAGCAGTCTTGCCTGGACGATGTCTGCTCCTTTTTTGGCGTTGATAGAAACCTCCATCACATCTGTTGTTACAACAACCAAGTCAAGTTTTTGTTTTGTTTCTTGGGCGGCGCTTGGTCGACTACCAAGCTCTTCAGGCAGGGTCGGTAGGCTGTTGGAAAGCTCTAGGGCGGCTTTGCTGGTTTGTTCTTTTGGTATGTTTTGTCGCGTTTGGGCTGTTGGTTGTGCTGGTTGCTCTATTTTTGTAGCATAGTCTGATGACCACTGGCTTGTGAGAAGCCAGGCCACAATAAAAAAACCGGCCCAGAGTGGCAGTCTAAGGTTTTCCATTTGTTTTGTTCTTTTTGCTGTGTTGACTCATTATCCCTTTCCAGTGTTGATCAAGGCTTTGTAGTATTTTATCACTTGTGTTTGGCTGGAGCTCTTTCTTTGCTCTAACAACAACGTCTATTCCTTTTGTCTCTTGAAAAAACAGATTAAAGCTGTTTTTTATTATTCTTTTTATTCTGTTTCTCTTTGTTGCTTTGGCGATTATTTTTTTTGGAATGGACACCCCCAAACGACAGAGGTTTGTTTTGTTTTCAACAAAAAAAACTGAGAACAGCTCATCTTCTGACCTCGTGTTCGAGGAAAGCACGTCATTAAAGTTTAGCCTGCTCGTCAACCGCCTGGCCCTAAGCCGAGAGCTTTGTCCTGCCCTTTGCTCTCCTTCTGTTAATTACTTTTCTGCCCGCTTTGGTTGACATTCGCGCACGAAAGCCGTGTGTTCTTTTTCTTCTTATCCTTGATGGTTGATACGTTCTTTTCATGGCTCACCAAATTTTATTTTAAAAAACAACACTATAGTTGTACTGTATTCGAGGTGAAAGATTATTGGAGGGGGGGCTGAATGTCAATGAAAAAACAACCTGTGGATAACAACAATAAGAAAGTATAGTATTATTTGGATTTCTGACAATTAATTTGAACTCTTCTTTTTTTTATAACCGCAATGCAAAACACTCTCTGGGACCACTGTTTAAACACCTTAAAGGCAGATCTCTCAGAACAAAACTACAACACCTGGATTAAGCCTCTTTATGTTATTGAGGACGAAGAGGGGCTGTCGCTTACGCTTCTTGCGCCTAACAAGTTTGTTGTAAACTGGATTCAAAAAAACTACTTGGAGCAAATCAAGGCTGCCGCAGAAAAAAAACTCCAGACAACGACAACTGTTGCTATTTCTGTAGGGGGTGAAGGTGAGAAACAGCAGCAAGACAATCGCTCAACAAGAAACAACAGCTTCATCAATACGGTGATTGGCTCTCCTCTAAATTTGTCCTATACGTTTGATAACTTTGTTGCTGGAAAAAGCAACCAGCTAGCCCACGCTGCTGCTGCGCAAATAACAGAAAACCCAGGAACTTCTTATAACCCCTTTTTTATATATGGTGGTGTAGGCTTGGGTAAAACACATCTTATGCAGGCTGTTGGCAACAAGATTAAGAACAGTAACAGCAAAACAAAGGTTGCCTACATACACTCAGAAAGATTTGTTGGTGAAATGGTGTCCGCCCTTCAGCACAATACAATAAACTCTTTTAAATCTTCTTACCGATCTCTGGATGTTTTGCTAATTGATGATATTCAGTTTTTTGCAGGAAAGGAGCGATCACAGGAGGAGTTTTTTCATACCTTCAATGTTTTGCTCGAGTCAAACAAACAGATAATTATCACAAGTGATCGTTTTCCAAAAGAGATTCGTGGCCTAGAAGACCGCTTAAAATCAAGATTTGGCTGGGGGTTAACTGTCTCAATTGACCCGCCAGAACTAGAGACATGTGTAGCAATTCTAAAGGTAAAGTCTGAACTAGAGGGTTTTGATTTACCAGAAGACGTTGCTTTTTTTGTTGCTAACAAAATTAGATCTAACGTAAGAGAGTTAGAGGGCGCTCTTAGAAAAATAATTGCAAGCTCAGTCTTTACGAACCAAAAACCAACCGTTGAGCTTGCAAGAGTGGCTCTTAGAGACCTGCTGGCCATTCAGGCTAAGCGGATTACAATTGATAACATTCAAAAAACCGTTGCGGAATACTACAATATAAGAGTTTCAGACCTGTTATCAAAAAGAAGGAACAGATCAATCACAAGACCAAGACAGATTGCTATGTCCATTACCAAAGAACTAACATCTCACAGTCTTCCAGAAATTGGTGACGCCTTCGGCGGTCGTGATCACACCACAGTAATACATGCAAATAAGAAGGTTTTGCTATTAAAAAAAGAAGACTCTCGCTATGTTGAAGATTGTGAAAACATACATAGGTTACTTAGCTTGTGAATATGCTGTTAATAAGTATGGCTCGTTTATTTATAAACAGCTTTTTAACAAATATTTATCCATATCAACAACTTTATCTTTTAGATTATTTTTCTAACTCTTTGATTAATATAAGAAATTACGGTTTATTAACATATTAACAAGGCTAATAATAATAATATAATAAATAAAATGAATATAATAATTAAAAAAGATAATCTCAAAAGAGCTGTGAGTTCAGTTATTGGTGTTGTCGACAAAAAACAAACTATGCCAATTCTTGGGCATATCCTTTTAGAAAAAAATGATAATCATTTAAAACTAACAGCAACCAACTTAGAAGTTCAAATTTCATCTACTACTAAGGTCGTCAAAATGGATGATTTTGAAAACACTGCTGTTTCAGGTAGAAAGTTTTATGAAATCATTAGATCACTTGACTCTAAAGAGGTAGAACTTACAACATCTAAAGGTCAACTTGTTATAAAAACAAATAGTAGCTCCTATAAAATTTCAACACTATCAGGAAATGACTTTCCAATGTTTGACACCTCTGACTCAGAAGAAAAATTTAATATTAACCAAGAAAACCTATTAACTCTTTTAAACAAAACCCATTTTTCAATGGCACAACAAGATGTAAGGTTTTATCTCAATGGCCTTTTGTTAGAAACTGAATCAAATAAAATGAAAGCTATAGCAACTGATGGACACAGACTTGCAGCTAGTGAAATGATCATTGAAAAAAAACAACTAAACAAAACATCAAGCATAGTTCCAAGAAAAGCAATTCAAGAGCTTATAAGACTATTAGACAACAATGAGGACGTAAGAGCTGAAATAGGCTTAAACAGCATTTGTTTTACGTTTAATGATTTAGTTTTTATTACTAAGCTAATAGATGGAAAGTTTCCAGACTATAATAGAGTTATCCCAACCAACACAGAAATTAATATCCAGCTTAACAGCCAGGCGTTTAAGCCTTCTTTACAAAGGGTGTCTATATTAGCTAATGAAAAGTTTAAAGGCATTAGGCTTGAAACAACAGGAGGCTCGCTAGAGCTGTCATCAGAAAATCCAGAACAAGAACGGGCTAACGAATCAATAACGCTACAAGAAAAAGTTAAAAAGATTATCGTGGGCTTTAATGTCAACTATCTTATTGATGCAGTAAGCTCTTGTGATGGAAACGAGGTTTGTTTAAGCCTAAATGATGAAAACAGCAGCGCCCTGATTACATCCCCAGAAGACAAAAACACTAAATATGTTGTAATGCCAATGAGGCTTTAAAAGAGAGCCCCCTTTTTTTTGTTTGCAGCAAAGGCGCGCAAAACAAAGCTACAGGCAGGATGTTCCACGTGGAACAAAAGCGCAAACAGACAACGATCCATTAGAGCAACCAGTATTTTTTTTCAAATCAAAATAAGCACTTATAAATCAATAGCTTGTTGTTTATATATTAATAAACAAAAACAACAGCAAGCCCTTTTTTTAGTTGTTTTTTACTAAGAAAAAAAACAAGAATTTTGTTATAATGTGAGTTCGTTACAACAGCTTTTTTTTGATACAAAAATGCCCAAAAAAAACACCAGCAAGAAAACAACAAAATCAAAATATGATTCAAGAAACATTAAGGTTTTAAAGGGCCTTGATGCGGTCAGAAAAAGGCCTGGAATGTATATTGGTGATACCGATGATGGCACAGGACTGCATCACATGGTCTTTGAGGTGGTTGATAACTCTGTAGATGAGGCGCTTGCGGGCCATTGTTCTGAGATTCATGTAACAATTCACCAAGATGAATCAATCACCGTTAAAGACGACGGGAGAGGGATCCCCGTAGACAAACACAAGGAGGAAAAGGTTTCTGCAGCTGAAGTAATTATGACCTTTTTACACGCGGGGGGAAAGTTTGATGATGATTCTTACAAGGTTTCTGGTGGTTTACATGGAGTAGGGGTTTCCGTTGTTAACGCACTGTCAGAAACACTAAGCCTAAGAATTCATAAAGACGGACACAACTATGAACAAAACTACTCTGATGGTGTTCCAGATAAGCCACTTAAGAGGCTAGGGAAAACAGAAAAAAACGGCACAACAATTTCTTTTAAGCCTAGCCCTAAGACGTTTTCCCAAACAGCCTTTCATTATGAAATCTTGGCAAAGAGACTTAGAGAGCTTTCTTTTCTTAACTCGGGGCTAGTTATTAAACTTGTTGACGAACGTAATAATAAAAAGGAAACATTCCTTTTTAAAGGAGGAATAAAAGCCTTTGTAAAGCACCTAAACAACCTTAAAGCGCCCCATCACGATGAGATTGTTTATATCAACAAAACAAAAAACAAGGTTTCAGTTGAAATAGCTATACAGTGGAACGAAGGATACAGAGAAAACATGTACTGCTTTGCCAATACAATTAGGCAAAGAGACGGCGGAAGCCATTTAGCTGGATTTCGTGGCGCACTAACGCGCTCTATGAATACATACATTGAAAAAGAACAGCCCAAGTCTAACATTAACGTGACTGGTGATGACTGCAGAGAAGGGATGACAGCGGTTTTGTCAATCAAGCACCCTGATCCAAAGTTTTCATCACAGACAAAAGATAAGCTCGTCTCATCTGAGGTAAAAGGAATTGTAGAATCTGTGATGAACAAAGCGCTTACAGAGTTTCTGATGGAAAAACCAAAGGAAGCAAAAGCCATTATCAAAAAAATCATTGATTCAGCCAGAGCAAGAGAAGCCGCAAGAAAAGCAAGAGAAATGACCAGAAAGGGAGCTCTAGAAATCTCAGGGCTTCCTGGAAAGCTAGCCGACTGCCAAGAAAAAGATCCAGCTCTGTGTGAAATATTTCTTGTAGAAGGAGACTCGGCAGGTGGTTCAGCAAAACAAGGCAGGGACAGAAAAACCCAGGCAATTCTTCCCCTGAAAGGCAAGATACTCAACGTGCAAAAAGCTCAAAAAGACAAAATTCTTTCATCTGTTGAAATAGGAACTTTAATTACAGCGCTGGGCTGTGGGATAAGGGAAGGGTTTGACCTCGAAAAACTCAGGTACCACAAGGTAATAATCATGACTGATGCAGATGTTGATGGTGCCCACATCAGGACACTTCTCTTAACCTTTATTTTTAATGAGTTACCAACGCTTGTTTCTAATGGAAATATATATATTGCACAACCGCCCCTGTATAAAGTAAAAAAAGGGAAAAAAGAACAATATGTTGGTGATGACGATGAACTTAACAAAATAATTATTTCTAATGCCATTGATGGAAAAAGCATTTCTGGAACAGGTAAAAAGAAAAAAACACAAGGGGAAGGCTTGTATCAAATAATTGATAAATATCTTTCAATTAAGAACCTGAACCAAAGGCTTTCAAAGCAAACAACCAAGCAAGTTTCAAAAGCCATATTGGCAGCAAAGCCAATCATAAAAAAGGACGCAGCAAACAAGAAGAAACTAACAGCATGGGTTAAAACAATTCAAAAGAACAGCAAGACCAAAAACAGCAGAAACAAACCCGTCATCTCATTAAGGGTTTATGAAGACGAAGACGGTCTTTTTTTCATAGAAACAAAAGAAGAACTGAATGGAAGAGAGCAAGTTGGCCATGTTCCGTCAACCTTTTTTAAGTCTGATGACTATCAACAAATAAAAAAATTTAAAGACATTGAAAAGCCTTTTGTTAAAGGGGTTGTAGTCGAGACGCCGGACAACACGCAAGAATTTAAAACGCTTGGTCAGGGACTTGATGACCTGATAAAGAACGCAAAAAAGGGCCAAAGCATTCAAAGATATAAGGGCCTAGGAGAGATGAACCCCTCACAACTTTGGGAAACAACACTGGATCCAGAAACCAGGGCCTTGGTGCAGGTAAGGATTGAGGATGACCACGAAACAGAAAGAACATTTGATAAGCTTATGGGAGATGAGGTCCCGCCCAGAAGAGCCTTTATTGAAGAAAACGCATTAAATGTGTCAAACCTTGACATATAACGCTTAGAAAATAGCACCATCATGCTTGAAAAGGGCAGAAAACCGAGAGAAACGTTTATTTAATCGTCATTCTTGATATTTCTTCTTCAATCCAGCTTTGAGCAGACTGGTTGATTTCCTGAGCGCTCTTGTTGTCTGTTTCTATGGGCTTTCCGACAGAAAACGTTACCAGCCCAGACTTTTTGATTAAGGAGCGCCTTCCCCAATAATATCC
>Ga0187827_10006841_pt1 | contig 12857 bp, 7 predicted proteins | sample ETNtaG_39_FD_167969 | JGI IMG/M metagenome (GOLD analysis project Ga0187827, IMG submission 167969) | Marine microbial and viral communities from oxygen minimum zone, Eastern Pacific Ocean - ETNP2014_SV_150_PacBio MetaG (Illumina Assembly) | ecosystem: Environmental > Aquatic > Marine > Hypoxic... | reverse complement strand
ACCGCTCAGGGCCCCTCTGCCTGCATTCGTGCTTCTACACAGGTGGAATTGTATGACCCATCGCTTCCTTTAGATATCCCAGCTGGAGCATCGATACATACCGCAGAACCGTGGGATGGAGAAGGAGACACATTGCTAGAACAACTGGACAACATGACTGCTCATCTACGACCTTGGTTCACAGGGAATTGCTTTCCCATCATCCTTGGTGGAGAGCATGGAATACTCCCTCCAATACTGGCAGCAGTGCCGTCACCACTGGAAGAATTGACCGTGGTGCAGATAGATGCTCATGCTGATCTGAGACAGGAACTTGATGGAGAGAAATGGTCGCACGCTTGTGCTGCAGCCAGAGCCTTGGATATGGGAATTGGACGTTTGATGCAGGTTGGAGTACGTGCATTTTCTCGTGAGGAGGCGGAAAGGATTGATTCCGACGAACGGATCTCCACATGGTTCGCCAGCGATATCTTGAGTCCTTGTGCTGGACAAGGCGCATGGCTTGAGTGGTTGTCAGCACTTGAATCGGTTGAAGGTTGCGTACACCTAAGCATCGATATCGACGGCATGGACGGCTCATTGGTACCCGACACTGGAACTCCCGTACCTGGTGGTCTTTCCATGTGGCATGCTGTGGAAACAATCGATGCTCTGTTCTCAAATTCAAAGGCGCAGGTAATTTCAGCCGATGTCAATGAGATAGTCCCTGGAAAGGATGGTCCACTTACTGAATTCACCGCTGCCATGCTAGCAACAAAGGTGCTATCTGGGCATATCAGAGCGCGATTGGATGGACGTTTTCCAACCGATGCTGGTGGCAAGAGTCGGAAAACAGAAGATTGCAACTACTTCCGTTCATATGGCGCAGAGTGAGTGGCAATTTTCTCAAGCACAAGTCAAATCCTGAGTTGTGCATACTTGAGCACAAATAGATACCCTGTGTTCGCAAGGGGGCCCATCCAACACCCCCGCGTGAGATGCCTGTCGCGTCCGTACCCTATACAATGCGGGTGTTTCAGAGGGGGACCCTTTGAAACGCACCAATTAACCCATTCTTCGATATGCTTCAACGTATCCACAATTTCCGCATAAATATTCATCAGACTTCCACGCCTGATGTCGTACAGTTCTTTTCCGCCTCTTAGGTATAGTAATATTCTCGCCGCCACATTTTGGACACTTGCCACTCTTCATAGACAATCAATGTGGCCTCACACTTTTCAATCCATCTTCAAACCGTTCTGGATGTATTGAATGGGTCTATCCGATTACCCATTGAAACTCATTCATAATTTCAAAGGGCTTTCAGTGCGTCCTTCGGAACGCTACTCTTTGGTCACATTCGATAGAGGTATATCCCAATCAAGATTAATGGACCATACAGCAAGGTTGGCCAGAGAACCCTCCACCACCAGCGCTTCTTGAGTTCTGCTTCCATCTCATCGATAGCATCACCTAAAGCATCGGTAAGTTCCAACACATGTGTATGTGGGATATATACTCCAAATCAACTTACTCCTGCCTAATATAAGAGCATCAGGGATTTTCTATCTGCTGGGAGAGTCCGGAGGCTGGAGATTCTGAATAGAACCAGGTGGTTATTGATTCTGAATCGTCCCAAAGCCCACGCCTGACTGAAATGATGGTGTTGTTGTCGATGAGCACGATATGTGGGATAGAAGAAACTGTGAGGTTCTCAGCCAATCCTGGAGCGTGAATGAAAGGGCGATTAAAGGTCTGATTAGTCTCATTTTCCATCAACTCTTTCCAAGCACTCATATTCGAATATTCATCTCTAGCATCCTTGTTGAACACCAACATGTGTCCCGAGGCGATTCCTTCATTCAATGCCATGATTGTAGGCTTACAGTGGCCACACCATGTCGCAGAGAAATATGCTACCCATCTTCCGCTACCATTTGTGGACGATTCATTGTGAGAGATATTGGAATCATCCAGTAATGAAAAAGATGGCATAGAACATCCAATGAACCATTCAGGGGGCTGGTCATCTGGACAGGGTTCCGATAATGTCGATTTCTGTTCTAAATCAGATTCTTTTGTAATGCATCCAGATACTAGAACAATAAGGGAAATAATGAGTGCTGAGAGAATAGACACTCGCTCCATGACCTTACGACTTGAATCATAGACATAAAACCGATACTCAGGATGCTTGTCTTTTCTATTACTCGACACTTCAAGCCAGCCATTCATTGACAAGATGTGGGAAAGTATCGGCCCTGAAGTATGGAGATTTCACATCGGCCAATTCCGCTGTGGATTCAAACGCCCCCCCTACTGCTATTGACCAGCCTGCGACCTCGAACAAGGGGTCGTCGTTCGGAGCATCGCCAACAACACAGACCTGTTGTGGAGAAATACCTCGAATCTCGAGTGATTTCAACAGACCATTGCCCTTGTTGACCTGTGGCTCTGCCAGATGAATGGCGAATCCTGTCCTGACCACTTTGAGGTCGGGCCATTCTGAGTTGCTCAACAATTCTCTAATTCGTTCATCGTCTTCTTGCACCTTGAGGCACCACTCGCTCTCTCTCCAAGCATTGGATTCGATTCCTGATGCATCAAGTCCATCTATCTGAGTAGACAACCACTCTGCAGCAGCCCTTGAACGGGCTCCATCTGCCATGTGTAGTAATTGCTCATGTTGAGGTTCCCAAATCACTCCACCTGTTTCACATATCATCGGACCAGTGATTCCAAGAAATCGCCACAATCCCCAGGTGATTGGTCTGACATTTCCGGTCGCCAGACCAACTGGAATTCCTGCCTGCTCAAGTTTCCGCAGCGCTTCAACGGCACCTGTATGCAACAACTTGTTCTCATCGGTAAGAGTTCCATCAATATCGATTACAAGCATTCTGAGATCATGCTCTGATGGCAATAGTCCCATGGCTGCACCACGGAGGTTTAGCGCTTGATTGTAACGCTGAAGTAGCGTTGGGTTCTTGACGAAGGGCATCTCGTCGCTCATCATGGTAGGGGGAGATGGTGGTGAGGATTTTCTTTTCCTCGACGACCTTTCAGGTTCCTCTCAAACTCAAAAGATTGAAGATATACAAGTGGAGGAAGTGGTTGAAGCCATCATTGAACCTGAAATAGATACGACTCCAATCGATGAGGTTCTCGTCGACCTTGTGGTGAGTGGTGAACACTCAGTAGCCTGGCCACTTACTGGAATGGACTGCCCTGATTGTGCGTTCAAGGCGACAAAGGCCCTGAATCGTCTGGATGTGGTCACTGATTGCAATGTTTCAGTGGCCGAAGGCAGTGTCAGATTGGTGGTTGACCTATCCAAGGGAACACTTTCTGAAGCCAATGGTGTATTGTCAAGTCTTGGACATGCTCCAGATTTGCAATGGTATCAGTTGGGCGGAGTGAAGAGTGACCGTCTGAGTAAGCGCTTAGATATTGATTCCAGAGGACTATTGAAATTGATTAAGAGGCAATCCGGTATTCTGGATGTCCAGTCGGATGATGATGGTGGAATTCTGGTCCAAGTATCTGAGGACTCCAGCATTTCGATTGTCGAGGCTCGCGACTTGGCATTGAGCAATCTCATCGGACATGAAGTCCAACTTCGCCCTGCTGTTTCCAATCGGCTGCGCCCTGACCAGATTCGCCTGCTCGGTGGAGCAGTAGCAGTACCTGCATTTGCTGCAGTCCTGACATTGGAGATACTGAGTGGGCCGATGTGGCTGATAATGAGCATCGGTATCGCTGGTATTCTCATCGGAGGTTTCAGAATGTTCACTGAGGCGATAGCCAGCCTCAGGTCAAGGCAACTTGGTTTCCAGATATTGACAACATTAGCGGTCTTAGGGGCAGCGGTATTACAGGCTTGGAGCGAGGCTCTCTTGGTTGTAATTCTGGTTGCATTCACCTCACATATGGAAGGCTCTGCTCTCATGCGAGCGCGTAAAGCGATGCAGGGTGGATTGGACCGTCTTCCCCGTAAAGCAAGAGTGGTTCAAGAGAAGCCAAAGGCATCTGGAATACGATTGAACATGGCAACTGTGGACGTTGCAGACCCCGAATCATCATCCATAGCACAAGGTGTACCCGTTCAAGTGGCAGAACCTCTCTGTGATATCGAGGAGATGCCTGTCTCTTTACTGGCCGCTGGAGACCGTGTCGAGGTTCGCAGCGGCGAAGTCATCCCTGTTGATGGAGAAGTAGTGGAGGGGACTGGTTCAATAGATAGAGCACCGTTGACTGGAGAGTCAATTCCCGTCAGAGTGGAAGAAGGCGATGAAGTGTTGGCAGGTCTAGTGTTAAGACAGGGGCCATTGATCATCAGCACCACTGCCACTGGAGAGAACACAAGACTCAGTGGCTTGATTGAAGATGTTCATTCATTCAGAGAAAAACCCCCGCGCCTACAGAGTACTGTCGAGGTATTCACAGCGATTTGGATTCCTTTGGTTCTCATTGGTGCGCCGCTGGCCTGGTTCCTTTCTGGTGAGGCTTCCAACTGGAAGATGATGCTGCTGTTATGGGTAGTTGCTTGTCCCTGCGCCCTGCTTCTAGCTGCACCCATTCCTCACGCCGCTTCTTTGGCCAACGCCGCTCATTCTGGAGCCATCGCTCGCGGCGGAGACGTCATTGAACGCCTAGGTAGGGTCAATCTAGCATTATTGGATAAGACAGGAACATTGACCTCTGGAAGACCAAGACTGGACAGAGTGGTGATGGCCAAGGGCAAACAAGAGGCTGCGGCAATGAAACTGGCTGCTGGATTGGAAGCCCGTTCATCACATCCCTATGCTGAAGTCATCAAATCACAGGTTGCCGAAAAAGGATATGAAGCTACCAAGGTCAAGGAGCACAACGATGGAAAGGCTGGAGTCACTGGTAAACGTGGAAACACCAAGGTCATGTTCGGACGACCTGACTGGCTGCTTTCTGAAGGAGTGGACATACCTTCGGATATCAACAAAGCACTGGAAGAAGCCAAGGAAGAAGGGCATGGCACTTCTTTGTTGAGCAGTTCGGGCAAAGCCGTTGCACTGTTCGTCTTCGTTCATGATGATATTCGAGAGGGGGCTGATGCAATGATACAGGAATTGCATCAACAGAAAGTGAATGTCGAAGTATTGTCAGGTGACCTCAGTACTGCCGTTGAGGCATTTGGACCGCGAGTTGGTATTCCCGCTGCTGCCTGTAGAGGAGACCTCGACCCTAATGACAAGGCGAATTGGGTGGAAGCAAGAGCGAAAACGCATGTAACCATGATGGCTGGAGATGGTTTCAATGACGCCGCAGCTCTGGCTAATTCTGACGTTGGAGTAGCAATAGGTAGCGGTGAACAGGTTAACCTTGATGCCGCAGATGTATTGGTTCCGGGAGACGACCCTCGTCTGATCAGTAAATTAATTCGATTGGCACGAAGAACCAGAACCGTAGTCACTCAAAATATTCTGATTTCTGTCTCCATCACTATCTTGCTTGTCTGGTCAGTAGTATCGGAGTACAATGACCAACTATGGATTGGAGTTCTGGCTCATGAGGCTTCAGCTATCCTAGTCATCCTCAACGGTGCAAGATTGTCTGGTGAAAAGGGAATCCTTGCAATGTTGATGGACCTGTTCAAGGATCTATGGAACGATACTCGAGAGGCTTTCCAATCCCTGATGGCAAGGCGTGGCTTGAGGTCATGAAACAAGGCCATCTTGCGACGCTTTGAAATATGGCTGAGCCGGCTTGGGAGACACGGGGATGGAGTATGGCAAAGATTCGGGGCGACCCCATCCGGCTAGCACTTGCACATCCTACTCGACACGCACTCTACCAACAACTGGCTGACTCTGATGAAATGTCAACTGTCCAACTGTGTAAAGCAGTAGGCATTGAGAGATACCATCTCTATCATCATCTCAAACATTTGAGTAATATCGGACTGATTGAGAATCACCGTGATGTCGGACGTTCTCGTTGGTGGAAATGTATCCAGAAAGTAAGTTCCAGCAGCAATGATCAGACTCCATCAGCCCCCATTTCAGGAGGCGGTTTGCCATCTTGGGTAGAGAATCTTGACCCAGAAGTAAGAGAACTGCTGGAACGCGGTGCCCAGATAAAAATGGTCAACCTATCCGGAAACGCAACCGATTCCATAACTGCCAAGAAGACCATCGAGAGAGTAGCAACAGAAAATGGACTGGATTTCGATATACCCTTCACTTTCATTCCTTCAGCGGTTGCATTGATCTCCAAACCCAGGTGAATTGGAGGATTAAGGATGTCAGAAAAGACCGAGGCAGATTCTGAAGATGAAGATACTGAAGAGGGGCCTTGGAGCGTCGAATCAAGGATTGCACCTCCGCCATTATCCTGTCCCAAGTGCGACGGGTTGCTTCCAAGCGCCTTGGGTGAGTTATCATGTGTTCTCTGCGGAGCAAGGATGAAGATTGACCACGAAGTTACTCGAAGAGATTGGGAAGATGAAAAACTCGGCTGTCCAAAATGCAACAAACTACTCGTTGTTGGTATTGGCGAGAGACCTGCAAATGTCCGCTGCGGTTCCTGTCTATGTGACTTTGAAGTGAAAGCAAACGTCCCCAAGTCCGAAATTCAATGCCCAGGCTGCGAACGCCGATTGAGATTGCGTACAAGACCAGGGACTCGAAATGTCACCTGTCCAGCCTGTGATACTGGCTTTGAGATGACCGGCTGAGAATGTATTGTTGCTCTCAAGAATAGTCTTTCTCCACGTTCGACGGGGATTTGTTGAAAGAGTGCTTGCCTCCCGACCGAACTGATTCCAATGAAAACAACCTACCGGATGATGGGAATCGCCGATTATATCACACTGGCGAATGGTCTGCTTGGAGCAGTCGCTGTTCTGATGTTGATCCTTGCTGTTGATGGGCTGTCTGATCCGATTGGTGGAGGGATGAATGATACCTTCATCTGGGCTGCAGTACTCTGCATCATACTCTCTGTTATTGGTGATGTCATCGATGGTCCAATCGCACGCAGATACTCAAAGATTAGAATTCTAGGTGGCAACCTAGACATCATGTCTGATTGTTTGGCATTCTGTGTAGCACCTGCCCTGATGATATTCGTCATGTTCGGCCGGCTGGGGTCTGCAACTCCGTTCTGGACTATATTGCTTGGAATCGCCTGTTGTTGGGTCATCGCCACAGGTATGCTTCGATTGGCGAGATTCGCTCATGAAGAAGGCGGTTATGTTCCATACTTCTCAGGACTTTCCTCCCCCGCATCCTCGATGTTTCTGATGTCGCTGGCATTATTCATTTGGACACAACCTGCAACTGGAATAGGTCCTGGGTTGTCATCCTGGGAATGCGACCCAATATGCTTTGGAAAGGGTGGAGATAGGCCATACCTAGATTGGCTGATTCTTCCATTCATGTTGTTCGCAGGAGGCATGATGATCGCTGACCGGAAATTGCCTAAATTGAAGAAAGGCTGGCCGATGTGGACAACGGTAACTCAAATGTCGGTATTGCTGACAGCGACTCTGACCATGTTGATCCACGTATCAAGAGGAGGCGATACAACATCGCTCAATGTCAATAGATTCGTTTCCGCGTTATTGCTGATATCCTTCCTCCTAGTCATGTCGTACATCGTATTCGGACCATCGGTGGTAGCGAATGATGATGATGCTGTAGAATTCAACAGCGAGGAATGACGGGGTGGCTTCCACGCCGCATAATCAGCCTCGCGAAACAGATTGCGACCCCCCTCCCTTAAGTATGGGTGAATGTGCATGCGGTTCGGGATGGGGTGCCCATGAGCGTCAGCGACAGCGGAGACACAGCGGTTCTGAGAAGCCGCGAAGAGCGGAAGCACTCAGGCGACGGATTGACACTTTCGGCTCTGCGCAATCAGATGACTAGAGCTGCCAGCCCAACATTGGATTCAACGGTTCAGCGTAGCGCTAGGTTCCGAGAAGAAGAACGCCTTCGAGCCCGACTGCGTAGAGATAGACATCTTCGTCTGAAAGCACAATCAGAAAGAATATCCGCTATGCAGGAAGTCATCGCCAGCGAACTCAGCCAACAACATGAGATGACACTATCTCAACTTGAGCGTGAACTTCGTAAAGAGATGGAAGATGAACTGGCACAACTCGAGATAGAAGCACTTGGAAAAGAGGAGAAGGATATCCGGGAGCGCTTGGAGTTACAGTTACAGCGCGAAGTGGATTCAATGCGTGAGCAACTAGAAGTCGAACAAGAACGTCGACTTGAGGAACACCGTCAGCATATGCGTGGCAGACTTGAGCAGGATCTCTCCGATAATCATCAGCGTCGCTTGACCTTCCAGAAAGAGCGTATGGAGATCGAGTACGATCAGGCTCTTCAAAGCCGAATTCGAGATATGGAATCAACCATTGAATCGGAACTGGAGATTCATTTCTCACAGGTCGAGAAGAATGAGGTTGAACGCCTGGAAGAAGAAAACATGTCTCTTCTCTCAGAACGCGAGGAACAATTGCGAATTGGCATTCGTCGACGCCTAGAGAATCAGTTACGCGAACGCATGCGCTCGCGAGAGACCAGACTGCGGTCAGAATATGAAAGACGCAGCAGAAGGCTTGAGGAAGAGGTTGCTCAACAACTACAATCGGATATCGAACAGGACCTACGCAGAGAGACCGTAGAACTTGAAGACAGGATGAGAGAAGATGTCGAAATGGCTGTCGCCCGTCGTCGAGACGAGTTGCGTTTACAGATCAACAGAGACTTGTCTGAATCCTATGCTGACAGATTGGCATCGCGCAAAGAGAGATTGCGAGAAAAGTATGACTTGACCTTTGGTCAAGCAGTAGAAAGCATCAGCAGAGAAATCACAGAAGATATCGAAGGCGAGATGAATCGCCGACTGGAGGAAGAATTCGCTGCCTATCGAATGGCTAGAGAAGCCGAGATACAGAATCGCCTTTCCAGATTCCGTTATGATCAGGAGAATGATATCAGAGAAAACCTAGATGTCAAGTTTGGAGAAGAGAAGAGGGATTGGGTCGAGAGATTGGAGACCGAATTCCAATCGCGTGAGAAGGCCGCCATGAAGGCGATAATGTCTGAGATCGATGCTCAGATGCGCAACGAACGTTTGACATTTGAGACAGACCTTGACCTTATTCGAGATGAGACTACTCTCGAACTTGAAGTCGATATGGAAGACCGCCTCAAGGAATTCCGTTCCTCCAAGGAAGACCAGATATCGAGTCAACTCGAACAGCAACTATCCAAGCGTGAAGAAATCATGCGCAACAAGGCACTCATCGAGATTCGGCGCAAAGAAAGTCAAATCCGTGCCGAGATAGAATCACAACTCGGCATCAAGCGTGCTGAGATCAAAGACCGGCTCGGGCAACTTGGAGATCAAATGGATGCATTCCGCGGAATGGCAGAATCGAAGATGCGAGAATCCATTGAACAGAAGATGCAGATGGAAATTGATGCAGATTCAGACCGACTGACTGACAAGGAGAAGGAATTCGCTCGCCTTCAGAGTGAAGAAGGACGAATCGCAAAACAACAGTCATGGCTTTCAGCAATTGCTGGCCAACCTGGTGGTGCTGCCATTGGAGGATTAGGAGACCCAAGCAAACTTGGTGCAAGGGCTGACCCATTGACTGCAGCTGCTGGAAGACCAACTCTCGGCGGATTGGGTGCTGGTACATCTCGCGGGCCTGCAATGCCGGAATTGAAGCGCCGGCCATTGGCTGAACAAGGTGGACCGATGGCTCACCCAATCCAACCTCCACTTACTGGTGGGCCTGCTCAACAAGCGATTCAACCAGTACAGAGGGTGGTTAGACAACCACTCCCAACCGGTCCCGCACGTGGTGGTGCTGGCGAACCAATGTCCTTTGATCCAAGGCCAGATACCCCCGCTGTAGCACCCGTTCAGGCACCGCCATCTGCGCAAGTACCTCATGTGCAAGTACCTCCTACACAAAGACCAACTCCAGTAGGCGAAGCAATCGAACCCAATGTTCCAGAAATCACCTCAGAGGGAATGGTAGTACCTGCAAGATCTCCAGTCTCACCAAGTATGGTTCCTCCAAGGCTACCTGATGCAAAACCGATTGAAGAAGAACCGGAAGAGGTACTGCCAACACCAATTGGCAAGGAGATAACCACCGAAGTAGCTCCATTGATTCCAACCTCCACAACCATTCTGAAGCCTCAAGAGAAGGCCCCAAAGACCGTCACTGCACAACTGACTCCGGTTTCAACAACGGTATTGACCCCATCTACTGACTCGACTCTCAGTCCTGAAACTACTCCAACGGAATCAACCGAGACGGAAACGGTCAAAGAAATGGCAAGTATTACTCCTATATCTACTCAAATCATGACTCCAGCCACTAGCGAAGAGGAGGCTGATGGTGAAGACGGGCCCTCAAGTTTGACTCCGGTCTCCAGAGTAATGATGACTCCCCAAATCCCTATTGATGACCTGATACAGGATGCTGAAGAAGAAATTCCTGATGAGGCTGATGATTCTGATATGGATTCAATGATTGAGTCCATCAAGGTCCCGACCATTGCTGGTATCGACACGAAGGAAGAAGTAGCAGATGAGGCAGAATCTTCCAGATCTCGACGAGGACCACCACCAAGTACGAAAGGCAGTAAAGGTCCACCAAGAGGAACTGGACGTGGTCCTCCTCCATCTGGCACGAGTGGACGAAAGGGACCGCCTGACTCCAAGAGAGGTCCACCTCCCGGTGCAGGACGTAGAGGTCCACCGCCAAGTTCTCGAAGTGGTCCACCTAGCAACGCTGGTGCTGATGATGACGAAGAAGATTATTCTGAAGAAGAATGAAAACGCCCCTTCTATCTAAATCCGGTCATTTTCGACTTACACCAACAACCGTCGCTTTGAAAGGATGGGCTCCAATCGAGTTCCATGCGGAGTGTCGCGGTACTAGTCTGTTTGATTCTGGTGTCCTTCTCGCCGATGGCACCTATACCTGCATCTGCTGAAGGTGATCTTGAAGAATCTGGGAATGTCGATGTACTAACGGGAAGGACCGCTTCATGGGTTCAGTACCTCGATAGCAAGGCTGTTTTCTTGACCATCGATGGGACATTCCAGTTACTTGATTTTGAAAATGGAGTGCACACTCTGATTTTCGAATTGACTGAATTACCCACCACGCACGTCGCAGTTCCTGATAGCACCAACACCTTGGTAGCCATAGGTACAGATGAGGGAGTTATAGTAGTGAACATGGTCCTCCAAAGCATCGTTGAGAATTTCACCACATCATTCCCAGCCACTGACCTTGCTTGGGATATCGATGGAGACCTTTGGGTTGGACAGGGAACTGGAACAAGAAATGCTCTAGAATATCAATCCGGTGTCAGCACTGGTTTAGAGACAGATATACATGCCATCGGTTTGACAGATGTGTTGGTCTTACCTGATGGAAGAATAGTCACCAGCGGTAATGATGAGAAGGTGAAGATTCACGACATGGGTGGGGAAGATACCATTATTCTGACCGAACAAAATGATCGTGTCCTTGATTTGGCAGTAGATTCAAGCGGCAGATTGCTGACTTCTTCAGCAAATGGAAAATTGATTAGATATGATACCAGTGATTGGAGTTACGAGACGCTTGAAACCAGTCCCAACAATCGTTTCGCATACATTCTACCTACAGATGATGAAATTCATCTTGGTGGAGACAATGGAGTATACCATTCGGTTGATTCTGACAATTTCACTTCTGTTGAAGACTATACCCTTGGAGGACAGATCAAAGGCGCCTATCGCGGAGAGAAGGGCCAATTGTACCTCATCGCTTCATTGTCTCAATCTACCACCGTAAGATTGTTTGATATTGATTCTGATGGAGATGGCCTGGTCGATTCACAAGATGCCTTTCCGGATGACGCCAATGAAACCAAAGACAGCGATTATGATGGTGTTGGAGACAATGGCGACCTGTTTCCCAATGACCCTTCTGAACATAGTGATCGAGATGGAGATGGCGTAGGGGATAATGCTGACCTATATCCTGATGATGAATTGGAGAGTTCCGATTCGGATGGAGATGGCGTAGGCGATAACGGAGATGTTTTTCCAGATGATGGCTCACAATGGGAAGATGGAGACAGCGACGGCCTTGGAGACAACCCATTGGGTTCCAATCCAGATCATTGCCCTGCCGTCAATGGCGGTTCACAATACGATAGGAATGGATGTCTTGATTCCGATGGAGATGGATGGTCGGACCCAGATGAATCTTGGGCTGCCAGTCCAAATGGTACGGCCGACGCATTCCCACATGAAAGAACGCAATGGGCTGATAGCGACGGCGATGGATATGGTGACAGTTCATCTGCCGATTCATATCGGGGTGATGCTTGCTCAAGCCAATTTGGAGATAGTAGGTATGGATTGTGGGCTGTATATTCCAACAGTGGAGTCATAGTTGATTACGAGCGTATCGAACAGTTTGGCTGCCCAGACAGCGACGGTGATGGATACGCCGATCACCTAGATCATCTACCGGATGACGAAAATGAATACAGAGATCAGGATGAAGATGGAATTGGTGAAAAGATCGATTATGATGATACAAATGCAGCCATCGAGACCCATGAAGACTGGTGTCTCAACAACCCTGATGACAGTTCCAACTATTGTAAGGGATTGAACAGCCCTGAATATCAAGCCTATGTGGAACAGACAACCAACGCCGATGAAACTCCGATGGACTACTACTCCTGGGTATCTTCCAACACTGTAAAACAAGATACTACCGAGACCAAGGATAGCAAAATGGATGAACGCATCGATACTGCAGTGAAGTATGGGGGGATCCTGTTCGTTGGTCA
>Ga0187827_10006840_pt1 | contig 12858 bp, 9 predicted proteins | sample ETNtaG_39_FD_167969 | JGI IMG/M metagenome (GOLD analysis project Ga0187827, IMG submission 167969) | Marine microbial and viral communities from oxygen minimum zone, Eastern Pacific Ocean - ETNP2014_SV_150_PacBio MetaG (Illumina Assembly) | ecosystem: Environmental > Aquatic > Marine > Hypoxic... | reverse complement strand
TTCGCAGTTACTCAGAAGCCTGAACACCTTCATCGATCAGTTGGATCGTAGCATGTACTACAATATGCTGAAGAAAAAATACTTCAGCAATACGCGGACGATAGCAAAGGCCCTGGACTCGTTACGAGTAGATATCAGCGGCCAACTCTCGCCGTACGACGATCTGGTCAAAAAATATGCGCTGGAATACACGCAGGACTGGCGCCTCACAGTGGCTCAGATGTACCAGGAATCCAAATTCGACCCCAACGCCATTAGTTGGGTAGGTGCCCTGGGTTTGATGCAGGTGATGCCGAATACGGGCCGTGATTTGGGATTTACCGATCTGAAGGATCCGGATCACGGGATACACGCAGGTATGAAATATATGTATCAACTGATCAACCGCTTCGACCCGGAAATACCCCTGCAAGCACGGGTGCGTTTTGCTCTGGCCTCCTACAACGTCGGGTACGGCCACCTTCTTGATGCCCGTCGCCTGGCCACCACTAAAGGCTGGGACCCGAACCGGTGGTTCGGACATGTTGAAAAAGCCATGCGCCTGCTCCAGAAACCGGAATATTACGCCCGTGCCCGATACGGTTACTGCCGCGGCGGCCAGCCCGTCCACTACGTCCGAAACATCCAGGACTATTATGACGCCTATGTGACCACGTTGCAGAGAGTGGATAATTGAGATTGGGTGATTGTCCGATTTGGATCTGTTTTTCAATCAACAAATCACCAAATCACTAAATTCTCATTCTTCCTCCTCCACCATATTCACCATCTCCCCTAACTTCTCTATTTCGCCTTCAATCCGGTCACCCGGTTTCAGATACGTCTTCGTCGACGCGCCTACGCCCGACGGCGTGCCGGTCATAATGATATCGCCTGGCTCCAGGGTGGTCAGATACGAGCAAAAAGAGACCGTCTCGTAGCAGTCGAAAATCATCTGACTGGTAGAGCCCTGCTGGCGGGTTTCACCGTTGACCTTGAACGCCATGTTCAGATCATGCGGGTCGCCGACTTCATCCGCAGTGACCAGATAGGGGCCGAAAGCGCCAAACGTGTCGAACCACTTTCCGTTCAGCCAGTCGAAAAAATCGTCCATAGGCCGTTCATCGCGGCCCTCGGCGATATTCAGCGTTCGGGCGGACACGTCATTGGACACCATGTATCCGGCGATATAATCGGGGGCGTCGTCCACATCGACGTACTTGCATTCTGAACCGATGACAATCGACAACTCCAACTCGTAGTCTACGGTATCCGACCAGCGCGGCAACACAATCGCCTCTTCGGTGCCGATCACAGATGTCCCCGGCTTCATAAACACCCGTGGTGTAATCTTATCCTTATCCACCACCGTACCGCCCCCCTCCTGAATGTGCGACTGGAAATTGCCCGCCAACGCCAGGATTTTTCCTGGAAAGGGCACCGCCGCCAGCAGCGTCACCTGCTCCACCGCCAGACTCGGAAACGACGTCAACCGCGGTGCGATGTTACGCGTTACCTCCAATCCCTCATCAATCGTCAACAACTCCGTCATATCCGACGGCAGCTCAATGCCCAACGCGGCCGCACCTGCTTCAAGATCACATACCGTCTGCTCCCCATTCAGATTATACAACCCCACCCGAGCTTCCCCATCCACCGAAAGATAAGTCACCAATCGCATTCTCTAACTCCTAAGATAAATGTAAACGCCCAACACCCCCAGCAACCCCATACCCATTCATTAATCATAATTTACAAATCATAATTCATAATTTGTAAATTACCATTTTACTGCCAACACCTCATCTCCTGTCGTCGCCCCCGCCAGACAAAACACATCTGCCAGATACAAGTCATACTTGTCCGTCCGGCTCGTCGTGGCACCACAAAGGAGACCGGAACCAGCATCTCAACTACCGCCTCCCTAACCCCCACAACGGCGCTTGCAAACAGTTCCGGCGTGTCGATCGCCCGCAGCCGTAGCTTCTGCTGCCCGCCCATCCGGAAACCGTAATAGATATCTACCCAGATGGATTACAGACAGTTTACGATAATGAGCCCAGCTCAATTTTGAACCCGGGTTCAAAATTGGAAACGCCCGATAAACCTCGATAACTTGATGTACAAAAACGCTCGGTCAACCTCAGGTCCAGCGCCAACTGCCCCACCACGCGTTGCCCGAATTCCGCTCGTCACTTATGATTCAAAAAATGCCCGTGCAACACCCGCCCGATCTCCCAGCACGTCCCCACCTTCTCCCTATCCACCGCCGTCCGGGCACGGTCTTTACCCGCCGAGATAATTTGGAGGCTTTCCTCACGAAGCACCGTATAGTCTGCAGGAACAGGGAGATTGGACATAGTAATCAGGCAGAGATGTTAGATGAGGGAATGGATTGATCTTACTGGAAGGGGAGTATCCTGTCAAGGCAGATACACGCACGCCGTCAATCTCTGTGGCGTATATTACGATTTTCTACGCCTATCAAAATGTATTCCTTAGGATTCATGATCAGATTAAAAATATTGAAATAAAAAAAGAGGATAGCCAAAAAAGTCCTTCCTCTCGACTTGGAGGACCATCGGAACTATCCGAAATATGTCGGTTGAGAAAAAATAGATATGATCCGGAGTTGACCTTGCGGTGAAAGCCAAACCGTAACCATTGATGTTTCGGGAGAACCGTATTGGTGTGGTCCATTTTGCTGTCTTCCAGGTGCCCGGAAAAATACAACCCATCCTACTCAGGATATCCTCGATTTGTGCCTGAAATGAGCCCTTGGTTCTGCCCATCAACGATAACGGGAAAATTAAAACTGTCTCCATTAAGTTTTGATACAAGCGCCGCAGTCTTGAACAGATTTTTACCATTAGCTTCAAGGAATTCCAGATCGCTCTGAATCATGTCGAAGTTAGAGACGCCTTTTCCGGTACCAATTCAGGCCCTGTATATTTAATGCGAGCGCAAGATAAAATGTCAGATTCTAAAAGCGACTTCTTTTGAATCCGGTGCCTATCAACATTGAAAAAAACAAAATGTTCAATCGGTCTTTGAGCTATCAAATGGCCTGTTACGAATAAAGACGTAAGTATAACCAAAATTGTAATTGTCATTTTTTCGCCGTACGCCTGATGTAATAGATCATATACGCCCTGCACCGCTATGGCTACCGCCCTTTATCGGACGTATTATACCGTCTGAACTACTTCATGATATGCGTGTAACAATAATATAATCACAGCAGATAAGATTTCCCCATATTTTCTCATAGGTGGTGCTGTTAAACATCGGCTCTTTTCTTCTACACGGACCGAAGGCCTCATCCCCGGTTTGCCAACCCGTCATCTACCCATTATATTATCATCCATAGCCTTGCTTCTCCTGTCCGTGGACACGGACGATTCCTTGCGTTCCTTTCTTCTAAAGAAAAGAACATATCCCAGGAGACCCCATGCCCACACCAAAATACCACATCATCTACAACTGGGACGGCGCCCCCCACGGCTACAGCGAAACACCCCAGTCCATGGATGCCTTCCTCGAAAAAACCTACGCCCCCCTGAAAGACACCCAGGTCGGCGCCCACTTCTGGTGCGTCGGCGAACATGCGGCGCGGTGGGACAGTGACGTCCTCGAAATACTCGGTGACGTGCACAATCAGACCTATGAAAATGCGGCCTCATACACCTTCGCGGAAAACATCCGCCATATGCTCGAACGCGGCGAAGATCCCCAGCAGGCCGTCATCGAACGCGGTCATGATCTCGGCCTTCATGTCTACGCCTCCATCCGGATGAACGACAACCACTTCAACGGCGCTCAGATAGACGATCTGCCCTCCCTGCACCATACCGAACTGACCCGCCTGCGGATCGAACACCCGGAATGGCTCCTCGGCGATCAAACGTCCGAATGGTTCGCCCTGTCGTGGAACTTTGCCGTCCCCGAAGTGCGGGAACATCGATACGCCCATATCAAGGAGATCTGCGAAAAATACGACTGGGACGGTGTGGAACTCGATTGGCAACGCCACGCCTTTCACTTCCCTCAGGATGACGCCTATCGGCTTCGCTATCTGCTCACCGACCTGCAACGGGCCGTAAGAAGGCTGACCGATGAATTGACCACAAAACGAGGCCGGCCGTTCTACCTGGCTACCCGCGTCGCCGGCACGCAAGAGATGTGCAATAACATCGGCTACGACATCCCCATCTGGATCAATGAGGGCCTGGTGGACATCCTGACCCCTGCCGGCGGCGCAGCGACCGATCCCTCGCTGGATGTCCCCGCCTTCGTCGATCTGTGCAAAGGGACAGACATCCAGGTCTACCCCGGATTTGATGGCGGCCTGCCCGACCCCTTTGTCGGTCCGGAAGACGCGGAAACCAAAAACCGCCGGCGCACCCGTGCCATCGCCGCTCAGTATCATATAAATGGGGCCGACGGCATCTACGTGTTCAACTGGCACGCCAACCGGGATTCAAGGCGGGAGTTACTGTCTCAAATCGGCACGCCCGATACCCTTCGCCATACAGACAAGATATACGCCGCTACCCACCGGTTTATCGTTAAAGAAGGGGAATGGCGCGGCGCTTACCGCATCGACCGCACCCTCGGCGAGGTCCCCATCGCCCTGAAACGTACCCTGACCAGCGACGGCCCTACAATTGAATTGGACCTAGCCGATGAAATCACGGCCGAACATCCGCCTCAAATCGAACTGCGCATCCGCCTCGACCAATGGGCAAAAGGCGACGAGGTCGAGGTGAAATGGGATAAAACAATTTTATCTGAACCCACATTTGACTACTGTATGATTCACGATCCACACCATATCTCAGACGTAAGCAGCGCCGTATGGCAACGCTATACCTTAACACCGGTCCAGGCCGCCGCAGGCCGACATACCGTCCAGGTCATCCTGAACCGCCGCCATCCACAGCTGGCCTGCGACCTCGTTCTGACAGATGTAGAACTGATGTTACATTATAACTGATGAATTATGATTGAAAGACACGGGAACGTAATTCACAATTCACCTACTCCCCTGTGATTGACCTACGGAGATTTAAATGAACCCCCGCTACATCGTTGAAAATGTCGATGAAATTCCCAGCCCATCCCTGCTCATCTACCGGGAACACGTGGAAGAAAACCTCGCCCGTATTCTCGATATCGCCGGGGGGACCGAGTTGTTGCGTCCCCACGTAAAGACCCACAAAATGGCCCATATCGTCGCCATGCAGTTGGAAGCAGGGATCACCAAGCAGAAATGCGCCACCCTGTTTGAAGCCGAGATGCTGGCCGAAGCCGGCGTACCCGACGTGTTCATCGCCTATCAGATGGTCGGACCGAATATCGACCGTGTGGTAAATCTGGTGCGACACCGACCTGAAACGACCTTCCGCACCATGGTGGATACCCCGCAGATGGCGCAGGCCATGTCGGATGCAGCCACGAGCGCCGGAGTGACCGTCGATGTGCTGATCGACCTTGATGTAGGTCTGCATCGCACCGGCATCGCACCGGGACCGGAAGCGGTGGCGCTTTACGAAATGCTGGACCGCCTGCCCGGCCTGACGCCCGGCGGTATTCATGCTTACGACGGTCATAACCATCAGGTCGATATTACCGAGCGCACACAGGCATGTAACAACAGCCTGAACCAGGTACGGACCTTCCAGGCCGATCTGGTAGCAAAAGGGCTGCCTGTGCCGCGCCGAATCATGGGCGGTTCTATATCGTTCCCCTGTTATGCAAAAGCCGGTGACGTGGAAACATCGCCCGGCACCGCCATCTTCTGGGATTGGGGCTACGGACGCCGATATACCGACCTGCCGTTTGAGGCCGCGGCCCTGCTTCTTTGCCGTATCATCAGCATCCCGAGCTCAGCCAGGGCGACCCTCGACCTCGGCTCCAAGGCCATCGCCTCCGACCCGGCCCAACCACGTGGTATAGTCTGGAACATGGAAAACGCAGAACTGGATTTCCAGAATGAAGAACACTGGGTCATGAAATATCCCGATACATCCGACCTGACCGTCGGCCAACCCGTCTACATATTCCCGACCCACATCTGCCCCACCAGCGCCCTGCACCGCTATGTCTATGTCATCGACGCCGACGGCCACTGCCGCGAACGCTGGGACGTCAGCGCAAGAGACAGAGAATGAATATTGGTGGTCGGTGATTGGTTATTTAAACATAGAATTGGCCTTCCAATCACCAATCACCATTCACCAATCACCATTCAAAATTCCCTCTATCCTATTGATGCCGAATAGCTTACGCAAAGTATTTTCTATTAACTTTTCTATTGACAAATCCTTGTAAAATCATTATCTTACCAAGATTGACATTGAAGAGTCTCTTAAGTCATTTTAAATAAAAAGTGACCGATATTGTATATCTTTTAAAGTGTGTATTTATTTAAATTCCATTTCTTAAGGACGAATACATGGCATTTGAGACGATTCTCATTGAGCAGGATGAAGGGATCGTCACACTTTCTCTTAATCGGCCGCCGGTGAATGCCTTAAATACAACCGTGGGGGCGGAATTAAGGGAAGCTTTGGATCAAATCGATCATGATTCGGCCGCACGGGCAGTAATTATAACGGGCAGTGGTGATCGGGCTTTTGCAGCTGGGGCTGATATCCGGGAACTGCAGGATCTGGCCGGCCCGGATGCGGAATCGATGGTGCAACGATGGCATCATCTTTTCCGATGGATGGAAACGTTTCGATTGCCGGTAATCGCTGCGGTGAATGGGGTGGCTTTGGGCGGAGGCTGCGAACTGGCGATGGCCTGTGACCTTCGGATCGCTTCGGAACAAGCTCGATTCGGACAACCTGAAATCAACCTGGGGCTCATACCCGGCTGGGGCGGCACACAGCGCCTGCCGCGCCTAATCGGACGAGGACGAGCCCTTGAGATATTGTTAACCGGAGATCTGATTGATGCGACCGAGGCGCATCGCATCGGACTTGTTAATCGGATCGTACCTGGCGAAACACTGATGGATACCGTTCGGGAGATCGCCCGGAATATCGCAAGTAAAGGGCCTGTCGCGCTTCGTTTAATTAAAGCGTGTGTTGATACGGGCCTTGACCAACCGCTGGACGCAGCACTTTCCTTTGAAGCCAGACAATTTGGTGTGGTAAGCGCCACAGAAGATAAAGCAGAAGGCATCGCGGCTTTTCTGGAAAAACGACCGGCGGGATTTCATGGACGGTAAGAAATAACCCTGATACGTGATGAAAAATTGCTTATAACAGATCGAAAATAATCATGTTTTCTATCATAAATTACAAAAAAGTAAAGCGTATCGCGGTTCAATCATGCCTCAAAGTTTGTGATTAATCATAAATCAACAATTAGGATTACGTTCCTGTAAACCGAGGTAGGAGGAGAGGTTCTATATGCAACTCGGACAAATTGATGGTGAGTATATTCAGGTAACAGGTGAATTCGAAAAACGGGATGCCATCGAATTTTGCGTTCAGGATCTTCATACAAAAGGCATCGATTTTGGTGTCTGTGAGGAGGATGGCAAATACTTTGTAGCCAGAGCCATCGTACCGGATGAAGAGATCGGGACCAAAGCCCGCATTGTCACTATCCGAAGTGATAAGGTGGATATTCATGGTAATCCGCGAGGTATCATCCGGACAGGGTCCTACAATTTCGTAGAATGGTATCCCAGTAGCGAGTCCCCTGAATTCGCCCAGTAGAGTGACACAACACGAGTGTGTCTCATACATAACAATGGCGCGAATATCAAAACCATTTGATCCGATGGACCATTCGGTCTTAAGATGAACCCTTAATAGGATGGTCAAAACCATGGGGGCTTGCTCCCATGGCTTTTTAATGCTGATTCGACAACGTGTGCCCGCATACACATGCCTCATTGACTCATGCCCCTCGCTTCTTTTCATAACCTATCTATATACTACGGTGCCAATCGTATCCTGCACAACGTATCCTGGGGGATCGATACCGGACATCATGTCGGCCTGATCGGCGCCAACGGAGCCGGTAAGACCACGATCCTTAAACTCCTTACCGGTGAACTGTCACCCGATGAAGGGGCCCTGCCTCGACAGACGGGTATAGCGATCGGGTATCTCACCCAGGATCCTCAGTTTACACCGGGCAATACCGTCCTCGAAGAAGCCATCGAAGGCCTTGATCGAATCCATGCCCTGGAAGCGCAACTACGTAAAACAGAACAGGATATGGAAGCGGCTCAATCCAATTCAGAAGAAGCGGGGCGACTGCTCATTCGTTATGGACGTCTACAGGAAGAATACGAACAGGCAGGCGGCTACGCGTATCATCATCGTGCCGAAGCCGTACTCCATGGACTCGGTTTTTCTGATGGGGATCTGTCCCTGTCCGTCAAGGTGCTGAGCGGCGGACAGAAAACCCGTTTGAGCCTGGCCAAACTCTTGTTAAGTGATGCCGATTTGCTGCTGCTCGATGAGCCGGAAAGTCATCTTGACATGGCAGCAACGGAATGGCTTGAGCATTATATAAATAACTACGCCGGCGCCGTGCTGCTGGTATCCCATGATCGGTATTTCCTCGATCGGACGGTTAATCAGATCGTAGAACTGGAAGACCAGACCATACAACGCTACGAAGGTAATTATAGCGGATTTCTGACCCTGAAAGCGGAACAGATTAAAACGCAGCAACGGCTGCATACGCAGCAACAGAAGATGATCCGCCATAACGAAGACTTTATCCGCCGAAATATCGCCGGTCAGAAAACAAAACAAGCCCAGGGGCGCCGTAACCAACTGGAGCGTTTAACGCGTATCGATCTCCCCAAAGCCGCACGACGGGCAGCCGGATTGACCTTTGCATCAATGAATCGTAGTGGAGAAGAAGTCCTGATCCTCGATCAGATCACCAAATGCTATGATAACCGGATCTTATTTACGGACTTGTCCTTGATTATACGGCGAGGGGAGCGCATCGGCTTGATCGGCCCCAATGGCATCGGTAAAACGACCCTGTTGCGTTTGATCCTCAATCAGGAGTCCGCCACAGACGGCACGGTACAGATCGGCGCCTCAGTGGAAATCGGTTACTATGATCAGGAGCGGATCAGCCTGACACACGATCGTTCGGTGTTAAATGAACTGTGGTCGGCAAAACCGTCGATGAATGAAGAAACCGTGCGAAGCATTCTGGGCAGGTTTCTGTTCAGCGAGGACGATGTTTTTAAACAGGTAGGTCAGTTAAGCGGCGGCGAACAAGCCCGGTTGGCCCTGGCCAAACTGATGCTGAAAGAACCGAACTTCCTGATCCTTGATGAGCCGACCAACCATCTGGACATCCAGTCCCGTCAAGCCCTTGAACAGGCGCTGGCCACCTATCCCGGGGCGATGCTGGTCGTCTCCCACGATCGGTATTTCCTCGATCGCGTCGTGGATGATCTGCTGGTCTTCGAACCGGACAGCATCAGCCGATGGCCGGGAAACTATTCCAGTTATCGGGCCTTTAAAGAAGAACAGTCCGCGGCAGAACAGACCCTACCGAATAAAACAACTGGGGCAAAACCCCGACCTGCGGCCCCGAGCGCCTTCAAACGTAAAAAACCGGAGAAGGCCGCAGAAATGATCGAAACGGCCATACATAATAAAGAGGCCGAGTTAGCCCAGTTTGAACTGGATTTGAACGATGAACGAATATTTACCGATCAGACCAAAATAATCGACATCGGCAATGCCTACTCAAAAGTCAAAAAAGAACTGGAAACCCTGTATATGGACTGGGAAGTTGTCACCAAGGAGATAGAAGGGCTGTAAGGGGAAAGAAAGAGAGAAAAACCGGACATCCTTTTTCGTCCTTTCATCCTTTCATCCTTTCATCCTTTCATCCTTTCGTCTTTCCCCCGGAGTCCCTTTGTACGACATCATCATCATAGGCGCCGGCCCGGCCGGCCTGTCTGCCGCCTATGCCGGCCGGAATGCCGGATTGAACTACCTGGTCATTGAACGTGGATGTATCGTTCATACCATCTATCAATTTCCGACCGGTCTGACCTTTTATTCAACGCCGGAACTGATATCCCTCGGCGATGTCCCAATGATCGTCCAGAGCCAGAAACCCACGCGTGAAGAGGCCCTGAATTACTACCTGAAATTTGTCGAAACACAGCACCTAAATATCCATACCTACGAAGAAGTCCGAAGTGTAACAGGCCATGATGGCGATTTTACCATTCAATCCATCTCGCAAACCACCGGCGACCATACCTACCGGACGCGGAAAGTCATCATCGCCACGGGCGCGTTCGATCAGGCCAGCACCTTGAACATACCGGGGGAAGAACTGCCCAAGGTACACCACTATTTCAAGGAAGCTCACCCGTTTTTCAACCGGGATGTCCTGGTGATCGGCGGTAAGAGCTCGGCGGTAGAAACAGCCCTGTCTCTCCATCGCGCCGGCGCGCGTGTGACCATGTCCTATCGTCGCAGCAAGTTTACAGGCATCAAATACTGGGTATTCCCGGACCTGGAGAACCGGATCAAAGAAGGGTCTATAACAGCCCTCATGAATTCGACCACCAAAGAAATCCGTCCGACGGAGGTCGTTCTTCATGTGGCCGGACAGGACAGGACCATCCCCAACGACTTCGTATTCTGCATGATCGGCCACGAACCGGACGTCCATTTTCTGAACAGCGCGGGCGTGCAGGTCAGACCGGAAGACCGCAGGCCAATCTATAACCCGGATACCTTTGAAACCGATACACAAGGCATTTACATCATTGGCGTCATCACCGCCGGCAACGTAAGCAGCGAAACCTTCATAGAAAACAGCCGGATGCATGGGCCGAAGGTGGTTGAACATATAAAGTCATTGAATGGTTGATTGTCTGATGGTCTAATTGAAAAAACCAAAACCAATCAACCAATACTGCTTGTCTCTTCCCCTTGGTCGTGCGACGAGCAGTAGAGAAAATAGCCAGAAGTTCATTGATTTCAGCATTCAAGTCTTTTATACTCTTTAACGGGATGATATTTGTCTCAACAAGTAGTTCTTTCCAAAACACGGTTTCATCTGTTTCTTCAACAACGATACACATCTTAGCAGTAAACTCAGCTTTAGACCGTGGCCGACAAGCCGCCCGATAATTTGCAGCAAGAGAAGTGGACGAACGTAACCAGTGACGACTGATAATTTGAGCCTCTGTAGCTTTAGGCAAAGTTCGATACCTTTTGATGACACCAATAGCAAACAGTTTTGTTCGCTGTTTCAGCTTCTCCGCCAATACGACATGTTCTGATTGACTCATAACCGCATCCTTTCGCTTTTCCTTGGAAAGGCAATCTAAACACCATATATGCCATAGCCTATTTTTATCTCCTGTTCTCGTATTTTAAATCAACCAGTCAGACAATCAACCAATCAGACAATCAGGAGTCCCTATGCCTACCTCCCCCCACCCATCCCCCGTAGTCGGCATTGTCATGGGCAGTAAATCAGACTGGGAAACGATGCGTCACGGTGAAGAGATACTTAACAGTTTTGACGTCCCGAATGAATGCCGCATCGTCTCCGCACACCGGACCCCCGAGAGGATGGCCGAATATGCAGCTACCTCTGAAGAACGGGGCCTCGAAGTCATCATCGCCGGAGCAGGCGGCGCCGCGCATCTACCCGGCATGATAGCCGCACAAACCCTGGTGCCTGTCCTCGGCGTACCGGTCGAAAGCAAAGCGTTAAAAGGAATGGACTCCCTGCTGTCGATCGTTCAGATGCCAAGAGGCATCCCTGTAGGCACCCTGGCCATCGGCCAGTCCGGCGCCGTAAACGCCGCTCTGTTGGCCATAGCTATCCTGGCCAACACCCGCCCCGCCCTGCGCGAAAAACTCCGTAAATACCGCCAGGCCCAAACCCAAAAAGTCCTTCAGGACACCCTGTAAATCAGACAATCAGACAATTAATCAATCAGACCATCAAATAATTATGCCCTCTCCCATCCTTCCCCCCTCCACCATCGGCATCCTCGGCAGCGGTCAACTCGGTCGTATGATCGCCATCGCCGCCCGGCGTATGGGCTACCGTATCCACACCCTGGCGCCCGACACGGATTCACCCACCAGCCACGTCGCCGATCTGGAATATTCCGCAGCCTACGACGATGTAGACACCGTCAAACGATTTGCCGATGGGGTGGATGTGATCACCCTGGAATTTGAGAATGTGCTGACCGAAACGGTTGATGCGGCGGCCACCCATGCGCCGGTGAGACCGGGTGGCCACGTGCTCTATACCGCACAAAACCGCCTCCGGGAAAAGACATGGCTCCACGGACATGATTTCCCTGTGGCGCCCTTCCGTCATATTACCTCTATCGAGGAACTTCGTTCAGGCGTAGAGAACCTCGGCACACCTGCGATACTAAAAACCGCCGGTTTCGGTTACGACGGCAAAGGCCAGGTGCGCATCGACACGCCCGATGCCGTCGATGACGCCTATCATGAGCTGAACAGCCAGGAAACCGTGCTCGAAACCTTTATTGATTTCAATCGGGAAGTGTCGGTGGTCGCTGCCCGAGGACTGGATGGCGGTTTTGCCCACTACGGCGTGGTCGATAACACCCACCGCAATCATATCTTGGATGTGACCATATCCCCGGCGGACGTCTCACCCACCGTATATCGGGAAGCCATCAAAATTACCCGCGGCGTGCTTGAATCGCTTGACGTGGTCGGCGTCATGTGCGTGGAATTCTTTCTCACACGCGACGATGCCCTGCTCATCAATGAAATCGCCCCACGGGTGCATAACTCGGGGCATTTTACCATTGAAGCCTGCATCACCAGCCAATTCGAACAACAGGTGCGCGCCGTATGC
>Ga0187827_10006839_pt1 | contig 12858 bp, 10 predicted proteins | sample ETNtaG_39_FD_167969 | JGI IMG/M metagenome (GOLD analysis project Ga0187827, IMG submission 167969) | Marine microbial and viral communities from oxygen minimum zone, Eastern Pacific Ocean - ETNP2014_SV_150_PacBio MetaG (Illumina Assembly) | ecosystem: Environmental > Aquatic > Marine > Hypoxic... | reverse complement strand
TTATGCGCCGAGAAACAGTAGAAATCTGCATTTAAAGCTTGTACATCTACCTTAGCGTGAGGAACGGCTTGCGCGCCATCAATCAAAACTAAAGCACCTTTCGAATGCGCTAAAGGAATCATTTCTTCGATTGGGTTTATGGTCCCCAAAGCATTCGAAATATGATTTACAGCTACTAGTTTAGTCTTCTCGTTTAGTAAATCGCGGTAAGCATCCATATCGAGCTCACCAGAATCTAGTACGGGAATAACTTTTAAAATGGCACCCGATTGCTCGCAAGCCATTTGCCAAGGAACAATGTTGGAGTGATGCTCAATAGCCGAAATAATAATCTCATCTCCTGTTATAAAAAGAGACCTCGCCAAACAAGAAGAAACCAAGTTGATGGCTTCCGTAGTTCCACGAGTGATGATGATTTCTTCAATAGAGTCCGCATTGATAAAACGGCGAACTGCCTCGCGAGATGCTTCGTATTTATCGGTTGCTTGCTGACTCAAAAAATGTACACCACGGTGAATATTACTATTCTCCTTGCTGTAATAATGCGTAATTGCGTCAATAACCATTTGTGGCTTTTGGCTGGTAGCTCCATTATCGAAATAGACTAACGGACGACCATTCACTTCTTGATGAAGAGCCGGAAATTGAGCGCGTATATTTTGAATATCTAAAGCCATTATCGGTTTAATCATTCAACTCTAAATCCACTTTTAACTCGCGAGCAACTAAGTTTATTAGCTGTTCTTTAAGTTGTGGAATAGTTATATTTTTTAAGGTATCGTTTGCAAAGGCAAACATCAAGAAAGCTTTCGCTTCTTTTTTAGGAATACCTCTTGATTGCATGTAGAACAAAGCCTCATCATCGAGTTGGCCTATAGTACAACCGTGAGAACAAGCTACATCATCGGCGAAAATCTCCAATTGAGGTTTCGTGTCGATACTAGCAAAGTCCGTTAAAAGAAGGTTGTTGTTTTGTTGGAAGGCATTGGTTTTTTGAGCGTCTTTACGCACCATCACTTTCCCGTTAAACACCCCTTTCGATTTCTCGTCGTAAATACCTTTATACAACTGATTCGATTGACAATTAGGTACAGCGTGATCCACAAAAGTATGGTGATCTACAATGCTAGAACCTTTCAATAAGGTAATCGCATCCATATGTGCCACAGCATGTTCGCCAGCAAATTCGAAATGCAGATTGTTTCTGGTTAGTTCACCGCTAAAAGCAAATGTATCAACTAAAGCCGAGCTCTTTGCACCTTGTTTTACAAAAGTACTATCTATAAGCGTTGATGTATCTTGATCATTTTGGATTTTGAAGTGCTTGAAATTAGCTTCGTTTCCAACCGATGTTTCTGTAACCACATTCGTGAATACATAATCATCGCTTAATGATTGGTGACGCTCTAAGATTTGAACTTCTGCACGGTCTTCAACCACAAATAGGTTGCGTGCTTGATTCATCATCGAACGACTGCTGTCGCTATTAATGTATAGTATTTGGATCAACTTATCTACAACAGCTCCTGCTTTTACATATACAAAAGCACCTTCTTGAGTAAAGGCTGTATTTAAGGCAACCATACTTTGTTGAGTATCGGCTAGCTTACCGTAGTACTCGTTAAAGAGTTCAGAATTCCCTTCGAAAGCATCCTTAAGATTGGTCACGAAGAATTTATCCTGAGTAGTCATATTTGATAGGGATGCGTTAAAAATACCGTTTACAAAAACGAGTTTATACGAATCTATTCCCGTGCATAAAAAGCGATCTACGTCTTCCGATTTAATGTCGAGGCTGTGTTCAGCGCCGAAATCATAATCGCGTTTGATACTTTTGTTTAGGGAAGTATATTTCCAGTCTTCGTCTTTAGTTGTAGGAAAACCTTTAACTTTAAAGACTTCGATTCCTTTAGCACGCAAGTCGCTTAAGCTATTATTCTCGGAGCCATTTAAGCTTTGCCCAAACTTTTCAAAAGAGTTTATGAGTTTATCTTGTAGTTTCAAGGTATACCGCTTTTTTATTAGGCTTCAATCTCTTGTTTAATCCAATCGTATCCTTTTGCTTCTAACTCAAGCGCCAAGTTTTTGTCACCCGACTTCACAATTTTACCATCGAATAAAACGTGTACAAAATCAGGAACTATATAATCTAATAAACGTTGATAGTGCGTAATTACCATCACCGCATTATCTGAAGTTTTAAGTTTGTTTACTCCATTTGCAACAATTCTTAGAGCGTCTATGTCTAAACCAGAATCTGTCTCATCCAAAATTGCCAATTTAGGGTCAAGCATAGCCATTTGAAAAATTTCGTTACGTTTTTTCTCGCCACCAGAGAACCCTTCGTTAATAGAGCGCGACATAAATTTCTTGTCCATCTCTAGCAATTGTTGCTTCTCTCGCATTAACTTTAACATGTCTTTAGCGGGCAAAGGGTCTAAGTCTTTTGCTTTGCGACTTTCATTAATGGCCGTTTTAATAAAGTTGGTAACTGATACACCTGGGATTTCTACAGGGTATTGGAAAGACAAGAATACACCGGCGTGGGCACGCTCTTCAGGAGCTAAATTCATAATGTCTTTTCCCTCGAATCCTATAGAGCCTCCTGTAACTTTATACTCTTCACGACCAGCGATTACTGCAGAAAGAGTACTCTTTCCTGCGCCATTTGGCCCCATTATAGCGTGGACTTCACCTTTGTTGATTTCTAAGCTGAGTCCTTTAATAATTTCCTTTCCGTCTATTTCAACTTTCAGGTCTTGTATCTTAAGCATATTAGTCGTCTTTGGGTGTTAACCTACACTTCCTTCTAGGGAAAGTGAAAGTAATTTTTGCGCTTCTACGGCAAATTCCATAGGAAGCTGATTGAGTACATCTTTACAATATCCGTTCACAATCAGTCCGATAGCTTCTTCTGTTCCGATACCTCTTTGGTTACAGTAGAAGAGTTGATCTTCTCCAATTTTAGAGGTCGTTGCTTCGTGTTCTACACGAGCTGATTTGTTTTTTGCTTCAATATATGGGAAGGTGTGTGAGCCGCTTTTATCCCCCATCAGTAGTGAGTCACACTGAGAGAAGTTACGAGCATTTTCGGCACCTTTCATTATTTTTACTAATCCGCGGTAACTACCGTTACTGTGTCCGGCTGCAATCCCTTTAGATATGATGGTGCTCTTGGTGTTTTTACCAAGATGAATCATCTTCGTTCCTGTATCGGCTTGTTGGTAATTGTTGGTTACCGCTACCGAGAAGAATTCTCCGATAGAATTATCACCTTTCAAAATACAAGAAGGGTATTTCCAAGTTACTGCAGAACCAGTTTCTACTTGAGTCCATGAAATTTTTGCGCTTTTATGGCAAATACCCCTTTTGGTTACGAAGTTGAAAACCCCACCTTTACCATTTTTGTCTCCAGGATACCAGTTTTGAACAGTAGAGTATTTTATCTCTGCATCGTCCATAGCGATGAGCTCAACCACGGCAGCATGTAATTGATTTTCGTCTCTCGATGGTGCAGTACATCCTTCTAAATAAGAAACATACGAACCTTCGTCGGCAATAAGAAGTGTGCGTTCAAATTGCCCTGTTCCCGCTTGGTTGATACGAAAATATGTAGATAATTCCATTGGACAACGTGTGCCTTTTGGAATGTAGCAGAACGATCCATCTGTAAAAACTGCTGAGTTTAGAGCTGAATAAAAATTATCTGTTTGCGGTACTACCGAACCTATATATTTACGTACTAACTCTGGGTGTTCTTGTATAGCCTCGCTTATTGAGCAGAAAATAATCCCTAACTCTCCTAGCTTCTCTTTAAAAGATGTTGCTACAGAAACAGAATCTACAACTACATCTACCGCAACTCCAGTCAGTCGTTTTTGTTCCTCTAAAGAAATCCCCAATTTTTTGAATGTCTTTAATAACTCGGGATCTACCTCGTCTAAACTTTCGAGAGTCTTTTTAGGTTTTGGAGCAGAGTAATAAGATATTGATTGTAGATCTGGTTTTTGGTAGTTTACATTTGCCCAGTTTGGCTCAGTCATATTCTGGAATTTTTTAAATCCTTCCAGTCTCCATTTTAGTAACCAGTCTGGTTCGTTCTTTTTCATTGAAATCAAACGAATCACATCTTCATTCAGCCCATTTTTAATGGTATCCGAATCAATATCAGTAACAAAGCCATATTTATATTCGGCTGAGGTTACTTCTTCTAATAATTTATCTTCTTCTGTCAATTCAGTTGAAAGTTTAAACTGCGAAAGATTCTCCGCAACCACATGTTCTTGTGGCATTAGGGTTGTTAAAAGTAAATCCTTTTCCGTTTAGACCTCCAGAGAAGTCTAGAACAGTTCCTGCTAAATAAAGTAGGTTTTTTTTATCGACTAAGATGCGAACATCATTGTCTTCTATAAGTTTGTCTTCTTCTAGCTTGTCATTTGTGAAGTCAAGCTTATAAGATAAGCCGGAACAACCCCCACTCGAGACACCTACTTTTACGTAAGCATCCTTTCTAAGGCCCTCATCCTCTAGTAAAGAGAAGATTTTCTTTTTTGCTGTTTCTGTTACACTTACCATTGCAATACGAATCTTTATTTTAACTAATTCTAAATAAGGGGTTTTCAGACTGCAAATATACGAAATAATTGCTATTTTGAACTTAACATAGTGATTGCTGTATAAGATAAAAATGTAATTTTGCCCCATGAGTATTTTCGAAAACAAAGAACAGGAATTTACGCCTATTTCTAAATTAGGTGAGTTTGGTTTAATCGACTTGATTACCAAAGATGTAAAGCAGTACAATGATACAACTATTAAAGGTGTAGGTGATGATGCAGCAGTCATAAAAATTGGTGATTTATGTCAGGTTGTTTCTACTGATTTATTGGTGGAAGGCGTGCATTTTGATTTGGCTTATGCGCCATTAAAACACTTGGGGTATAAGGCAGTTGTGGTCAATTTATCTGACATCTGTGCTATGAATGTTGTGCCAACACAAATTACGGTTTCATTGGCTTTATCTAATCGTTTCCCTGTGGAGGCAGTAGAGGAGTTGTACGATGGAATAAAGTTGGCTTGCGAACATTATAAAGTTGATTTAATTGGTGGCGACACAACTAGTTCTACGTCAGGATTGATGATTAGTGTAACTGCATTGGGTATAGCTAAAGAGGAAGATGTCGTATATCGTTCGGGTGCTTCTGAGAAGGATTTAATTGTAGCGACTGGAGATTTGGGAGGTGCTTATCTGGGGCTTCAGATTTTGGAGCGTGAGAAAGCTGTTTTTATGGAGGATAAAAATATGCAACCTGATTTACATGGTTCTGAGTATGTATTGGAACGACAGTTAAAACCTGAAGCGCGATTAGATATTGTCAAAATGTTTAAGGAGATGGATTTAAAACCCACTTCTATGATTGATATTTCTGATGGTTTGTCTTCGGAGTTGATGCATTTGGCTAAAGCTTCAAAATTAGGGCTTCAGGTTTACGAAGAAAAAATTCCTTGCGACCCTACCGTAATGACTATTGCCGAGGAGTTTAAATTAAATGGAGTGACTTGCGCTTTGAATGGGGGAGAAGATTATGAGTTGTTGTTTACAGTAGCTCAGAAAGACTATGATAAAATTAAGGCAAATCCGAACATGACTGTGATTGGTTATATGGTTGATGAAAATTCCGGAACAAATTTGGTGAGTCACGATTCTAAGAGTTTTCCTTTAACAGCGCAAGGTTGGACCTCTGTAGAAAATAAGAAATAAAAAAATACCTCTCAAAAATAAAGTTTGGCACGCTTGTTGTTATTAGGCTTTATAAGATGTTAAAATTTCTTTTTTAAGTGGTTTTTTAAAGATTTAACAATCTATCAAAAAACATATTACTTCTATTTTATTGGGGGATTTAGTGGAAGAATTTAGTTAAGAAAACAGGGAAGCAAAATGCTTCCCTGTTTTTATATTCTATCAAAAAATAGTTTAGATTTTCTATGTGTTATAGACAATCATTTATGTGCTAGGCAAATTTTTCGTGATTTTAGGTAAAGATGTAAAAGGTGTATTTTTACAAAACGAAACGATTTGAATATTGCTAAGTAATTTGAGAATTTCCTCCAAAGCCATTTTAGCATTTTCCCAATGGCTCATATGTCCTGAATTTTTTATTTCTACAAAATTGGCGTCATTGTGTTTTGCTTCCAGTCTCAAATCATCAATCTTGAGTATAGGATCAAGAGCTCCTGCGAAATAAGTTTTTTTACAAGAAAGATTTTTTAGTATTTCATTGTTATCTTCTCGTTTTTGCATCCCTTTTAAAGCTGCCGAAATTCCAATTGGATTTAAGGCTTCGGCTTCTACAATCATATTTTGAATATGTGTGGCACAAGATTGTTGAAGTTGCTTCGGAAATAAAAAGGGAATTGCCGTTTTGAGGTAAATACTTTGCTTGTCATTTACCGCTTTAATAGCTCGACCTCTATCCTTCTTTTTTTGAGCTGAATCTGCATTAGCCCTAGAGTGATAAAGGATGAGATGATTGATCTTTTCAGGGCAAATTTTAGACAATTCGAGTGCCGCATATCCACCCATTGAGTGTCCGAGAACTGTGAATGTATCAATACTCAATTTTTGGAGTAGTTGATGTGTGCACTCTGCGAAAAGTTTCATAGAATGGAATTCTTGAATACAATCAGATTTACCAAAACCTGGTAAATCCAATCTAATAACTTGATGTGTTTTAGTGAGTTCTTCAGTGATTTCATTCCACATACCTAGGTTTTCAAGAAATCCGTGGAGGAGTACCACAGCTTCGCCTGAACCCTCGGTTTTATAGTGTACTTTCTTGTTGTGAAATTTGAATATCATTTTAACGGTGAACTGAAAACTACCATTTGAGCTATTCCGCCATCAAAGCTTCAATTTCATCGGCTTCTAAAGGGATATTTTTCATTAAGTCATCAGGGCCATTTATGGTAACGAGTATATCGTTTTCTAAACGAATTCCCAAGTTTTCTTCAGGGATATAAATTCCTGGTTCGCAAGTAAAGACCATTCCGGCTTCGATAGGAGTCGTCCACGAACCAACGTCGTGCACATCTAAACCTAGATAGTGGGAAGTACCGTGCATAAAGTATTTTTTATAGGCTGGCCATTCTGGATCTTGATTGTCTATATCTTCTTGAGAAATCAAGCCTAAGTCCAATAATTCCTCTTCCATCAGTTTGCCTACTTCAATATGGTATTCGTGCAGAAAGTTTCCAGGTACCAGCATTTTAGTAGCTGCTTTCATCACTCTTAATACTGCATTATACACTTCTTTTTGACGTGGTGTAAATTTCCCATTTACAGGGATACAACGTGTCATGTCTGAAGCATAATTACCATATTCAGCGCCGAAATCCATTAAGATTACATCGCCATCTTTACAAGCTTGGTTATTATCGATATAATGTAAAACACAAGCACTTTCACCAGATGCAATAATTGGGGTGTATGCAAATCCACGCGAGCGATTTTTAACAAATTCGTGTATGATATCTGCTTCGATTTCATATTCCATCACGCCAGGCTTAATGGTCTTTAGAATCTTGCGTAAAGCAGATTCTGTAAGGTCACAGGCTTTTTGAATAAGGTCGATTTCTACGGTATCTTTAATCGCACGGATTTTATGCATGATTGGTGCACCACGTTCGTATTCATGAACTGGGTAGGTTTCTCGAATCCATTTTCCAAAACGGGCATCGCGTGTTTCTACTTCGATATTTGCGCGTAAGTGCTCGTTGCTGTTAAGGTATACAAGTTCAGCCTCACTCATCAAAGTTTTTAAAACGGCTTCGAATTGGTCTAGCCAATAAACTGTTTTTATACCCGAAGTTTCGAAGGCTTTTTCTTTATCCAATTTTGCTCCTTCCCAAACAGCGATATGCGCGTTGGTTTCTTTTAGAAATAAAATTTCTTTGTGCTTGGCATGAAATGAGTTAGGGAAAATAACAAGGATAGACTCTTCCTGATCAACTCCCGAAAGGTGAAATATATCGTTGTTTTGACGAAACTCCATAGTCCCATCAGCATTGGTAGGCATGATATCATTAGAGTTGAAAATCGCTAAGGATTTTGATTTTAACTCTTTGCAAAAACGCTCTCTGTTTCTAACAAATAATTGGCTGTCTATCTTTTCGTATTTCATCTTAAATATCTTTTAAGGTCTTCCCTTGATAAGACAAATATAGGTTTTGCAGTTGTAAAGTTTAAAGTTGTATGTTGAAAGTTTGAAACTGTAGTTAAAAACAGGTGGATAGAATAGAAGTAGAGGGTTGGTGGGAAGGTTTTAATAAGCTAAGAATGACAGGAGAAATGTTTTTACACTGAGTCTGTAGAAGCATTTTATAAAGCCTTATACAGTGCAACAATTCATCAATTTCTCAACGACACAGCATCTTTTCAAATTAGTTTTACACTCTTATAATCCTCAGGGATACTTTTTCCACAAATTATCTTAAAGTTTCTTAAAGGTGTTGAGTTTCTCTTCGGCATAGTCTTTAATCGACCGCAAAACTATTTTGTCTTCTTCCCAACAACTTGGAGCTAACAACTAATAACGATCAGCCATACTTTATTAAGAACCAATATTAATTGACTATTTGGTTGTATGCTTATGGAAGGTGTGTTAAATTTGCGTGTTTAAAAACAGAATTACAAACCTTAGAAAAAGAAAATCATCATGAGCAATAATGCTGGATTGTTTTCATCATCACTGGGAAGGAAGTATCTGATGGCCATGACAGGCTTGTTCCTTTGCAGTTTTCTTTTGATACACCTAATAGGTAATGTGGCTTTATTTACAGACCCTGTTCAATTTAACGAGTATACTCGTTTTATGTCGTCAAATCCACTTATCCGTATTATGGAAATTGTATTGGTAGCTGGATTTTTGATTCATATTATTGATGCGATTATGTTGACTAAAGCAAACAAAGCTGCACAGCCAGTGAAGTATGCTATGGATAAAAAGAGAAGTTCTTGGTATTCTAGAAATATGGGGCTTACAGGGTCTATTATTTTGGCGTTCTTGGTTTTACACTTGCAGTCATTTTGGTATGGTTATAAGTTCGGAGATGTCGCTATAACGATGGACAGTTCGGGTGTAGCTATTAAAGATATGTATACTATGGTTCTCGAAGCTTTTAGCCAGTCGTGGTACTCCGTGATTTATGTGGCAGCGATGATACTTTTAGGCACGCACCTAAACCACGGGTTCCAGTCTGCGTTCCAATCGATGGGATTGCGTCACAAAAAATACACTCCGGCTATTATGAAGGCAGGAACTGCATTTGCTGTGCTTATGACTTTAGGGTTCATCTCATTCCCAATCTATTTCTACATTACTCAACTATAAGGATATGAAAGATTTATTCGACAATATTCCAGAAGGTCCTTTAGCTGATAAGTGGACTAAATACAAAGCGGATGCGAAGCTTGTAAACCCTGCAAACAGAAGAAATATTGACGTTATTGTTGTTGGGACTGGTTTGGCAGGTGGTGCTGCGGCAGCTTCTTTGGGTGAGATGGGATTCAATGTAAAAGCATTTTGTTTTCAAGATTCTCCACGTCGTGCACACTCTATTGCTGCACAAGGGGGTATTAATGCCGCTAAGAATTACCAAAATGATGGTGATAGTACGTATCGGTTGTTTTATGATACGATTAAAGGTGGTGATTACCGTTCGCGTGAGGCTAATGTGTATCGTTTGGCAGAGGTTTCTGCAAACATTATCGACCAATGTGTCGCTCAAGGGGTTCCTTTTGCACGTGAATATGGCGGTCTTTTAGACAACCGTTCTTTTGGTGGTGTACAGGTACAACGTACGTTCTATGCGAAAGGGCAAACAGGACAACAATTATTGATTGGTGCTTATCAAGCATTGAGTCGACAAATTAATAAAGGCACCGTTACGATGTACAACCGTCACGAGATGATGGAAGTTGTAAAGATAGACGGTAAAGCTCGTGGTATTATTGCTCGTAACTTGATTACTGGTAAAGTTGAAAGACATTCAGCTCACGCTGTAGTTGTTGCATCGGGTGGGTATGGGAATGTATTCTTCCTTTCTACAAATGCAATGGGTTCTAATGCTACTGCAGCTTGGAAATCATATAAGAGTGGTGCTCATTTTGCAAACTCTTGCTACGTACAAATTCACCCAACATGTATTCCAGTTACTGGAGATCACCAATCGAAGCTAACCTTGATGTCGGAGTCGCTTCGTAATGATGGGCGTATATGGGTGCCAAAGAAAAAAGAAGATTCCCAAGCTATTGCTAAGGGCGAAAAAACTGCTCTAGACATTGCTGAAGAAGATAGAGATTATTACTTGGAAAGAAGATACCCTGCATTCGGTAACTTGGTTCCTCGTGATGTCGCTTCGCGTGCAGCTAAAGAACGTTGTGATGCCGGTTACGGTGTGAATAAAACGGGGCAAGCGGTATTCTTAGATTTCTCTGATGCTATCGCTCGTTTTGGAAAAGACGGTGTTGCCGCTCGTTATGGAAACTTATTCCAGATGTACGAGAAGATTACTGCAGAGAATCCGTACGAAATGCCAATGAAGATCTACCCTGCTATCCACTATACAATGGGTGGTGTTTGGGTTGACTATAACTTACAAACAGCCGTTCCTGGTTTGTTTGCTGCCGGAGAGGCGAACTTCTCTGATCACGGTGCGAACCGTTTGGGAGCTTCTGCATTAATGCAAGGTTTAGCCGATGGTTACTTCGTATTGCCTTATACTATTTCTAACTACTTAGCAGATGATATCCGTACCGGAGCGATTTCTACTGAGCATGTAGAATTTGAAAAGGCTGAGAAGAATGTTCAAGATCGTTTAGACTTCTTTATGGATAATAAAGGTTCTAAAACGGTTGACTACTTCCACAAGAAATTAGGTAAAGTAATGTGGGAGAAATGTGGTATGGCTCGTAACAAACAAGGTCTTGAAGAGGCAATTGTTGAGATTAAAGCTATCCGCAATGAATTTTGGAAAGAAGTAAAAGTTCCTGGAGTTCAAAACAGCTTTAACCAAGAGTTGGAAAAAGCAGGACGTGTAGCGGATTTCCTTGAATTAGGAGAGTTGATGTGCTACGATGCTTTGAACCGTGAAGAATCTTGTGGTGGTCACTTCCGTGAGGAACACCAAACTACCGAAGGTGAAGCCATGCGTAACGATGAGGAATACACTTACGTTGCAGCATGGGAATATAAAGGTGAGAACGAAACACCTGAGCTTCATAAAGAAGACTTGAAGTTCGAAAATATTGAGTTGAAACAAAGAAGCTACAAATAATGGCTGGGATGAATCTTACACTTAAAGTTTGGCGTCAGAATGGCGCTGAGGACAAAGGACGTATTGTTGAATACAAAATGTCTGATATTTCTCCTGACATGTCTTTCTTAGAAATGATGGACGTGTTGAACGAGGAGCTTATTGAGAAAGGAGACGAGCCCGTAGCTTTCGATCACGATTGCCGTGAAGGAATCTGTGGTATGTGTTCTATGTATATCAACGGAGAATCTCATGGTCCAGAAGATCTTATTACTACTTGTCAGTTACATATGCGTTCGTTCAAAGATGGTGATACCATTTATATTGAACCATGGAGAGCATCTGCTTTCCCTGTGATAAAAGATTTGGTAGTTGATCGTTCATCTTTTGATGCAATTATTCAGGCAGGTGGTTACGTTTCTGTAAACACTTCGGGGAATACGCAAGATGCAAATTCTTTACCAGTACCTAAGGCAGATGCTGACAAGGCCTTTGATGCAGCAACTTGTATTGGTTGCGGTGCTTGTGTGGCGACATGTAAAAACTCATCTGCTATGCTATTTACATCCGCTAAGATTTCTCACCTGGCACTTTTACCGCAAGGTAAAGTAGAAGCTCAAGAGCGAGCCTTAAATATGGTTGAGAAGATGGATGATTTAGGCTTTGGTAACTGTACTAATACTGGTGATTGTGAAATACAATGTCCTAAAGGGATTTCATTAGATAATATTGCTCGTATGAATCGTGAATTCTTGAGTGCTTCTTTGAAGTCTGAGAATTAGAGTTTACTTGATTATAAAACAAAAGCGACCCATTGGGTCGCTTTTGTTTTTATTGTTTAACAAACGATTTTTTTAAGTGATATCCATTACTTAAACAACTTAATAGGTAAACGCCTGATTTGAAATTGGTCATATCAATTTGAATTTTAGAATCAGCAGAAATACCGTCATCTAAAATGCGTCCGTCAAGGCTCATTATTTGGTAAGTAATATCAGTTTGTTTGCTGTTTTCTATAAACAGTATTTCATTTACTGGGTTAGGGTATGTGTTAATCACAGTTACTAGCTCCTCCATTTCTATAGCGTATTCTGGGTAAAAACGGAAGACTGTTCCATTTTCCGGCACACTCTTAAAGAAATTTGGCTCCCAATCGGCGTCTAAATAGTTAAAACCAAAGACATAGTTTTCATTTACTTCTTCCAGTGTGAACCCACTACCAGTTTCTGTAGTAAAGTCCACGGCAAAGAAACCACAGACATTTTCTTCCCAGGCAAAGACATTGTCAGGCACATTTGAAAGGCCATAATGTACTTCCATCATGTCGCTTCCTTCGTAGAGCCACAATTGGAAATTCATATAGTAATTGTTTGATTCGTCTTCATAGAACCCTACATTATTCCACTCAATTTTAAGGATATGATAACCTTCCTCTCCAATTACTTTGTATGAAATAGGAGACAACCCCCCTAGTTCACCTTCATTATCAAGATCTCCATTATATGCTCTGTCAGCTATATCAGCGGTAATTGGCCATAAAGCATA
>Ga0187827_10006837_pt1 | contig 12858 bp, 11 predicted proteins | sample ETNtaG_39_FD_167969 | JGI IMG/M metagenome (GOLD analysis project Ga0187827, IMG submission 167969) | Marine microbial and viral communities from oxygen minimum zone, Eastern Pacific Ocean - ETNP2014_SV_150_PacBio MetaG (Illumina Assembly) | ecosystem: Environmental > Aquatic > Marine > Hypoxic... | reverse complement strand
GACCGACTGAATGGCATTTATCTCCGTATATTGCGGGACAATAATGTTGATCTTAAAGAGGGACGGGGTGTGCTGGTTGATGATCACACGGTTGAGATTGCTGGTGAGCGCCTCACCGCAGAAAATATTCTCATTGCCGTTGGCGGCCGGCCAACGATGCCGGATATCCCTGGTATTGAACAAGTTATTACCTCCAATGAAGCGCTGGAATTGCCGAAATTGCCGAAACGTGTGGTGATTGTTGGCGGCGGCTATATCGCCGTCGAGTTTGCCGGAATTTTTTCCGGCCTTGGTGTTGAGGTGACGGAGATCATCCGGGCTGACAATATTCTCCGCGGCTTCGATATCGATATGCGGACATCGTTGTTCGAGGAAATGGAAAAGCGAGGCATTAAAATCCTGGCTGAAACTGTTGTTGAAAGCATTGAAAAGCAAGGTGACACTTTTAGCCTACGTCTCGGCAACGATGAGATTCTGGAAACCGATTGCGTCATGTATGCGACAGGGCGGCGCGCCAACTCGGAAGGGCTCGGTATCGAAGCTGCCGGTGTCGAGTTGAATGATAATGGCTCGATTATTGTTGATGAGCTGAATCGCACGTCGCAATCCCATATTTACGCGGTTGGTGATGTTACGGATCGCATTCAGTTGACACCCGTCGCCATTCAGGAAGGCCACGCCTTGGCCGATATGTTGTTCAACCAAGATACTCGCACAACCGATTACACCAACGTGCCGTCAGCCGTCTTTTCAACCCCGCCGATCGCCACCGTCGGGCTGACCGAAGAACAAGCCCGCGCTGAATTCGGTGAAGTTGATATCTATGATTCCAACTTTAAACCTCTCGTGCATACGTTAACCGGACGTGATGAACGCTCGGTGATGAAACTCATCGTTGAGCCCAAATCAGACAAAGTCATCGGCTGTCATATGATGGGGATTGATGCGCCGGAAATCATCCAGGGTGTGGCGATTGCGATGAAATGTGGTGCAACCAAAGCTCAATTTGATGCCACCACCGGTATCCATCCATCGTCCGCGGAAGAGTTTGTCACCATGCGCTCGAAGCGGCCTGATCCGGAGTGAGCAGCGTTAAGCGACGAATTTCAAAAAAGCAGCGTAGCCGAGGCCTGACAAGATAGCGCCCAAAATGGCAATGGTCAGATAGCTGAAAAAAACGGGTTTTTTAACCAGTGCAAAAACGGCGACGGCGGCGGGAATGCAGCTAATGCCACCGCCAATCAAAAAGGCCATGCCGGCTGCCGGGTTCATGCCTTGCTCGATCAAACCACCAACCAAAGGCAGGGCGGCAAAGCCATTGAGATACGCGGGGACAGCGACAATTGCTGAAATAATAATCGGCATTATACCGGTGCCACCGACCAGTTTGGCAATCATATATGCCGGCACGTAAGTCAGCATCAAATTTTCCAGTATGAAAGCCAGGGTCAGCCATTTGGCGAGAAAAAGGAAATTGCTGATGGCTTCGCTCTTAAATACCACCCGGCGTTCACTTTCTTGCCAAAATTGCCAGTTAACGTTGCCGCCGGATGTCAGGGAGGAAGCGCCGCAGATTGACCCTGGCGCTGTTTTGAGCGGGTTTTCAAAAAGGCCAAAGCGCTGAACGAGATAGATGCCGGTGCCTCCCAATATGCCAACACTGATGGCTGCTACCGTTTTAGCAATAGCAAACTGGGCGCCAAGAATACTCGCTGTCAGTAGAAACATTGAGGGGTCCATAAGCGGAGACGAGAGCCAAAACGCCATCGTGGCAGCCAGAGGTACGCCGACAGCAAGCAAGGCGGCGATCAGCGGGATAACGCCACAGGAACAAAAGGGCGATAAGGCGCCAAAGGCTGCGGCGAGAATTATCATGACGGCGAGATTGCCGCTGAAAACCCGACCGATTACTGTTTCGCCACCACTAGCCTTAACATAGGCAACTGCACCGACAGCGAGTGCCAGGAAGGGTAAAATCTCGACGAAGCTATTTAAGGCGAAGAAGGTAGCCTCACTGGCCTGGTCTTTTGATAGGGCGAACAGTCCAAAGGGTAAGGCGACGACCAACATCCAGGCCCAGTCAATTTTCTTTTTGAATGATGCCGGGGTAACATTTTTCAGAGTGGCAGCGAGCTGGTTCATGATCGTTACGCCGATTTCTTTTCAGTTAAATCTTCAATGCCCCGGCAGCAATTTTCCGTGACGAAGGACAGCAAACTATCCATGCGGTCATAATTGGCCCGGCAGATAATCTCGCGGCCCTTTTTTTCCTGTTCAATCAAGCCGACTTTGACCAGCTTGGCGATATGATGATGCAGCGTCGAACCCGGGACATCCAAATGCGATTGAATGGTGCCAATAATGGCACCGTCAGGTCCCGCCTGTACCAGATAGCGAAACAAATGGAGACGGGTCACATTGCCCAGTGCCGCCAAGCTATTTGCCGCTTCAACTTGATGTAAATTTTTACTCATTAATAACTATATATCTAGAAATATAGAAATGTCAAGAGATCGGGGTAATAGTTAACAATATAAAAGGTGCCTGGCACCTTTTATATTGTTAACTATTTAATTTGCAGTACGATCTTACCGCGCACATGTTGGGTATCAATCAGATCATGGGCCGCGCCGGCATCGTCTAAAGGTATTTCCTGGATGTTGGGCGCTTTGATCACACCGGCTTCAAATAGGTCGATAATCCTCAACAGATGCGCCCGGTCGCGTTGAACATTTGGCCGCAAGACCGTCACGTCTTCGCGCGGTGGCGATGCGCCTTTCAGCAGCGGCGCAATATAGGCCATCCGCCCACTGGATTTTAAAACCTTGAATGATCTTTGATGCACCTCACCGCCAATCAGGTCAAAGATGACATCAATGTCGTTAAGTACTGTGGTAAAATCTTGGGCGTTGTAATCGATCACTTCATCTGCACCCAAACCCTGTAAATAATCATGATTGATCGGGCTCGCCGTCGTGATGACATGCGCACCCAGATGATGCGCCAATTGCACGGCAAAACTGCCAACACCACCGGCCCCGCCATGAATGAGAATTTTCTCGCCCGCTTGAAGCTTCAAAGTATCTTCAATTGATACCAGTGAGGTTAAGCCCGAGAGCACAATAGCCGCTGTTGAGCTATGAGACAGTGTGTCAGGTTTGTGGGCAACCAAGGCTGCGTCTATTGCCAGCGCTTCACAGTAGGTGCCTTCACTGCCCACCGGCAATACGCCAAACACCGCATCTCCTGGCGAGAACTCGCTGATATTCTTACCGCAGGCCCGGACAACACCAGAGAAATCACGGCCGATGATATAGGGAAAAGTGACATTGCCTGCACCCGGTCCGGTGCCTTGGCGCACCTTGCTATCTGCAGGATTAACGCTGGCGGCGTATATTTCGACCAGCACTTCATTATCGGCTGGTACGGGTTCCGGGATATCAGTGATGTATAGGACCTCAGGTCCGCCAAATTCGTCAATTTGTATTGCTTTCATAAGTTTTCTACATTGCCTCTTGGGTATGCCTTTTTACTGGAATTTAAGTCCGTTTGGGCGTATAGAGTGCGCCACTTTAAAAAGATTATCTACACCTGGGGATAAAGTGTAAAGACAATGGCAAATAAATGGTCGCCCGATAGTTGGCGCAAAAAACCTATATTGCAGGTGCCGGAATATCCGGACCTGGCGAAACTTGAAGAAGCTGAAAAAACGCTTTCGGGTTATCCGCCGCTGGTCTTTGCCGGTGAAGCGCGCGTGCTGAAACGCCAATTAGCCAAAGTTGCCGAAGGCGAGGCTTTCCTGCTGCAAGGTGGTGATTGCGCCGAAAGTTTCCGCGAGTTTCACCCCGATAATATTCGGGATACTTTTCGCGTGCTGCTGCAAATGGCTGTGGTGTTGACTTTTGGAGCAGCCTGCCCAGTGGTTAAAGTCGGTCGTTTGGCCGGTCAGTTTGCCAAGCCGCGTTCCGACGATACCGAAACCATTGATGGTGTTGAGCTGCCGAGCTACCGCGGTGACATTATCAATGGTATTGATTTCATCGATGAAAAGCGGGCACCCGATCCTGAGCGGATGGTGCAGGCCTATAATCAGTCAGCTTCGACGCTCAATCTTTTGCGCGCTTTTGCCCAAGGCGGCTTTGCCGATCTCCATCGCGTGCATCAATGGAATATGGGTTTTGTTGCCGATGATAAGATTGGTGAGCGTTACAAAGACATGGCTGAACGCTTGGATGAATCGCTTAATTTTATGGCCGCTTGTGGTCTGATGTCTGAGACTGCGCCACAACTAAGAGAAACTGAATTCTATACATCGCATGAAGCCTTGCTGCTGCGTTACGAAGAAGCGATGACCCGTATTGATTCGCTGACCGGAGAATGGTACGACACCTCGGCTCATATGCTGTGGGTTGGCGAACGCACCCGGCAATTGGAAAATGCCCATCTCGAATTTTTAAGCGGCATTGGCAATCCAGTTGGCGCCAAAATTGGACCTACGACAGAGCCGGATTATCTGATCCAACTCATTGATCGCCTAAATCCGGAAAATGAACCGGGACGTCTAACGCTGATTTCCCGCATGGGAGCGGATAAAATTGAAGACGCGCTACCGGCTTTGGTTCGTAAAGTTAAAGCCGAAGGGCGAAGCGTCGTCTGGTCATGTGATCCGATGCATGGCAATACAGTCAAAGCCAGCTCCGGCTATAAGACCCGTCATTTTGATCAAATTATCTGCGAAGTTGAAGGCTTCTTCGCCGTTCATAATAGCGAAGGCACTCATCCCGGCGGTGTCCATTTCGAATTGACCGGTCAAGATGTTACCGAGTGCGTTGGTGGCGCCCAGGCGATCACTGAGGCGGACCTTTCGAGCCGTTACCATACCCATTGCGATCCACGGTTAAATGGCCGCCAAGCGCTAGAACTTGCTTTTGCCTTTGCCGATCGTTTGAAAGAAGAACGTGCTAATAATAGGGCAACCGTAATGAAGCAGGTTGTTGGCGTTATTTAGGATCAACCCAAAATGTTTGAAGGTTTTCATCAATCCGATATTGAAACCGACGGCGCCGTTATACGCACTCAGGTTGGCGGTGATGGGCCGCCGTTGCTCCTGCTGCACGGCTACCCGCAAACCCATATGATGTGGCAAAAGATTGCCCCGCGTTTGGCAGAAGATTATACAGTCGTGGCGACCGATCTCCGGGGTTATGGTGATTCTTCAAAACCCGAAACGACACCAGATCACGCACCTTATTCCTTTCGCGCCATGGCCAATGACCAAATTCAAGTAATGCAACATTTGGGTTTTGAAGAATTCATTGTCGCCGGTCATGACCGGGGTGCCAGGACCGCTCACCGGATGGCGCTTGACCATCAGCAAAGAATCACCCAGCTCGCGTTATTGGATATTGTGCCGACCTTGACGCTTTATGAGACCGCAGATCAAAAAGTAGCTTCAAGTTATTACCACTGGTATTTTTTGATCCAGGATTTCGATCTGCCGGAACGCCTGATTGGGGCTGACCCGGAATACTATCTCCGCAAAAAAACCGGTCATTGGTCGGCAGGCGATTGTTTCACCGAAGAGGCAATGGCGGAATATATCCGTTGTTTTTCCAATCCTGAAACTATTCATGCAAGTTGCGAAGATTATCGTGCGGCGGCCTCTATAGATCTCAAGCTTGACCGTACTGACCGGGACGCTGATCATAAAATTTCTTGCCCGACACTCATTCTCTGGGGTGAGAAAGGGGCGATGGGGCAGTGCTATGATGTGCTCGATACCTGGCAGGAAAAATGTGAAGACGTAAGCGGCAAGGTGATCCCCGGTGGCCATTTCCTTGCCGAAGAGGCGCCGCAAGAAACCTATCGGGCGCTGTCTGAATTTTATTAATACTTAGCCAAAATTAACCTTAACCCATTTTTTCGAATACGCGGTCGAGTTAAAAACTGTTAAACCGATGTAGTCTTTCTCCAGATCCATCCGCGATTTCGGATCGGCTAATTCGTCGCGTAGATCGGCAAACATTTCATTGGCCAGATTTTGGAAGCCGCCTTCATTAAGTTCTCAATCTTCATCTAACGAGAGTTTATTGTTGACTAGAGGAAGAAACTACTCCGCTCTTTTTTTTATATCTTCAAAGTAAGGTGCAAAAGTCACCAAAGCATCGAAACAAATTTTGTCCCCCGTCAGCGCCTATGGCACTAAATTGTAGTATTTGATAAGAGAGAGTTTCTGGCTCATCGTAACTGTATAGGAGTTATGAATGAGACAGAATATGAGAACCCGGGGTTCTTCGTCCGAGAAGACGGTCAAAGACATCCGCCGCGCGACATGTATTGACTGGGTTATAGGTGTCCTCTAATGCTTACCCGCTCAATTGTTGATGGCCCAACTGGTTGGTATGGTGTTTTTGTTTAATTCGGGATTAGCGGATGACCACGAAACTATCAATAGCACTCGCGCAGATTAACCCAACTGTCGGTGATGTCGATGGTAACATCGTGCTAATTCGTGAAGCGCGCGCCAAGGCCGCTGCCGAAGGTGCCGATATGGTTGTCGCCGGCGAGCTAACCATCAGCGGCTATCCGCCCGAGGATTTGGTGCTTAAACCAGCATTTTTGGATCGGCTGGTGGAAAAAGTAACAGCCCTTGCGGCCGAAACCGATGACGATGGCCCGGCGTTGATTATTGGTGCTCCCTGGCGAGATGAAGGCAAACTATATAATGCAGTTATGCTGCTTAATCAGGGTGAGATCGCGGCGATCCGTTATAAACATCTGTTGCCAACTTATGGTGTGTTTGACGAAGACCGGGTATTTGATCGTGGACCGGTACCGGGACCGATTTCCTTTAAAGGGGTCCGGCTTGGAGTGATGATCTGTGAGGATATGTGGGAGCCCGACGTCACCGAATGTCTCGATGAATCCGGCGCCGAAATTCTGGTGGTTATCAATGGCTCGCCTTTTGAAGTCGATAAACCGGATCAGCGTTTAAATTTGGCGGTGGCGCGGATTACCGAGTCTGGTTTACCCATGGCTTACGTCAATTTGGTCGGTGGCCAGGATGAATTGGTATTTGACGGTGGCTCTTTTGTTCTCTCGGCGGATCGTGAGCTGAAAATTCAGATGCCCACTTTTCGAGCGGATCAGTTAAATACAGTTTGGTCAAAATCGGATCAAGGCTGGGTCTGTGCACCGGGAGAGATTGAACCGGCACGTGACAAAACTGATAAAATGCTGGCTGCAGTTTATCAAGCCATGGTCTTGGGCTTGCGTGATTATGTCACTAAAAACCGTTTTCCGGGCGTGATACTGGGATTATCAGGTGGAATTGATTCTGGTCTTTCAGCAGCCGTCGCTGTTGATGCAATAGGCGCGGATAAAGTTCACTGCGTGATGATGCCATCACCTTATACATCTCAGGAAAGTCTCAATGATGCAGCCGAGCAGGCAGGCATATTGGATATTGCCTATGACACCGTGCCGATACTTGAGGCGATGAAAGCCTTTGAAGGCATGCTGACGCCGGTATTTGGCGAGACCGAAGCTGATACGACGGAAGAAAACATTCAGGCCAGGGCGCGCGGCTTAATTGTCATGGCGATCTCAAACAAGCTTGGTTATATGCCACTCACCACCGGAAATAAATCAGAAATGTCGGTTGGTTATGCGACGCTCTATGGTGATATGTGTGGTGGCTATTCGGTCTTGAAAGATGTCTATAAGACCACTGTTTTTAATGTCTCCCGTTGGCGTAATGAAAATTTCATCACCGGTTTCTTGGGCCCGGATGGTCGGGTTATCCCAGAGCGCGTGATTACTAAAAAACCCTCCGCTGAGTTGAAACCAGATCAGTTTGATGAGGATAGCTTGCCACCTTATGACGTACTTGATGATATTTTAATGAGCCTGATTGAAGGCGAGCGGGCGGTCGTCGATATTGTCGCTAAGGGTCATGATCCGGCAGTGGTACGCCGGGTTTGGCATATGCTGGACCGGGCTGAATATAAACGGCGCCAGGCACCCCCCGGCGTGAAAATTTCATCCCGCGCTTTTGGCCGCGATCGCCGCTACCCGATTACCAATGGCTTCACCAATCTGATGTGGGAGATTGAGGGGGAATAACCAGTTGATTCTCTGCAGTTTTTAATTTTTTGCCTTTGACTGAACCCCTCCGGCATCCACTCTTCCCAACAGATTGTCGAGCATCTCCCGAAGGTCTTCCGATTGGCGGAGCAGTTCATTGGCGGTATCAAGCGCTTCTTTGGAGGCGGTTGCGGCGAAGTCTTTAGCGGTTTCAATAACGTTATTTAAGGTGTGACCAATAGATTGAGTCGCTTTGATCACGCGTTTAGTGCCGCCTTGGATGGTTTCAATGCGGTCAGCGACGGATTGTCCTGACGTTATTAACTTTTAGCTATCGAGGCCGAGCAGGGAGTTGGCAAAATCCTGAGCTTTGAAAGGGCGCAAATCATTGGCTTGTTCGCCCACGCCAACCGCATGCACCGGCAGGCCAAATTTTTCCGCCAGTGAGACCAGCACACCGCCTTTGGACGAGCCATCAAGTTTGGTGACGATTAAGCCGGTGACGTCGATCATTTCCGCGAATATCTCGACTTGCGAGTGAGCATATTGACCGGTAGTCGCATCAAGCACCAGCAGGCTGCTATGGGGAGCGGTTTCATCAATTTTGCCGATAACGCGGATGATCTTCTCAAGCTCTGCCATCAGCTCACTTTTGTTTTGTAGCCGGCCGGCAGTATCGATCAATAGAACATCCGCATTCATGGATTTGGCTTGTTCAAGCGCATCGAATGCCAGCCCGGCAGCATCCTTACCAAGCTCGGTTGCAATCACCGGGCAATTGGTGCGTTCCCCCCAAATTTGTATTTGCTCAATCGCGGCTGCCCGGAAAGTATCGCCGGCGGCTAGCACAACTTTCTTGCCGCCCTGAACGTAATTTTGTGCAAGCTTACCGATGGTCGTGGTCTTGCCAACGCCATTGACGCCGCACACCAAAATTACGTGTGGGCTGTGTCCGGCGTCGGGCTCAAGCGGGATGGCGACCGGCTCCAGGATGGTTGCGATTTCTGCCGCCAGAGCTGTGCGAATTTCTTCCGACGTTACTTCCTGATCAAATCGCTCAGCAGCAATCTTCTGGGTCAGGCTCGCTGCTGTCGCTACGCCCAAATCCGAGGTGATTAAAATTTCCTCAAGCTCTTCAATCGTGGCGTCATCCAATTTGCGGTTGGCAAATAGTTCATTGATGCCTTGGGTGAGAGCAGAGGAAGACCGGCTAAGGCCGGTTTTAAGGCGGGACAGCCAGCCGGATTTTTTTTCTTCATTCATTATGGTGTTAATTCCACAATCAGACCTTCGGGCGAGCTGCCGGTGATCAGAGCCGAGACAATAGCGCCCTGTTCAAATTCCTGGTCCAACCGAACAGGGGCATAGGTTTCGGTGTAACCCTGACTGTTGCGCTCGACTAGAATTTTTGCCGTTTGACCCGGTAGTTTTTCAAAATAGGCGGCAGTAGTATCTTCGCCTTTGCGGCGGAGCTCGGCAGCGCGGGATTTTCGAACTTTGTCTGCCACCTGAGGCATATTGGCGGCCGGAGTTTCGAGCCGGAGTGAATAGGGGAAGACATGAAGATAGGTCAGGCCTGCGTCATCAACCAGCCGCAGGGTGTCTTCGAACATCGTATCACTTTCGGTCGGGAATCCAGTAATGAGGTCAGCACCGAAAACCACTTCCGGCCGCAATCGGCGAATGCGGGCACAAAGATCAATGATATCTTGCCGATTGTGACGGCGTTTCATGCGCTTCAAAATTAAATCACTGCCAGCCTGTACACTCAAATGTATATGCGGCATCAGACGCGGCTCGGCGGCAATTAAATCCATCAGCTGATAATCAATTACAGCGGGATCGAGAGAGCTTAGGCGCAAGCGTTGCAATTCGGGCACGGCGGCCAGGAGGCATTGGGTCATTTGCCCGAGATTAGGGCGGCCTGGCAAATCTCCGCCATAAGAAGATATATCAACGCCAGTGAACACCACTTCCTGATAGCCCTGCTCGGTCAGGTGACCAACTTGATCAATGATGTGATCGATCGGCACCGAGCGGCTGTTGCCGCGGCCAAAGGGAATGATACAGAAAGTGCAGCGATGGTCGCAGCCTTGTTGAATTTGCACAAAAGCGCGCGAGCGCGACTGAAACCCGCTGATCAAATGACCGGCGATCTCGGTGGCCCGCATAATATCTGAAACTAAAATCTTATCCTGTGATTTATCCGGCGAATAACTTTCAATTTTGAGCTTTTCCTCATTGCCCAGCACCTGATCAACCTCTGGCATGGCGCCATATTTGGCGGGTGCGATTTGTGCCGCACAGCCGGAGACGATGATGCGGGTGTCCGGGTTTTCACGCCGCAGTTTTCTAATTTGCTGACGAGCCTGACGCTCAGCCTCAGAGGTCACGGCGCAGGTATTGAAAATCACCGTATTCTCCAAGCCAGCATTTTCAGCCTGCGTTCGCATAATTTCTGACTCAAACGCATTGAGGCGGCAGCCTAAGGTGATGACTTTAGGTGATTTGCTCATGACAACATCCAGGTGCCGGTAAAACTCAATTCGGTTGGACCGGTCATCAGCACATGATTGTCGTTACGCCACTCGATCTTCAAGATGCCGCCATTGAGGTCAACACGGGCTTTGCGGCCGGTAAGATCACGCCGGGCAGCTGCGACCAAGGCAGCACAGGCACCGGAACCACAGGCTTCAGTTTCCCCGACGCCACGCTCCCAAACGCGCAAGCGAATTTGGTTGCGGGAAATGATCTGTGCCGCTTCGATATTTGTCCGGTTGGGGTAAAGCGCATGGTGCTCTAGAAGTGGTCCGACCGTCTCAAGGTCAATCGCTTCTGCATCGGCGACAAAAAATACGGCATGAGGATTGCCCATACCAACGGCAACCGGACTGCTCAATGGCCCTTCATGCATATTGAGAGCGAGCGTATCCATCTCGCTAACCAGCGGAATATCCTGCCATTCCAGATAGGCCGGCCCCATATTGACAGTAATACCAGAAGTCGCCCGGATCGCCGTCAATACACCGCCAATAGTATCTATCGTCGCCTGGTTGGTACCTTTTTCATCCATGATAAGCTGACCAACACAGCGCGTCGCATTACCGCAAACTTCAACTTCTCCGCCATCGGCGTTGCGAATGCGCATCATCAGATCGGCATTTCCTGCGGTTTCTTCGAGCAGGATCAATTGGTCGCAACCAATACCGCGCCGGCGGTCTGCAATCGCCTGCGTTTGGGCCGCATTAATTTCCAGCGGCGTGCCGCGGCCATCCAAAATGACAAAGTCATTGCCGAGGCCGTGCATTTTTATAAATTTCAATGCCGTCATAAGGGGCGATATAGAACCGATAGGGTCAGGAGTCCACCTGATTTCGCGCTTTATGTGAATTTTGGTCCAAAGGTTTTAAGAAAGGCTGTCAGGTGAAATTCTGCCTGGGCCGGCTCGTAGACGTGTTCTTGACCGATTGGGCAGGCGCGGCGAGCCAAACAGCCATTTTGCAAACATACATTTCCCTTAGCCGAGGCCATAAATTCGATACACACCTCGATATCGAAATTGCCAGCCTCAATAGCGTTGACGGGACAGGTCGAAATACAGGACTGTCCAGCACAATCCACACATGGCGAAGCAGGGATCTCGAATGACGGTAAGTCCAATTTGTCCTTAAATAACAGCACCCCCCGATAGGCATGCCAGAGACCAAATTTCTGGTGAATTAGTGGCCCAAAGGGCGATGGGTATACCGGTTCGGCCTTTTGTGCCCAGGTCAGGATGGGTATATAGGGTGGCCCGTCAAACGGGAAAATCACGGCGGCGTCCAAATCCCCGGCAATTTTCGTCAGTGTTTGACGGGTCCAGCTTTCCAGCGGATTTTTATCCTCTTCTTTGGCGTTTTCAAAAGCCTGCCAAAAATTAAAGCTGGTTTGATTGCCCGCGTTGCCGACGATAATGGCGGTTTGAAAGTCAGCTAAAATGGCGGTGTCATTTTGGTCCTCTGAGGTGGGGTGAAATCCGCCGCAACAGCGCAGGCTGTTTTGGCTGAGGCGTTGTTCGATACTGGAAGAGTTCATGCCCTATCTTAGCAAAATACAACGGTCCCGGTAAAAGACCAATTTAACCTGGATGACTTACATGTCGGCTTGGGCGACGGATTCGGTGAGTCGGACGAGAGATTTCTGCATGTCACGGTTGGGCAGATTGAGATATGAATCGAATAGCCGTCGCAACTCCTTGGCTTGGTGAGCATTGAATACCAACTCTCCATTGCCGTTGTTAATCTCGGCGAGATCATCAAAAATGTAGTTGGCTTCGACTGAAAAGAACGAACACAATTTATAAATTTCTTGAGCCGTTAAATCATTATTGCCGCTTTTAATCACTTCCAATTGCTTAGATGATTTGTTGATTTATTTAGCGACACGGCTGTGAAAAATTGGTACTTATTTGTTCAAATGAGCGGTCAAATTAGCTTGAACTTTGGGCTAAAGTTTTGATGAATTGAGACAATCTTTTGCGAACATTTTCGTCTGTTACGCGGTAGTAATTGTGCATCAATTCAATGGCCTCGCGTGAAGACATTGGATCTTCTTTGAACGGTACTTGTGAAATATCCGACAAATCTAGGTTTATGATCTCTGATTCACCAAGATTTTCAACACCTTCGAAAAAAAAAGACACATCGACGCCAAGGGTCTTCGAGATTTTAAACAAATTGCTTGCACTTATTCGATTGGTGCCATTTTCATATTTCTGAACCTGTTGAAACGTAA
>Ga0187827_10006836_pt1 | contig 12859 bp, 11 predicted proteins | sample ETNtaG_39_FD_167969 | JGI IMG/M metagenome (GOLD analysis project Ga0187827, IMG submission 167969) | Marine microbial and viral communities from oxygen minimum zone, Eastern Pacific Ocean - ETNP2014_SV_150_PacBio MetaG (Illumina Assembly) | ecosystem: Environmental > Aquatic > Marine > Hypoxic... | reverse complement strand
CTGCCTTTTTTGAAGCAATCAGACAAATTCGGAATGATAGGAAAATTTCATCTTTATTAATACATATGACTTATGTTCCTTTTATTTCATCAGCCGATGAATTAAAAACAAAACCCACCCAACATTCAGTAAAAGAGCTTCTTAATGCAGGAATTCAACCTGATATAATTATGTGTCGTTGTGAGAAAGAAATTGGCCAGGAAGCAATAAATAAAATTTCACTTTTTTGTAATGTGAAAAATAGCAACGTGATACCAGCACTCAATGCATCTTCTATTTATGAAGTTCCTTCTCTATATTCCAAAGCTGGTTTAGATAAAGTTCTTCTTCAAGAACTAGGTTATAATGAAGAAAAACATTCTTTAGATTTATCAGCTTGGAACAATGTTGTTAAAAAAATTCATAATGCTTCAAACAATGTAACTGTTGGCATTGTTGGTAAATATACTGATTTAAAAGATAGTTACAAATCGTTAAACGAAGCATTAATTCACGGTGGACTTCAAAACAATACTAAAGTTGATATTGAGTGGATTAATTCAGAAAAGTTAAGTGAAGATGATATTTTAAATAAACTTTCTAAAGTTCAAGGTATAATAGTTCCCGGAGGTTTTGGTAATAGGGGCATTGATGGTAAAATTTCAAGCATCAAATTTGCTCGCGAAAAAAACATTCCTTTTTTTGGTATATGTTTAGGTATGCAACTAGCTGTTATAGAAATTGCAAGAAATGTATTAAATTTAGTAGACGCAAATTCATCAGAGTTTGGTAATACTAATGATAAGGTTGTAGGTTTAATGACTGAATGGATACAAAATAATATCAAAGTTAAACGCACGGAAAAAAGCGATAAAGGCGGTACTATGCGATTAGGATCTTATCCCTGTCAAATTCAAAAAGGGTCTTTAATAAATAAAATTTATGGATCACTTGAAATATCAGAACGTCATCGTCATAGATATGAAGTTAATACAGAATATATAGAGAAATTTAGAGATAAAGGTTTTATATATTCAGGAATGTCTCCCGATAATTTGCTTCCTGAAATAATGGAATCAAAAAATCATAACTGGTTTATTGGAGTACAATTTCATCCAGAACTTAAATCCAGACCTCAAAATCCACACCCTTTATTTATTTCTTTTATTGAAGCCTGTATAAGAAACAAATAATGAAAAGTATTAAAATCAATAATTTTGAAATAGCTAATGACAAGCCCTTTATTTTAATCGCAGGTCCGTGTGTGATTGAAAGTAAAGATCATGCTTTAGGGTTAACTGAAGATATTGTACGTATATGTGAAAGAGCTAAAATAAATTTTATTTTTAAAGCAAGTTTTGATAAGGCTAATAGAACAAATATTAATAGCGTAAGAGGTATAGGTCTATTGGAAGCCCTACCTGTTTTTGAAGCAATAAAACAAAATTTTCATTGTCCAGTTTTAACAGATATTCATAGTGAATCTCAATGTGAGCAAATAGCTGGTTTTGATGCGATTGATATAATTCAAATACCAGCCTTCTTATGTAGGCAAACTGATTTATTAGTAGCTGCAGGAAATACAAAAAAAATTATTAATGTAAAAAAAGGTCAATTTTTATCTCCTTATGATATTCCAAATATTATTGAAAAAATAATATCTACAAAAAATGAAGACATTATGATTACTGAAAGAGGAACTTCTTTTGGTTATAATAATTTGGTTAATGATTTTAAGTCACTTGAGATTATGAAACGTTATGAGTATCCAATTATTTTTGATGCAACGCATTCAGTTCAAGAACCAGGTGGTTTGGGAAGTAGATCGGGGGGAAAAAGAGAATTTGTCCCTATACTTTCAACAGCTGCAATTTCAGTAGGTGTGGCAGGATTATTTATTGAAACACATGAAGATCCTGATAAAGCGCCTAGCGATGGACCAAATATGCTTCATATAAAAGATTTGGAAGAACTAATTTCAAAATTACAAAATTTTGATAACTTGGCTAAATCATAGCTAATTTATAGGATATAATTTTATTTTTTAAATTATGGCAATAATAAAAGATATAAAAGCTAGGGAAATAATAGATAGTCGAGGCAATCCCACTGTTGAATGCGATATTATTTTTTCTGACAATACTTTTGGTAGGGCGTCAGTTCCTTCAGGAGCATCTACAGGAAAGCATGAAGCAATTGAATTAAGGGATAACGATTTAGAAAGACATAGAGGTTTAGGAGTTCAAAGTGCGCTGAAAAACATATTAAACATTGTAAAACCAAAAGTACTTTCTAAAGAATTTTATTCTTTTGAAGATTTTGATAACGAGATAATTAAAATAGATGGCACAATTAATAAATCCAAACTTGGAGCCAATTCCACACTTTCTTTAAGTTTAGCGTTCATCAGAGCATTATCAGCTCAATCAGAAAAAAACTTATATGATTTTTTATCTAATGAAAAAAATTTCATTCTTCCAGTCCCTATGATGAACATTATTAATGGAGGATCACATGCCGATAATAATGTTGATATCCAAGAATTTATGATTGCTCCTGTGGGGGCCCCTAGTTTTGCTGAATCAATCAGGTATGGATGTGAAGTATTTCATTCGTTGAAATCTAAATTAAAATCAAAAGGATTTAACACCAATGTGGGAGATGAAGGAGGGTTTGCTCCAGATATTAACTCCTCAAAAGAGGTAATAGAACTTATTTTAGAGTCTATCGTTTCAACAGGTCTTAAAATAGATAAGGATATAGTATTGTCTCTTGATGTTGCCTCTACTGAATTTTTTGAAAATCATAAATATTATCTTAAAGGTGAAAAAAAATTGTATACGTCAGATCAAATGATTGATTATCTAAAAAATCTTACATTATCGTATCCAATATACTCAATTGAAGATGGTATGTCTGAAGATGATTGGGATGGTTGGAAAAATATTACACAAGAACTAGGAAATAAAATTCAACTTGTAGGAGATGATTTGTTTGTTACAAATATTGATAGACTTCAAAGAGGAATTGAGAACAATATTGCAAATTCCATCTTGGTAAAAGTAAATCAAATAGGAACTCTAACTGAAACTTTATTAACGATAAATTTGGCAAAAAAGAATAACTATTCATGTGTTATTTCCCACAGATCAGGAGAAACCGAAGACACAACTATTGCTGATTTAGCAGTTGCTACGGCATCTGGCCAGATTAAGACAGGATCTTTATCTAGGACAGATCGTACTGCTAAATATAACCAATTACTTCGCATAGAAGAGGAGTTAGGTCAAAAAGCTGAATATGCAGGCAAATCCATTATTAATGATTGACAGCCTCATTCTTTTTTTGATTATATAGAAAAATTAAATGAATAAATCCTTGGCACTAAAAAATAAATTATATTTATTTTTTTCACTTGTTTTTGTTTTTTTAATTTTTTTATATCTTGTTTATTTTTTAGTTGATCCTGAGAAAGGCATAAATTCTTATTACAAATTAAAAAATAAACAACTTGTTTACAAAACTCAACTAAATGAATTAAAAATAAAAAATAATTTTTTCATTGATAGAACTGCAAGATTGCAACCTAATACGATTGATCTAGATTATTTAGAAGAACAATTACGATTAAAAACCGGCTATATTGCAGAAAATGAGATACTTATTTCAATTGAAGAATAAATATCTTGATAAATTATTTGAGTTTGTAAGTTAAAGATATGGAAGTTATCTAATGACTGTCAGACATCCTGAAAAGATTCATAAGAAATCTAATCCTATCCCAAGAAAACCTTCTTGGATAAGAATCAAAGCTTCTTCATCTAATGTATTTAAATTCACAAGCGAAATTATAAAAAAAAATAATCTTGTGACTGTTTGTGAAGAAGCTGCCTGTCCTAATATTTCCAAATGTTGGCAAAAAAAACATGCTGCTTTTATGATTTTAGGAGATATTTGTACAAGAGCCTGTTCATTTTGTAATGTTAAAACAGGCAAACCAAATACAATTGATATATTTGAACCTTTTAAAATTGCAAAAACAGTAAAAGAGCTAGAACTATACTATGTAGTAATAACAAGCGTTGATCGAGATGACTTATCCGATGGTGGGGCAAAACACTTTGTAAATGTGATTAATTGTTTAAGAAGAGAATGCCCTAATACAGCAATAGAGATATTAACTCCTGATTTTTTAAAAAAGAATGAGGCAAAAAACATTCTCTCCCAGTCTCTACCCGATATATTTAATCATAATATAGAGACAGTTCCGCGTTTATATCCTACTATACGACCTGGTTCACGATATTCTGTGAGTTTAAAATTATTGAGTGATTTTAAAAAAATAAATTCAAAAATATTTACTAAATCAGGGTTAATGGTTGGACTGGGGGAGACGATAGATGAGATTTATCAAGTAATGGATGATTTGCGTTCAGCAGATGTTGATTTTTTGACTATTGGACAATATCTCCAACCATCTGAAAAACATTCAAAAATAGAGAGATTTGTTTCACCTCAGGAGTTTAATACATTCAAAAAGAAGGCATATACCAAAGGTTTTCTTATGGTCTCATCATCTCCTCTTACCCGCTCAAGCTATAATGCACCAAACTATTTTAAAAAGCTAAAGGCAACAAGAGAAACGTCATAAAAAAAATAAATGAAGTCTTCAGAGCAAGAAATAATTATAAATCATAGAGCTAAAGATTTATACAAAATCGTTTTGGATATTGAAAACTATTCAGAATATATTCCATGGTGCAAAGAAATAATAATTAAATCTAGATCTAAAAATGAAATGGTAGCTGATATGATTGTTTGCTATAAATATTTCATACCACAAACATTTACCTCTCATGTAATGTTTGATTCAAATAAGTTGATAATTAATACAAATTACATCAAGGGACCTCTTAAAGATTTAAGTACAGAGTGGTTTTTTAAGAAATTAGAAATAAAAAAAACAAAAATCATATTTAATGTAAAATTTGAGTTTCGAAGATTGTTGCATCAAAAATTAGCGGAATTATTTTTTGGATTGATTGAAAATAAAATGATAGATTCTTTTATAAAAAGAGCTGATGAAATTTTAGATTAATTTTTCAAGAGTTGTGAAAATGGCTTTTACTGTTTTTTGTTGAATTTGCAGTCTTGACCCATTAAATTTTTTTTCTGATATAATTGTTTTATTTCCGTATTTTATTCCAAAATATATTAAACCTACAGGTTTTATCTTAGTTCCTCCCGAAGGGCCGGCAATTCCTGTTGTTGAAATACATAATTTGCTTTTTGTCAGTTTTTGTAAATTATTTACCATAAGGGATGCAGTTTGATGACTGACTGCGCCATACTTTTTTAAATTATTTTGAGAAATTTTTAGCAAACTAAATTTCGATTTATTAGAGTAGGTAATTAATCCCATATTGAAAATTTTAGAAATGCCAGCAACAGAAATGAATTTTGAACTAAGTAATCCTCCAGTGCATGACTCTGCGATAGAAATTGAAATATTTCTTTTTAATAATTGTTTAATAATTATTTTATAAGAATACATTAATCAAAGCTAAGGTAATTATAGTGTATATTCCTGCAACAATATCATCAAGTATTATACCGAATGAATTTCTCATATTTTTATCTATCCAATTTGCGGGGAAAGGTTTTAAAATGTCAAAAATTCTAAAAAATAAAAATATCAATAATATTTTTACCAATTCATTATTAAATATTTTAAAATCATATGAAAATATTATTATTAAATAAACTCCTAAAAATTCATCAATAATTATTTCTTTTGCATCATGGTTATCAACTGATTTTGAGTATATTTTTATAGATATTGTGGCCATTAATAAAATACAAATAAATAAAATGATAAATTCATTTTTATTAACAATATTATGTAAAAAAATGATTGTTATTAGTGAAAAAAATGAACCAACAGTTCCTGGGGCCCACTTAACATACCCTATAAAAAAAAGTGTTGAAAATATTTGAGAAATTTTATTCATTTTCAATTTGTATAATTGACTCCGCAGCAATCCCTTCTCCCTTTCCTATAAACCCAATCTTCTCATTTGTCGTAGCCTTGATAGAAATTTTACTTTCTTCTATCTCAAGTAAAGTTGAAATATTAACTTTCATCTGTTTTGCATATTTGTTTATTTTGGGTCTCTCACAGATAAAATTGATATCAAGATTTACTATATGAAATTTTTTTCTTTTGAGTTGTTGGTTACAAAATTGCATAAATATTTTAGAATCAACATTTTTCCATTTTTTATTATTATTATTGAAATAACAGCCTATGTCTTTTAAGGATAATGCGCCAAGTATGCTGTCACATATTGCATGATATCCCACATCTGCGTCAGAATGACCAATTAATGGTGGATGAGAAATTTTGACACCACATAAAATTAATTTTTTTTTAGAATTATAATTTATTTTATGAATATCATATCCAATTCCACTTCTAAATTCATTTTGTTTTAATTTTTTAAATAAATCGAGATCATCTGGATATGTTATTTTAAAATTAAATTTTTCACCTTTAATAAATTTTGTTTTAATACCAATTTTTTCTAATAAAGAACTGTCATCTTTTTCACAGTAACTTTTTGAAAAACGATGTGCTTTAAGGATGCTTTTGAATCTAAAAGCTTGTGGAGTTTGTATATTCATGATTTTTTCATATTTCAATATATTTTTTCTTGATTTATATTTCATAAAATCATTATTAATAATAAAAGGAGCACACGAATGATTTTTGTCTAAAGATTTTAATAATCGCTTGATAAGTTTATTTGAAGCAAGTGGACGTGCAGAGTCATGAATTAAAACTTTTTTAGGACAATATTTTTGAAGTGAATAAATTCCTTTTTTTGATGATAATTGCCTTTCTTTACCTGCATTTACAAATTTTATTTGGTGTTTAGAAAAATCTTTTTTAAGAGTTGATAAGTATTTTTTTTGTATTTTTTTGTTAACAACAATATGTATTCTATTAAATATTTTTTCATCTAAATTTCTAAGAAAATACTCAATAAAATTGTAATTTCCAATTTTAATAAATTGTTTTGGCACAGTGTTTTTTGCATTACTAAGTCTTCTTCCTGTACCACCAGCTAACAATATTAGTGCATTTTTCATAAATTCATTTTATAATTAAATAATTCAATTATTAGGGATAAATATATATTTTTTATAATGTTTGAATAATTTTAATCTAAATAAATGATCAATTTATCAAAATTTCTAAAATCGATTCATATTACAAAATTTTCATTTTATCTATTGATTTTGCTAATAATACTTAGTTTTTCTATTACTTTTTATCTATTACTCCCCAATAATCAATTAGTAAAAGATCCTCAAAATCTTCAATTTTTACTTCTTTCAGATGTAATTTTTGTCTTAATTCTTTTAAGTATAATCATAAGACAGATATTGTTAATTTTTATTTATAGGAAAAAAAATATTGATGAATCGCGACTATATATTAAGTTTGTAAATTTATTTGCTGCTATGGCTCTAGCTCCTGCTATTGGAGTCGTTATAATTACTTCATTATTTTTCAATTTGGAATTACAAACGTGGTATGGTGGCGCTGTTCGTGATGCTGTTGTAAGTTCAAATATTGTTGCTCGAGACTATGAAAATGAAATTAATTCAGAATTAATTTCTGATGTTCAGTTAATTACAAGAGAAATTATTAAAGTATCACGAAATAATGAAGTGCAAAAAAATGCCATAGAAAGAGCATTGCGAGAATTTATTAATATTAGAACAATATCAAATATATATTTGTTTAATCGTCAAGGCGACGTTTTTTTAAGTTTTGAAGAAGATCAAAAGATTGAAAATTTTTCATTTCCTGATAATTCAATTTTTTCACTTTTAGATAAAAATCAAGTTTATATTTTCCTACAGAATGAAAATTCGGTTTCTGCATATAAAAAAATAAATTTTCTAAATGATATTTTTGTTCAAGTTAACAGAAACTTAAATAAAAATATATGGAAACATATAAGTGAGACCAGAAGAGCGTATGAAATATATACCTTAAAAGAAGAGGAAAGTTCAGGTATCCAAATTACGTTTTCAATGATTTTTGTCTTATTTTCACTTTGTTTTATTTTAATTGCTGTTTTAATAGGTTTTAATCTAGCTAGAAGACTTTCGAAGCCAATTAGCAATCTTATTGAATCTGCTAATGAAATTTCAAAAGGAAACTTTGATGCAAAAGTCTCTGAAGATGATCAATTTGACGAAGTTAAGGTTCTTTTAACCTCTTATAATAAAATGATTAATGAGATACAATTAAAACAAAATCAAATTATAAGTAAAAGTGAAGAAGATGAAACAAAAAGGATATTTATAGAAGCTATTTTAAGTTTATTAACTATAGGCGTGATATCACTTGATGATAATTTTAACATTAATTTATTTAATAAATCTTCATTAAAAATAATAGGAAAAAAACCAGAAGATCTTGAGAAGAAAAATTTCTTAAATGTATTTCCTGAATGGAACAAAATAATTGAAAATTTTAAAAAATCGAAGAGACTTATTGAGAATTTTCAAATTGAAATTGTGATTAATGATAACACAAGAAATTTAAATTTGAGAATTATTAAAGCAATTAAAAATAATACAATCTCAGGTTATGTTGTAACAATAGATGATATGACATCTTTAATTTTAGCTGAAAAACATGCAGCTTGGTCGGATATAGCTAGAAAAATTGCTCATGAAGTTAAAAATCCTTTAACACCGATCAAATTGTCTGCTGAAAGAATTGAGAAAAAAATTATTGAAAAATCAATCAATTTTAAAGATATAAAAAATTTAACTCAAACTATTTCTAAACAAGTAGACGGTATAGGAAAATTGGTAGATGAATTTTCTTCCTTTGCGAGAATGCCAAAGGCAGAAATTAAATTGGATAATTTATCGAAAACACTAAAAGAATCTTTTAATCTTTTTGTTAATTCACACCCTAAAGTTAATATGAAGTTATTAAACAAAACTAAGGATATTTATTTTCAATTTGACAGATTTCAAATTACACAAGCTTTCAATAACATAATAAAAAATTCAGTTGAGGCGGTTAGTAATATTCCAAATCCATCAATTACTGTAGTTTTATTAGAAAATAATAACCAGATAGAGTTTATAGTAAAAGATAACGGTGTTGGAATTGATGAGAATAAAATTTCCAAATATTTTGAACCCTATTTTACCACTAAAGATAAAGGTACGGGACTAGGTCTTTCAATTGTTAAAAAAATCATTGAAGACCATAGTGGTTTAATAAAAATTGAAAAAAATAAAAATATGGCGGGTGCTACAACTGTGATAACATTTGATATTTAATGAATTCAAAAGTCTTAATAATAGATGATGAAAAAGATATTTGCTATTTGATATCTGAAATTCTTCAGGATGAAAAATTTAATACTGAATCTGCTCTCAATTCTAATGAAGCTATAAAAAAACTTGAAACATTTAATCCTGATTTGATCATTCTCGATGTATGGTTGGGCCCTAAAAGTGAATTAGATGGTATAGATCTATTAAAAAAAATTATGATAATTAATCCATTGATACCCGTGATTGTTATTACTGGCCATGGAACAGTTGATATGGCTGTAAGTGCTATAAAAAATGGTGCTTATGATTTCATTGAGAAACCTTTTAATAGTGAGAAAATTACAATTATTTCTAAAAGAGCAATAGAATCAGCAAAATTAGCAAATGAAAATAAATTATTAAAAAAAATAGTCCATTCAGACACTCCTCTAATTGGCAGTTCTTCTTTTATTATTAATTTAAAAAACAAACTAAATGGGTTCTCTAAATCTAAATCTCGAATTTTAATAACAGGACCAAGAGGTTCTGGAAAAAAATTAATAGCACAAATTATTCATAATAATTTATTTGGATCAGAAAATTTAGTAAAAATTATTGATTTCAAAAATTTAAGTGATTCTGAATTATCTGAAATGCTTGATGAAAATCTGGATAAAACAACAAATAAAAACATATTTATAAACTCTAACAATGGAACTTTTGTTTTCGAAAATATTGATTCTTTACCAATTTTTTTTCAAAAAAGAATATTATTTTATTTAGAAAATGAAGATTTTCATAATAAATCTAATATCAAGTGGAACATTAAAATTATTTCTATTTCCTCAAAGAATATTGACTATGAAATTCAACAGGGAAATTTTTTAAAGGATTTGTTTGATAGATTAAATGTTATTAGAATTAAAGTTCCACCTATTAGCGAAAGAAGGGAAGACATAATCCCTATCTGTAATTATTATCTTGATTATTTTAATAAAAATAAGAAATACAATTTCTCCTTATCAAAAGAATCATCAAATCAATTGGAAGTCTATGATTGGCCTGGAAATGTACATCAAATAATCAATTATATTGAAAAAACTATAATAACATTTCAAGATTTAAATTCGGAATCAGATTATATGTTGGATAACCTATCAGATGATATGAGTGAAATTGAAGATAATAGTTCTATTGCAACTCATTTCAGCTTATCTCTTAAAGTAGCCAGACAAAATTTTGAAAAAGAATATTTATTATCGCAAATTAAGCGATTTAATGGTAATATAATAAAAATATCAGAATTTACTGGTATGGAGCGAACAGCTCTTTATAGGAAATTTAAATCATTAAATATCTTTCTTAACAACAAATAAATTATATGAAAACGATAGTTTGTGGAGCAGGGGTGGCTGGTAAAAGCATAGCAGGGAAGCTCTCCAAAGAAGGTTTTGAGGTGACTGTCATAGATGAGTCTAAAGAGCAGTTAAAAAAAATATCCGATACATTAGATGTGAAAACTATACAAGGCGCTTCGAGTCATCCATCAATTTTATCATCAGCAGGTGCAAGCGATTGCGATATTCTAATTGCAGTTACAAAAAGTGATGAAAATAATATGATTTCATGCCAAATAGGTTACTCCCTTTTTAAAATTCCAACCAAAATAGCTAGAATAAGGGAGCAAGACTATCTTAAAGGGGAATGGATAAGTTTATATAATAAAGAAAACTTACCCATTGATGCTATAATTTCTCCTGAGAACGAAGCAGCTAAAGCAATCTATAGACGTATACATGCTCCTGGTGCAATTGATATGCTTGAACTCGCGGATAATAGATTAAAGTTGGTAGGATTAAAATGTGAAGATAATTGTCCAATTCTCAACACATCAATCCGAGATCTATCAAAGAAATTTAATAATTATTTGTCAAATATTTTGTTAGTTTTCAGAGGGGACGAAAAATTTGTTGTAAATTCCAAAACTACATTAGAAAAAAATGATATTGTTTATTTTGTAGTTGATAATGATAATTTTTTGGATGCTATGAAATCTTTTGGGCACGATGAGACTGAATCAAAAAAAATAGTTATATTAGGAGGAGGATACATCGGTTATTCTCTTGCAAAAAAAATTGAAGAAGAGGATAAAAACATTTCTACATACTTAATTGAATTTAATAAAACTAGATCTGAGTACCTTGCAGCTAATCTTAAGTCAGTGACAGTTATTAATGGCGATGGTTTGGAGAATGAAATTTTAGAAGAAGCTGGTATCGCTGAGGCAGATAATTTAATAGCACTCACTAATGATGACGAGGTTAATATTTTATCATCACTTCTTGCAAAAAGAGCTGGAGCAAAGAGTTGTATGACATTAATAAACAATAGCTCTTACTCATCTTTATTAAGTAATATCGGCATAGATATTACCATTGATCCAAAACGCATTACAATTTCTAAGATTTTGGAAAAGGTTAGGGGAGGGAGGATTAGAAGCGATTATACAATTGGAGACGGATTTGGAGAAGTTTTGGAAGCTGAAATTCTTCCAAATACAGCCTTTGCAAATAAAAAACTAGCGGATATGAATTTGCCGAAAAATATTCGAGTTGGAGCAATTTTAAGAGACAAAAAAATTATGATACCTAACAGTGAAACAGTGTTTAAAGAAAGTGATGATGTTGTATTTTTTTCCGAAACTGCCAGTATTAATAAACTTGAAAAACTATTAACTGTTAGTCAATAATATACTTGATGTCAAAAATTGCGTATTTGAATTCCAAATATATAGAATTTAGTAAAGCCAAAGTCCACATTGAGGATAGAGGACTTCAATTTTCTGATAGCGTTTATGAAGTGGTGCCTTTTTATAATAAGGAGCTAATAGATTTTAATTTTCATGCCAAAAGATTAAAATATTCTCTTAAAGAATTACAAATTAAATATATTGTAAAAGAAGAGAAACTAAAAAAAATATTTAATAAAATAATTACTTTAAATAAATTAAAAAATGGAATTGTTTATTTGCAGGTAACTAGAGGTGTACAATCCAGAGATCATTACTATAAAAATAACTTGAAACCAAACTTAATTATTTACACAATAGATAGAAAATTAAATTTACCCAATAAAAACTTTAAAGGTGAAAAAGCAATAACTTATAAAGACTTAAGATGGAAAAGAAGAGACATCAAAACTGTATCTTTGCTTGCAAATGTACTGGCAAAAAAGGAAGCAGTAAGAAAAAAAGCGTATGAAGCAATACTAATTGATAATGGCAAGGTTACTGAAGCAACAGCTTCTAATGTTTGGATAGTAAAAAAAAAAAATTTAATCACTCATCCTGCAAATACCGATATACTCAAAGGTATTACAAGAGAATCAATTAAAAGAATTATTAAGTCAAACAAACTTCAATTAAGAGAAAGAAGTTTCACAGTAAAAGAACTATACAGTGCTGATGAAGTTTTTATTACAAGTTCCGGCAATCTTTTAACACCTATTATAAAAATAGATTCAAGAA
>Ga0187827_10006834_pt1 | contig 12864 bp, 13 predicted proteins | sample ETNtaG_39_FD_167969 | JGI IMG/M metagenome (GOLD analysis project Ga0187827, IMG submission 167969) | Marine microbial and viral communities from oxygen minimum zone, Eastern Pacific Ocean - ETNP2014_SV_150_PacBio MetaG (Illumina Assembly) | ecosystem: Environmental > Aquatic > Marine > Hypoxic... | reverse complement strand
TCCCAGATGATCAGCAACTATTTTTTTAACTTTGCCTGATATATCGTCTGCCATAATATTCCTTTAATAGTGTAAAATTGTTGTTTAATCAGTTAATAGATTAATAAGTTTTTTTGTCAAGACATATACATTCCGCCATTAACATGAATGGTTTCTCCTGTAATATATGAGGCAGCGTCTGAAGATAAAAAAGCTACAGAATTTGACACATCTTCTCCTGTTCCTAGTTTAGCCATGGGTATTCTAGATGTTAGAACTAATTTGATACTTTCAACAATTCTGTCTGTCATATTTGATTGGATAAAACCAGGCGAAACACAGTTTATTGTAATATTTTTCTTAGCATATTCTATTGCTAAACTTTTTGACATGCCAATTAGACCTGATTTGGATGCTGCATAATTTGATTGGCCTAAATTTCCAGTATGTCCAACTATAGAAGTAATATTAACAATTCTTCCATATTTATTTTTTAGCATTTTTTTAATTGCATATTTACATAAAAAAAATGTAGATCCCAAGTTTACATCAATTACTTTTTTCCATTCCTCATCTTTCATTCTCAATGATAAGTTATCCATATTTATTCCTGCATTGTTAACTAAAATATCTAAACCACCTAACTGAGATGAAACATTTTCTATAAATTCTTCTATTTTTGAATGATCTGAAATATCAAATTTTAAAATTTTAACTTTTGGGAATTTTTTTTTTAGGTCTTCTAGTTTTTCAATTTTAGTTCCTGTAGCAAGAACATTACCTTCTAAAGATGTAAATTTTTTAACTAAATCATTTCCTATTCCACCTGTTGCTCCTGTAACTAAAATTTTTTTATTCTTAAAGTTAATCATTAATATTTATTTTTTCAATATCTTCATATTTATTTATTGAATAAGATTCAACATTTTTATCTATTCTTTTAGTTAAACCAGTTAAAACTTTTCCTGGCCCTATTTCAATAAATTTTTTAATACCGTTATTAATCATATATTGTATACTTTCTCTCCACTTAACCCTACTTTCTATTTGCTCAATCAACAAACTTTTAATTCTATCAACATTGTCTTGTTCTAATGCATTAACATTAGAAATAATTTTTGGTGATGGCAAATTAAATTTTGTGTTATTAATTTCTTTTTTCATTATTTCAGTGGCGGTCTTCATTAACTTACAATGAAATGGCGCACTTACCGGTAATTTAATATTTTTTATTGACAATTTTTTTAAAGTATCGATTAATTTATTTATTTCAGATATTGTTCCACTTACAACAATTTGTCCTGGGCAGTTATCATTTGCTATTTGACAATTTTTAACATCAATATCTAATAAAATTTTTTCTATATTTTTAATTTCCTGTCCCAATATTGCTATCATAGCGCCATTCCCAAATGGTACTGCAAGTTGCATTGACTTACCTCTTTTTTTTAATAATTTTATTGCGTCGTTAAAGTCAACTGAGTTTGCTGCTGCTAGTGCAGAATACTCTCCTAGAGAATGTCCGGCAAAATATTTAGCTTTATTGAGATCTATATTAAACTCTGTTTTAACTAATGAAAAAATTGAATAACTCACAAGAAAAATACTTGGCTGAGTATTTTCTGTAATATTTAATTGATCAGCAGGACCTTCTAAAATTAATTTGCTTATTGGAAATTCAAGTGCTTCATCTGCTTTTTTAAATATATCTTTGACTAAAGAATATTTATTGTAAAATTCTTTAGCCATTCCAACAGTCTGTGAACCTTGACCTGGAAATATTACAGCAAACATATAATCATTATAATTTATTAAGAAATTTATATATTGTATTTCTGAATATTAAATAGTATAAACCACCACTTTTTAACAATAAAGAATAAATGCTTAATTAATGAACTTATACGAACATACAATCGTAGCTAGACAGGATTTCACTAAATCTCAGCTTGATACAATAAAAAATAAATACACTAACTTAATTAAAAAAAATAATGGAGAGTTAGTAAAAATTGAAGAATGGGGCCTTTTAAATTTATCTTATAAAATAGCAAAAAATACTAAGGGTAATTATCTACATTTTAAACTAAAAGGTGATGGAATAACTATCTCCGAGCTAGAAAAAAATGAGAGAATTGATAATAATTTGTTAAGATTTTTAACTGTTAAAGTTAAAAAGTTTGATTTAGATAAAAATTATTTTTTAGATGAGAAAGTAAGTAAAGAAAAAAAATAAATGAAGAAAAATTTAAAAGGAAAAAAGAAAAAACAAAGTAATTTTAATAAATTAAGTTTATTTTCACCAAATAAATTTAACTTTAAAAGAAAATGCCCACTTTCAGGGAAAAACGCTCCTGAAGTAGATTATAAAAATATTAAATTGTTAAAAAGATATACTTCTGAAAATGGAAAAATACTGCCTTCCAGAATTACTTCCATTTCGATGAAAAAACAAAGGGCGCTTTCTAATGCAGTTAAAAGAGCTAGAATTTTGGCTTTAATATAATTTTTATGCAAATAATTCTTTTAGAAAATATTAAAAATTTAGGAAATATTGGTGACGTGCTTGATGTTAATAGAGGTTATGCAAGAAATTATTTAATTAAAAACAATAAAGCCCTCTATGCTTCTAAAGAAAATATGAATGAAGTAAATAAAAAAAAGGAAGAATTAAATAAAAAAGACCTAGAAATAAAAAAAAAAGCAAAAAAACTTCTTAACTTATTAAACCATAAAACTTTTAAAGTAAAAAAATTGGTAACTGAAAATAATGAACTTTATGGCTCTGTTAAACCAACAGAAATATCTAAGATTATTTTAGAAAAAGAAAATATTAAAATTGAACCTTCTCAGATGGATTTAGAAACTGGTATTAAAGCTGTTGGTACATTTAAGGTAAATATAAATCTACACGCAGAAATTCAAGCAAATATTCTTATTCAGGTTGAAAAACTCGAAGAGAATAAAATTTAGTTTTTAATTAAAAGTTATTCATTTTTTTTCACATATAAATTTTACGGTATAATATTTTAAATAATTAAAATATAACCGTAAATTATGTCTTCTAGTCAATTTAACTTAGTTAAAAATCAATTTAAAGAGCTTCCAAACAATATAGAGGCAGAACAAGCTGTTATAGGTTCAATTCTTGTATTGAATGATATCTTTGATGATGTCAGTGTTATTTTGGATAATAAAAAATTTTATGATCCTGTGCATCAAAAAATATTTGCTGCAATAGAAAATTTAATTTCAAAAGGAATGTTGGCCAACCCAATTACATTAAAGAATTACTTCGAAAATGATAATAGTCTAGCTGAATTAGAAGGACATGAGTATTTAGTTAAGCTCACAAAATTTTCAACAACTATAAGACAAGCTATTGAATATTCAAGAATAGTTTATGACATGCATATTAGAAGAGAATTGATACAAATTTCTGAAGTAACAATAGAAAAAGCTTCAAACAAAATATTAGATCTGTCAGGAAATAAAATTATTGAAGATTCTGAAAGATTACTATTTGATCTTGCAGAAAAAGGATCCTTCAATACTTCTTTCGTTAAATTTGATCAAGCTCTTAACTATACAATTGAAATGGCATCAAATGCTTTTAAAAATGAAGAAGGTATTGTAGGAGTTCCTACTGGACTAGCTGACCTTGATGATCGTTTAGGAGGTATGCATAATTCTGATTTACTTATTATTGCAGGTAGGCCTTCGATGGGTAAAACTGCTTTAGCCACAAACATTGCTTTTCATGCTGCAAAAAAATTGCAAGAAAAAGGAACAAAATCCTCTGTGGCATTTTTTTCATTAGAAATGTCTTCTGAACAGTTGTCTACTAGAATTCTTGCAGAACAATCCAGAATAAAATCAAATGATATTAGAAGAGGACGTATTTCTGAAGAGCAATTTGATAAGTTTATTGAAACTTCAAAAAATATTTCCGAACTTCCTTTGTATATAGATGAAACTCCAGCTATTTCCATAGCTTCAATGAGCAATAGAGCTAGGAGAATAAAAAGATTGTATGGATTAGATCTTGTTGTAGTAGATTATATACAATTGATGTCTGCATCCAATACTAGAGATGGCAGAGTTCAAGAAATATCAGAAATCACAAAAGGATTAAAATCCTTAGCAAAAGAATTGTCTGTTCCTGTTCTAGCCCTTTCTCAATTATCAAGGGCGGTAGAATCTAGAGATATAAAAAAACCTCAACTATCAGATTTAAGAGAATCTGGATCTATTGAACAAGATGCAGATGTAGTAATGTTTGTATACAGAGAAGCCTACTATTTAGAAAAACTAGAACCTAGGCCTGCAACAGTAGATCATGCTGAGTGGCAGGCAAAAATGAATGAAGTTTCGAATCTAGCAGAAATAATCATTGGGAAGCAAAGACACGGCCCAACTGGAAATATTAACGTTGAATTTGAAGCAATGTTTACTAAATTTAGGGATATTCAAAATAACTAAATTAAAATATATATTTTGTTATTAAATGTTTGCACGTTTATATCAAAATATTGTAATTGAGAAACCAAAAACCGTATTAACTTTGCTAATATTGTTCCTTTTGGTTTTTGGATATCATGCTAAAGATTTTAAGTTAGATGCCTCTTCTGATACGTTACTGCTAGAAAACGATCCAGACTTAGAATATTTAAGAGAAATATCAAATAAATATGGAGCAAAAGATTTTTTAATTTTAACATATACTCCTAAAAAAAAACTAATTAGCGATAGTTCAATTAATAATTTATTAAGTTTAAAATATAAAATTCAAAGTTTAAAATGGGTACATAGTGTTATAACACTATTGGATATTCCATTATTAAATAGTACAGATCAGACTTTAACCGAAAAACTACAAAATTTTAGTACACTAAAAAGTGAGGGCATTGATAGATCAAAAGGTTTTAATGAAATTTTAAATAGTCCAGTTTTTAGAAATTTTATAATTAGTGAAGATGGAAACACAACAGCAATAATTGTTAATATAAAAGAAGATAAGAAGCTAAAAGAATTAATCAGCAAAAATAACCAATATAAAAAAAAAATAAAAAATAATGAAAAAACTGTAAATTACGATCAATTTGTTATTGAGTTTGAAAATTACAAAAGTTTAAATAAGAAGATAAACCACAAAAATATATTAGAAATTAGAGAATTAATTAAAAACTATGAAAGTATAGGAAAAATTCATCTCGGTGGCATACCAATGATAGCTGATGACATGATGTCTTTTATTAAAAATGATATAATTGTGTTTGGTGCTGGAGTTTTTTTATTTATTGTAGCTACACTATGGTTTGTTTTTCGAAAATTACTTTGGATAATAGTACCCCTTGGTAGCTGCTTCTTTGCCGTTACAATAATGATGGGATTATTAGGATTGTTAGGATGGAAAGTAACTGTAATATCTTCGAACTTTATTGCTTTAATGTTAATTTTAACAATGGCAATGAACATTCATATGAGTGTTAGATACCTTCAAATTAAAAAAGAAAATCCTAATTTAAAAAATATAAATGTTATTTTAATGACAACAAATAAAATGTTCTGGCCAATTCTTTATACAGTTTTAACAACAGTATGTGCTTTTTTATCTTTAATTTTTAGCGAAATAAAACCAATTATTGATTTTGGATGGATGATGACGTTAGGTTTATTTACTTCATTTGTTATCACTTTTACTTTATTGCCTACAATATTAAATTTTTTGTCAAATAACAAAATTGAAATTGAAGAAGAAAAAAAGTCAATTGTTACTAGTTATTTAAGTAATGTTGCTATTAATAATTCAAAAATTATTTTTTCAATAACTTCTTTGATTATTTTTTTAAGCATTATAGGAATAAGTAAATTAGAAGTAGAAAATAGTTTTATAAATTATTTCAATAAAAATACTGAAATTTATAAAGGCATGAAACTTATAGACGATAAACTTGGTGGGACCACACCTCTTGAAATAATTCTAAAATTTCCTGGAAAATCAAAAGCAACCAAGACAGATGATGATTTTGATGATTGGGAAGAAGATGAAGATTTAAATAATGATAAATACTGGTTTACTAAAGATAAAATCGATAAAATTGACAAAGTACATAATTATCTTAATACCTTAGATGGTGTTGGAAAAGTTTTATCATTTTCATCTATATTGCAGGTAGCTAAACAATTAAATAATGATAAAGAGCTAGGAACCCTAGAAATGGGAGTTCTTTATAGTAAAATTCCCGATTCCATTAAAAAAGAAATTATAGATCCATATATTTCAATAAAAGACAATGAGGCAAGGATTAATTTAAGGATTAAAGATTCTCAAAAAGGGTTAAGAAGAAATGAATTAATAAATAAAATCCAATATGATCTTGAAAATAAACTTAATCTTAAAAAAAAAGAATTTAGATTAGCTGGTGTTTTAATTTTATTTAATAATTTATTGCAAAGTTTATTTAAATCCCAAATTTTAACACTTGGTTTTGTTATGATTGGAATTTTTATAATGTTTTTAGTACTATTTAGAAATTTAACTTTATCTTTTATTGGTGTAATTCCAAATTTTATTGCAGCTTTTTTTATCTTAGGAATTATAGGTTTACTTGGAATACCATTAGATATGATGACTATTACGATTGCAGCAATTACAATTGGCATAGCTGTAGATAATAGCATTCATTATATTTATAGATTTAAAGAAGAATTCTCATCTTATAAAAATTATAAAAAAACAATTAAAGTTTGCCACTCCACAGTTGGTACTGCTATATTAAATACTTCAATCACAATTATTTTTGGTTTTTCTATTTTGGTTTTTTCAAACTTCATACCAACTATATATTTTGGTGTATTTACAGGAATAGCTATGTTGGTAGCAATGCTTTCTGTGCTAACTTTATTGCCTAAATTATTATTAATAATAAAACCTTTTGGAACACAGACTACCTAAGTATGATCGAATATCTTCAAGATGTTTATGAAAATATTGTGGCTTTTGATTTAATATATTTAATTATAACTCTACTATCCTTAATTAAATGTTCAAGAAAAGGATTTGTTTTGAGTTTACTAGCAGCAGCAAAATGGCTTTTAGCATATGTTATTACATTAATACTCTTCCCAAGAGTAAAATCTTACGTAGGTAATGTTATAGATAATGAATATATTTTAGATATTGTTTTAGGTATTGGAATATTTATTATTGTTATTTTTTTGATATTAATGATTAATAAGGGAATAGGTAAAGCTATTAAATTTTCTGGTCTTGGTAAACTAGATACTGTTTTTGGATTCTTTTTTGGATTATTAAGAGGCTATATTATTTGTGTTTGTATATTTTCAACTGTTAATATCTTCTATAATTATAAAAATTGGCCATTAGGTACTAATACGTCATTGACCTTTCCATATGTTAAAAAAGGTAGTAATTATCTAGTTAAAGAATTTCCGAATGAAAAAAAATATAAAGAATCTAAAGAAAAAATTAAAGATATATAATCCAAAGTTAAAAGAAGAATGTGGTGTTTTTGGAATTAGTTCAAATGCAGATGCTTCTACACTTACCGCTTTAGGTTTACATGCTTTACAACATAGAGGACAAGAAGGTTGTGGTGTTGTTTCGTATGATGGAAAAAATTATCATTCAGAAAAAAGATTTGGTTTAGTTGGTGACAATTTTAATAAAGAAAAAGTCTTAAAAAATTTGCCAGGAAATTATGCTATTGGTCACAATAGATATAGCACCACAGGAAATACTACATTAAGAAATATTCAACCTTTTTTTGCCGATACTAATACTGGGGGTATTGGAGTATCACATAATGGCAACCTAACTAATGCAATTACTTTAAGAAAAAAATTGGTTCAAGATGGTGCTATTTTTTATAGTACATCAGATACAGAAACTATTATCCAATTAATAGCTAAATCAAAAAGAAAACGAACATTAGATAAAATTGTTGATGCGCTTTTTCAAATCCAAGGTGGCTATGCTCTAGTTATGCTTACACAAAACATTTTAATAGGTGTTAAAGATCCTTTTGGAATAAGACCTTTAGTAATTGGAAAATTAAAAGATTCTTATATTTTTACATCAGAAACTTGTGCTTTAGATATTATAGGAGCAAAATTCGTAAGAGAAGTAGAAAATGGTGAAATTGTTTATATTGAAAATAATCAATTAAAAAGCATTAAACCTTTTCCATTAAAAAAACCAAGACCTTGTGTTTTTGAATATATTTATTTTTCAAGACCAGATAGTATTTTGAATGGTCAATGTGCTTATGAATATAGAAAAAATTTTGGCAAAGAACTCTCTAAAGAAACAGATGTAGATGCTGATTTAATAGTTCCTGTTCCAGATTCTGGAAATGCTGCTGCTATAGGTTATAGCCAACATGTAGGTAAAAGCTTTGAACTAGGTTTAATAAGAAACCATTATGTTGGAAGAACTTTTATTGAACCAATACAAAAAATTAGAAGCTTAGGAGTTAAATTAAAATTAAATGCAAATAAATCTTCCATAAAAAATAAAAAAATAATTTTAGTTGATGATTCTCTTGTTAGAGGAACTACATGTTATAAAATAGTTAAAATGCTTTATGATGCTGGTGCAAAAGAAGTTCATGTTAGAATTGCTTCCCCAGAAATAAAATTCCCAGATTTTTATGGTATCGATACACCTACAAAAAAAGAACTTTTAGCAGCTAATAAAAACAATGATGAAATTTGTAAGTATATAAATGCAAAATCTTTAAAATTTCTTTCTATTGATGGAATGTATAGGGCAATGGGGTTTGATAAAAGAAATAATACCTATCCTCAACTTACTGATCATTATTTTACTGGAGAGTATCCCATCAAACCAATTGATAATTTAGGAGATGATAAAGTAACTCAATTGTCTTTGTTAAGTACAGCTTCAAATAATTAAATTACATGAAAAAAGTAAATTTTATGCAAATGAAAGATGGCACAAAAGAAGAATATCTTTTTTTAAATAAGCATGAACAAAAATGCATCAAAGATACGGCCGATAGAATACTAAAATTTATGAATCAACTAAACAACACTTTAGAAGGCTATCAAATAACAAGATTAGAACATTCATTACAAACTGCCACACGAGCTTTAAATGATAAAGCAGAAGATGAAATGGTTGTTGGTGCTTTGCTCCATGATATTGGTGACGAATTAGCTCCACTAAATCATTCCGAGTATGCTGCTTCAATAATCAAACCCTATGTCAGTGAAAAAACTCATTGGATAATTAAAAAACATGGTGAGTTTCAAATGTATTATTACGCACACCATTTAGATGGCAATAGAAATCAAAGGGACAAGTACAAAGAACATAAATATTATCAGGTTACAGTAGATTTTTGTGAAAATTGGGACCAAAAATCATTTGACCCTAATTTTAAATCATTAACTCTTAAAGATTTTGAGCCTTATGTTAAAAAAATATTTAACAGAACTCCTTACTTGAATTAAATATTAAGTTGTAAAATAAATGAAATTAACCGATCAGCGTAAAGGGACATTATTAGCATTTACAGCAATAATGTTTATTACTCCAGATAGTTTACTTATTCGTCTTTCTACAATTGAGTCTTGGAATCTTATATTTTATAGGGGTTTTATCCCATTTTTATTCGTGTTCATTGGTCTTTTGATTATTCAAAAAAACAAACTTTTTTCTTCTCTGATAAATAATGGATGGCATGGCGTAGGTTACATTTGCACATTTATAGTAACAAATATTCTGTTCATTATTTCAATTGAAAATACAAACGTTGCCAATACTTTAATCATGATAAGTCTTGCTCCAATGTTATCTGCTTTAATAAGCTTTGTTTTTTTAAAAGAATATCCGGACAAAAAGACTTGGATAGCAATTACAATAACGACGTTGGCTGTAATTTATATATTTTTTGATTCTTTTGAAAAAGGAGATGTAAAAGGAAATTTTTATGGATTTATTTGTGCAATGGGTCTAGCTGCTGGCGCTGTAATAATAAGGTCTGGTAAGAAAAAAACTAATTTAATTCCCTCTGCTATGCTAGCCAAGTTCCTAATTGCATTGATAGCTTTACATTTTGCTGATAATCTAAACATTCAAGGAAATGATCTCTTAATAATACCAGCTATGTGTTTATTTTGCGTTGCTATTCCTTTTGTTTTGATCACATTGGCCCCAAGATATATCACTGCGGCTGAGGTTAATTTATTCTTCTTGCTTGAGACTATATTAGGTCCTTTATGGGTTTGGTTGGTAATTAAAGAACAGCCTAGTGTAGAAACTATTATGGGAGGAATTGTCATAATTTTCACTATTGCAACTCATTCATTTTTAACCTTAAAAAAAACATAAAGTCTTATTAACTACTTGATTTTTTAGAACAAAAGAATAGTCACTCAATCTATGTACAAAGTTATTAAAAATTCTTGGGCTTTATTTACTGGAATTGGAATCATGATGATTGCCCATGGCTTACAAGGAAACTTGATGGGAGTCAGGTCCGTAATTGAAGGATTTAATTTTGTAGCTACAGGTGCAATGATGTCGGGATATTATGTGGGATTTTTTTGGGGTTCCAATGTGGCTCCAAAAATCGTTTCAAGAGTAGGTCATATTAGAGTCTTTGCAGCTTTTGCATCCATGGCTTCCCTAAGTATATTAATTATCGCTGCATATCCAAATCCTATCGTGTGGACTTTAGCAAGATTTATCACTGGAATGTCTGTAGTAAGTTGTTTTGTTGTTGCCGAAAGCTGGCTTAATGATCGAGCAGATAATAGAACTCGAGGAAAAATATTATCTGTCTACATGATCATAACCTTTATAGGTTTAGCAATCGGAATGCTTTTATTAAATTTTGATAGTCCAAAAAACTATAAACCTTTTATTCTAGTATCAATCTTGTTATCAATCGCATTGGTGCCCATCTTGCTTACAAAGCGTCAAGCTCCTAGATTTAAAAAGATAGGTACCTTGAAATTGATAGAACTTTATAAAATTTCACCTCTGGGCTTTGTTAGTTCTTTTTGCACAGGTGTAATTCACTCCGTAATATTTACATTAACTGCTGTTTATGCAGCCACAATGAATTTTACTATTTTTGAAATTTCTTTATTATTATTTTTGATTACTGCTGCGGGAGCTTTGTCTCAATGGCCCATAGGCTATCTTTCTGATCAATTTGATCGGAGGATCATTATCATTTTATGTACTATAGTTGGTGCAATTTTTAGTGTTCTAATATTTTTTGTATCAAAAGATTCATTGGAACTCATGTTTTTGGCTACTGAATGGGGAACGAGCAAGTTAATGTTCTTTATTTTTATAACTATCTATGCTGGTGCAGCACTCCCTTTGTTTCCACTTAATGTTGCACACACAAACGATTTTGTTCCAAAAGAAAAATTCGTTGCTGCTGGAGGTGCTTTAAATCAAGTTTTCGGACTAGGAGCAATGGGTGGGCCAATAATTTGTTCTATGTTTATGAACGAGTTTGGACCCAATAGCTTCTTTATTTTTCTACTCATTTTTCATGTTGCTATTGCTATATTTGCTATTTATAGAATTACTAAAAGACCTGTTGAAGATAATCCTGATTCAACATTTACACCACTACCAAAAAATATTACTCCTCTAGGTATGGAGCTTGATCCAGATACTGGAGTTGATCTATCAAGTGATAAAAAAAATGAATAAAGAAAACGCAAGCAAACTGTGGAAAATGATGAATGTTGTTTATACCAAGACATTTTAGACCAGCATCAGGATAAGTATGACTACAATTAAAGCAATTATCGGAACAAAGAAATGATGCATATTTTAAAATAATTTTTTTATAATTTTTTTATTCTCATCTCGGCTTCTCTAATTATTTCGTATCTACCTGTTATTTTGCCTTGTTTTCTAATTTTTTCCATTTCTTTTCGTAATGCAGTTTGATAATCGCTTTCTTTCATAGAAAATTCTAATTCAGTTTTTTGTTTTTCTAAAGTTTGTGGTTCACTTTTGTTTACCATCTTTATATTTTTATAATATTTTTTCTAAGCATAAACAGAAAAGGATTTAATCTTGTATCGAGATGGAGTAATTGAAATTAACTCTGCTCTTTTTTTTGTTGATAGATAAACTTTTAAAGTTTCATCCATTTCATGACGTCTTGGATCATCTATTGGATATCCATCTAATCCAGAAACGTAGATTCTCTTAGACTTTCCACTATTTGCTATTGATAATGCGTATACTATTGTTAATGAGTTTGGAGTAATTGATGAATTTTTTCCAAAAACAAACTTTCCAGGTTTTACTTGTAGTCCATAATTATAAGTTTTTAATTTACTAAACTTTATTTTCTGATGTAAAGGAAGTCTTTCAAGTGGTAAAGCTAATGGTTGAGAGATTTTTTTAAACTTACTCACATCAGACATAATTCTTAATGTATGACAAGTAACTCTTAAATTAATTAATTTTTCATCAATGCTTTTTTGAGTATTCAAAGCAATTACAAAAGGTTTGTTTTTTTTTATAAAATTTTCTATTGCAACTGAATGCACTGAAGAGCCTTCACCAGATCCAACAATTAAAACATCTTTTCTCTTAATTAATTTAAATGGATTCCATGAACCTGTAGTTTTACCTTCAAATAATTTATTACCAACCTCAATAAGATTTTTATTAAAATTCTTACCATCTTTTTTTAAATTGTTTATTGCCGATAACATTTCTATTGGTTCTAGTTTTAATTGACTTAACATACTTTGAATAAATGTTGGATGAATCTTGTATTGACCTGCAAGATAATAATAAGGATTGGTTCCCCACTTATACTTAAGTTTCATCGGGTTAAACTTATTCTCGAT
>Ga0187827_10006831_pt1 | contig 12868 bp, 10 predicted proteins | sample ETNtaG_39_FD_167969 | JGI IMG/M metagenome (GOLD analysis project Ga0187827, IMG submission 167969) | Marine microbial and viral communities from oxygen minimum zone, Eastern Pacific Ocean - ETNP2014_SV_150_PacBio MetaG (Illumina Assembly) | ecosystem: Environmental > Aquatic > Marine > Hypoxic... | reverse complement strand
TCGTTACACTCAAACGCAAGCATCATTACCATACGTCAATAAACAATCATCAATCGTAACAACGGTATCCAAAGAAACGTCTAAATCATTAATGAAAATGAATAATAAAAAATTCAATAGAGAAATGCAGAACAATTTCAATAATTTTTTTGGAAAGATGAAATTAATTGGAAAACGTTATTCCTATCCTATGATTACTGTTTATTCAAAAAAATTTATTTCCAAGAGATTTGCTCTAATTGGAGATGCTGCAGTAGGTATGCATCCCGTTACTGCTCACGGATTCAATTTAGGTCTAAAGGGACTAGAAATTATAACTAAAGAAATAAAATCCGCAATAGAACGCAAAATTGATTTTGGTTTACCCCTAGTTCTCCGGAGATACCAATCAAAATTACATCGCGTTGCCATACCTATATATTTAAGCACCAATGGTATAGTCAGTCTATATACAAATACTACTGTTCCAGCCATGCTTGTTAGACAATTCGTTTTAAAAGCTGTCAACAACATAAAACCGATCAAACAAACTTTTTTACAGGTATTGAGATAAAAAACTGTTTTGAAATAATTCAAAATTAATTTCCCCTACTTTATAAATGACGCTAGGAAGTTTTTTATTTATTTAATTTATTAATACGTATTATTTTCATTGGACATACTTTCGCTGATGCCCTGTTAGCTTCAAATTCTATGTCGTCGACATTAACAGAATAGATTCCTTTTTTATTTTTTGCTCCTAAAAGTAAACTTCTTCCATCTTTTTTATTCATTCTCCATCTTTCGGGAGCCAACTCAATACAATAATTACATCCTATACACTTTCCTCTTTGATAAGTAATTTGTATCATTTGCTATTTACAATTTTGTATAATTTATCACTTGGTCTCACAATGTGATCCAGCTTCATTGAAAAATTATCTCCTTTTTTTACACTTTTAACTTGCCTATCATTGAGTCGTATTTCTCCAGCTATCGATTCAATTATTCCTGTTGTTCTTCCTGTAATAATTATATTGTCCCCTTCTTTAAGCTGTTGTGTTTCTAGGTTAAATTCTGCTACTTGTATTTTTGTGAAATAATTTTTTGCTTTACCCAGGTAAATTTTCTTTTTTGAGGCTTTAGAACCATGAATTCCTGTCCACTCCCCCAATTTTTGCCCTAAATAATAACCATCCCAAAAACCTCTATTATAAACGGTTTCTAATTTTTTAATCCACCCTTTTACCTTTTCGTTATTATATGTTTCATCCAAATAAGCATCGGCAGCTTCTCTATAAATTTGAGTAACTGTTTTAACATATTCAGGAGACCTTCCTCTGCCTTCTATTTTAAGAATGTTTATTCCAGAATCCAAAACTTGATCTAAAAATCCTATTGTACACAAGTCTTTTGGTGACATAATGTATTCATTATCAATATCAAATTGATGTCCATCTTCTTTATCTGTGACTGTGTATGTTTTTCTACAATTTTGAATACAAGCCCCTCTGTTTGCGGAGGAGTTGGCCGTATGTAAGCTCATATAACATTTACCCGAAACGGCCATACACAAAGCTCCATGAACAAAGATTTCAATCTGTACTAAATTTCCAGAAGGTCCTTTTATCTGTCGTTTTTCTATTTCTTTTGTTATTTCTTTTATTTGAAGCAAGGATAATTCTCTCGATAAAATAACTACTTCAGCAAATTGGGCAAAAAAATGTATTGTTTCTATGTTTGTAATATTAGCCTGAGTAGAAATATGAACTTCCATATCAATTGATGTTGCGTAGCTGATAACCGCTTGATCAGAAGCAATAATGGCAGTAATGCCTGTTTGTTTGGCTTTGTCCACAATCTTTTTCATTAATATTAAATCGTGGTCATAAATAATGGTGTTGAGAGTAATATAGGTTTTAATATTTTTATTATTACAAAACTCAGCTATTTCTACTAAATCTTTCAAAGTAAAATTGTTAGAGGATTTAGCCCGCATATTTAATTGTTCTATTCCAAAATAAACAGAGTTGGCTCCTCCTTGTATTGCCGCTTGTAAAGACTGCCATGAGCCAGCAGGTGCCATTATCTCTATTGTTCTATTTTTCATACTGATTTCAAAAATATAATTTATAATCTTAACATAAAATACGATTCTCTATGAAACATTAAGATGTCATATTAAATTGAATTTTGACGATTTGATTCTTTAACGGTTAAAACCATGCCATTTCGCTAGGCCTCAACCTTTAGTATACTCTTGGAATGGCTGCTATCTTTTTTTCTTTTTCTTCTTTTTAGTATATCTAAACTATTTTTTTATTTTAAATGTATCTTCAAAAAAATCCTGCCAAAATTTCTGAACTTGCTCTTGATACTTTTTGGCTTGTTCAGGTTGTTCTTTCATTAATTTATCCAATTGAACTTTCCATTCTGCGTAAGTTGGAATTTCTAAATCAAATTTAAACATATTTTCTCCTTTCTTTTATTTTTCCCTAATCATAATAACATTCTAGTAACGTTTTCAGAACTAATATTGAAATTTTTACTCAATATTATTATTTTGTAGGACCTTCCATTTATGATAAAAGCCTTATAAATATTAGCAAAATTAAAACAAAAGTTATCATTTTCAACTCTTGTTTTGCTTATAAGTGGAAAGGTGGCTGAGCGGTTGAAAGCACTGGTCTTGAAAACCAGCAATGGGGCAACTCATTCGTGGGTTCGAATCCCACCCTTTCCGCCAACAAATATATTAAATTTTAAAATTCTTCAAAAGCTTCGATACTTTATTATTTGGGATTTTAATTTCTACCTTTTTATTTAAATACCATTTAAATAAACCGTCATCATCAAAATTTAATAAATTATCCAATTGTTTTAATTCTGTGATATTGAAATCATTGATATGTTTTTTGACAAAACTGTTTAACAACAGCTCCATTTCTTTAATACCCCGATATTCTGATCGATACAAAATTTTTTTCTTAAGTAGGTCAATACTATTCATAGTTCAATAAAAATAGGTATATAATATAGGATAATGAGTCATTCTAAAAGTTATGAATTCTTATTAAAAGATATTTCTACGCTTAATAGAGTCGGCCAAAAAACTAAAAAAATATTAAAGAAAAAAAAAATTGAGACTTTATTTGATGTGCTGTTACATTTGCCTCAGGCGTTTGTGGATAGATCTAACTTGATTAATATTAATGAACTGGAAATTGGTAAAATTTGCACCATAAAAGTTCAGGTCATAAAATATAATATTCCAAGAATTAGAAACTTGCCAAATACTGTTAAATGTGAAGATTCAACTGGAAAAATAAATATAGTTTTCTTTAATAGCAGAGAAGGATATATAAAAAAAATACTGCCCTTGAATGAATGGGTAATTATAAGTGGCAAAGTAAATTTTTATAATAAAAAATATCAAATCACCAACCCAGCCTACGTAGTTCCTTTAGAAAAGGAAGATTTTGTTAAAAAAATTATCCCTAGATATTCATTAACAGAAGGAATTAGTGAAAAGGTTTATAGAAATATTATTGAACAAGTACTCAAAAAATTACCATTTTTTCCAGAATGGCATAATGAAAATATTATGAAAAAATTTGATTATAAAAACTGGAGAGAATCCATATTACATTTACATGATCCAAAAATTAAACAAAATTTTCAATCAGATTATTATAGAAGATTGGTTTATGATGAAATATTGTCAAGTCTCATTGTTTTATCTCAAATAAGAAAAAAAATAAAAAAAATAAAGAAAAAACCTAAAAAATTTGATAATAAATTAAGTAATAAAATAATCTGTAATTTCCATTTTCAACTGACTAAGGATCAAATTGACATTATCAATGAAATAAATAGAGATCTGTTTTCTCAATCAAAAATGTTTAGACTCTTACAAGGTGATGTTGGTTCGGGAAAAACCATTGTGGCATTAATAGCTGCTGCTAATGTTATAGAATCGGGATATCAAGTTGCCTTTATGGCCCCAACTGAGATATTGACAAATCAACACTATACATTAGCCAATAAAATTTTTAATGGAACTAACATTAGAACTGATTTTTTAACTGGCAAAACTAGCAATTCAGAGAGAAAAATAAAAATTAATGCATTAAAAAAAAATAATATAAATATAATATTTGGTACTCATGCATTGTTTCAAAAAAAAACAGAATTTGGAAATTTAGGTCTAATAATAATTGATGAACAGCACAAGTTTGGTGTGAAACAGAGAATGGAACTATCAAAAAAAGGTGGTGAGAATTGTGATATATTGGTGATGTCCGCAACACCTATTCCTAGAACTTTGATCATGACTTTTTATGGTGATATGGATGTATCAAAATTAACAGAAAAACCATCTTATAGAAAAGAAATAATATCTCTAAGCAAACCTGAATCCAAAATAGACGAAGTAATAAAATTTATAAAAAAAGAAATTACTAATAAAAATCAAATATTCTGGGTTTGTCCATTAATTGATGAATCAAAAAAATTAGATTATGAAGCTGCAGTAAAAAAATTTGAATATTTAAATAAAATTTTTACTGGAAGAGTTGGATTAATTCATGGTTCACTTAAAAATGAAGAAAAAGAAGCTGTTCTAAAAAATTTTTTATATAAAAAGATTCAAATATTAGTATCAACTACTGTAATTGAAGTTGGCATCGATTTTCCAAATGCAAACGTTATTGTTATCGAAAATTCAAATAAATTTGGTTTATCACAACTTCATCAATTAAGAGGAAGAGTTGGAAGAAGCAACATGCAAGCAACTTGTATTTTATTATATAAAAAAAACCTGAGCGAAAATGCAAAAAAAAGAATAAATATACTGAAATCAACAAATGATGGTTTCAAAATAGCGGATGAAGATATGAAATTAAGAGGTTTTGGGGACATATTAGGTTACAAACAAAGCGGTATTAAAGAATTTAAATTAGCCGACCCAATTCATCACGAAAAATTATTTAAAATGGCAGAGATGAACATCAAAGAAATTGAAAATAAAGAACAAAATCTTAAAAAATATGAACCTTTGATAAAGTTATATGATAAAGCTGAAATTATTAATCAGATTGATTCTTAAAAAATTATTTAGGTTCTGAAGATCCCGCAGATACAATAAATCTTGATGCTTCCTCAAAAGACATATCTAGATAAATCACTTCTTCTTTAGGAAACATTAGTAAAAAACCACTGGTTGGATTTGGGGTTGTGGGCACAAATACATTAACCAAATTTTGTTTTGACTTATGACTTATTTCACTCTTGTTTTCCTTTGTGGCAAATCCTACTGCCCACGAGCCTTTGCGTGGGTATTCAACCAATACAACATTTTTTGATTTTTTATCGCTTTTAGTAAACATATCTAACATTTGTTCAAATGCAGAATAAATAGTTCTTAGAATAGGAATTCTTTTTAGAATATTGTTAAATATTTCCAATAATTTTTTCCCAATAATAGATAAAGACAGCCACCCAATAAACGTTATTAAAATAATTGAAATGATTATCTCAACCCCGGGTATATCGTATGGCAGATAATGGTTTGGGTTCAGCTCTTTGGGTAATATTTTTGATGAAATTTTAATAATGAATAATGTCAGGTAAACAGTTATGCCTATAGGAATCAAAACTACCACACCTGCAATAAAATTATTTCTCAATCTTGATATAACTCTTCTTCTTTTCTGTGATTTTTTCATTGATTATGGATAAGTAGATTGTAAAATAAAATATACTAGTACAGCCAAATAAAGGATTGGTAATTTGTAGTTTAAATTCATAACATTGTACAGATTATAATTTAAATGAATTATATTGATATCATAAACAAACGCAAATTTCTTAGGTTTATTAGCTGTTGCGCTTGTGGATTGATAATTTCATCATGTACCACTGCACCAATTACAGAAAGAAAACAATTAAAAATAATTCCAGAGTCAACGTTAAACAGACAGGCTGAACAAATATATGAGAAGGTTAAAAAGAAAGAAAAGCTAAGTGATGATTTGGATCAATTAAACGAAATAAAAAATATTGGGCATAGAATTGAACAGGCAGTAAGTGAATATTTTGACCAAAACAACTTAGTTGATCCAACAGCTAATTTTAAATGGGAATATATCTTGGTAGATAATAAAAAAATTAAAAATGCGTGGTGTATGCCGGGAGGTAAAATTGCAGTTTATTCTGGTATTTTAGAAGTTACAAAAAATAAACATGGATTAGCTTCTGTAATGGGCCACGAAATCGCACATGCTGTTGCCAAACATTCGGTAGAACGTGCAAGTAGAAGTGTGGCAGTAAATCTGGGAACTCAAATTGCAGATATTATTTCGGGAGGTAAAATTTCTGGGGCCTCAAGAACTGTTGGCGTTGATGTTGCTGGAATGTTGGCACATTTTGGAATCATGAATCCATTTAATAGAAAACAAGAAAGTGAGGCAGATTACCTTGGATTAATTTTTACTTCTTTAGCAGGTTTTGATATTAGGGAATCAGTAAAAATTTGGGAAAGAATGAAAGAAGCAAACAAAGGAAAAGAGCCTCCCGAATGGATGAGTACACATCCCTCGACTTCAAGAAGAATACAACAAATTAAGGATTGGATTCCAGGAGTAATATTAGAGTATCCGCCAATAAAAAAAATGTAATATTCTAATAGATCGTATTGGATTTAAATAAATAACTCCTTTTTCAAAAGCAAAGCGTCCACCAATCAGTCTATTTTTTTCAAAAAAAATTTTTTTGCGGTTTTTTTTATAATATTTAATTTATATGGCAAATATTAATTATTTCATATTTGCGCAAGATTTAATTGTTATTTAATGTTCATCTCTTTTAAATAACCATGTTTATTAAAAATTTCTTTGAATGAACCTTGATCAATTAATTTTCCATCCTCCAAAACATAAATTAAATCACAATATTTAACAGTATTATTTCTATGTGAGATAATTATTAACGTCTTATCATCCTTATTTTCATAAATTTCGTCCAAAATTTTATTTTCATTTTCAATATCTAAAGAACTGGTAGCTTCATCAAAAACTAATATTTTAGGCAAATTGTACATAGCCCTTGCTATTCCAACTCTTTGTCTTTCACCTCCCGATAATTTTACCCCTTTATTTCCGACTATAGTATCAATTGCATCGGGCAATGTATCTACTAAATCTTTTAATTGAGCAATTTTTAAAGATTGTAAAAGTAATTTTTCATCAATCTCATCATCTTTTAATCCAAAAGTTATATTTTTTTTTATGCTATCGTCTAAAAGATAAATATCTTGCGGTATATATCCAATTTGTTTTTGCCATAAAGATAATTCGTTTTTAATATTTTTATCATCAAAATATACTCCACCTTTTTGAGGTTCTAATAAACCTAGCATTATATCAACAAGAGTGCTTTTTCCTGATCCAGATTTTCCTATAATTCCTACACTTTTACCTTTCTTTACTTGTAAATTAATATTTCTGAGAGTTGCTCTCATTCCCTCCTCATAATCAAAAGAAATGTCTTTCATTATAATAGCATCATTTAATTTGAAATTTTTTGCTTCAATTTGCGTAGTAGTATCCCTTTTAAATAAAATGGAACTTGATTTTAATTTTTTTATTTCTTTTGTTACCAAATCAAAAGAAGGCTGAAGAAAGCGTATAGTTGTTAACGAAGCTGTAATTACATTTAAAGCTGGAATGAATCTCACTGCAGATACAGCAAAAAGAGAAATTAAGGGTAAAATGGCTTCCGGAGTTTTACCAAACAAAATTAGAAATGCTGAAATCAAGGCAACACTAAATAATGCCATGACTTCCAAAAATAATCTTGGTGATCCTGAGATAAGATAAGCAAAAAATGATAAGTTTTCTTTTTTTTGGACGAGATTTTTAAAATAGGACAAAAAATGATATTCCTTATTAAACAATTTTGTTTCCTTGATTGCTCCTAAACTTTGATTTACAGTTTTTATTTCATCACCAAGCAAAGTTTGCAAATATTTGCCTTTTGATTTTAATATTTTTTTATAAAAGTTATAAAAAGAAATAACAGGAATTCCCAAAAAGAATAACAAAAAAAATGAGATTAATGGATCAACAACAGCTAAAAAAATAAAAAGCGCCGCAAGTATTAAACTTTCTCTAATCATCATTATATATGATTGTATAAAAACAAAGGCAGCTTTAATATCAGATGTTACAGAGCGAATTAAAATCGAAGGATTGTGATTTAAATGCTTAATATAAGGCATATAAATATAGTAATGATACAATTTATTTGATGTGGCGGATCTAAGTTCTTTTAGTAACTTTCCTTGAAGAAATAACAATAAAAATAAAAATAAATTCTTGAATAGAAAAATTAATACTAACAAGCAGGCAGCTGTAATTTGTAGAGTTTTTCTATCTATCTCATTTATAAAATCAATCGAAATATATTGAGATATATTATTTATAAGGCCTTCAACATCAATTATCAACATTGCAAAAACCGGAATTGAACCAATGCCAATAACTTCAAAAAAGGTTGCAAATATGCTCGCTAATAAAACTAAATAGAGCTTAAATAGTTGTTTTTTAGTAAATAAAATATTTAATTTCTCAATCATTTAAATTACGTTATTAGCATAAATAATAATTAAATGTTTATTTAAAATAATTGTGAATATTTTTAAAAATTTTATAGCCATCTGCATATAATTCGTTTTTGTGCTGTGATTTATTGTCTATTATTACTTTTTGATCAATCCAATTTGGTTTCTGCGTATAGTAGAGTGCTCTCTCTGGATGAGGCATCATTGCTAAGACGTTGCCTTTGGAATTGGTAATAGCAGCAATATCCTCCATTGAGCCATTTGGATTATAGGGAAACTTTTTTTTGGCTGGCAATCCGACTTGATTTATATATTTGCATGCAATCAATTTTTTTTTCTTTAATTTGCCTATAATCATTTTATCAGCAACAAATTTGCCCTCCTGATGGGCAACAGGCAAATATAGATAATTAATTTTTTTAAACCAAGGGCCACGTTTATTAATAACTTTTAATTTTATCCATCTGCATTGATATGTTGGAACATCGTTTTCTACCAATGCAACCTCTCTTTTTTTATATCCGTTCAAAGCCGGAACAATTCCAAGATTAATTAAAATCTGACATCCGTTACAAATACCGAAGACCAATTTGTCCCGTTCGATAAAATTAACTATATATTCAAACAAATTATTTTTTATTTTGTGTGCCATTGCATTTCCAGAACCAGTATGATCTCCATAAGAAAAACCACCGGGCAAAGCTAGAATTTGAAAATTTTTTAATTTTTTCGGATTTTCAATTAGGTCATTAACGTGAATAATTGAACCACTAATCCCTGCGATTTTAAATGCGTTAAGAGTTTCATCTTCGCAATTAATTCCATATCCTGATAAAACTAAAGCTCTCATCAATTAAATAAATTCTGTTTATATTTGTTATTTAAGGAACTGATAGCAACTTCAAATTCTTCTTTGTTATCCATTATGAAAATTATTTTTTTACTTTTTATGATTTTTCCAACGAGAGATATTTGATTTTTACTAAAATAATTTTCAAATTTATTTTTATTGGATGGGTTGACAGTAACAACTATTCTGCTTTGTGACTCAGAAAAAAGAATATGGTTATTATCCATTTTTTTGTTAATTGTATTGATATTGCTTAAATTTACTTTTAGTCCCTTTTGAGAAGCAATTGCCATCTTTGATAAAGCTATACCCAAGCCACCAATTCCTACGCTAATAGCTGAAGTGATTAATTTATTCTGATTGGCCTTTGAAAAATAATTATAATTTTCTTTTGCGGTTTTATTGTAAACCTGTGGGGCTATATTATTGTTAATGGCAAAGATCTTTGCAAATTGAGATCCCCCTATCTCCTTACCTGTTTTTCCTATAATGTATATGAGGTCATTTATAGCCTGTGGCACTATCGTTAATAAATTCTTATTACTTTTAATTATGCCAATAGAAGATATTAACAGTGTTGGTGGAATGGATATTTTAATTTTCCTATTGCTTTTGTCATAACCGTTAAAATCATTATACATGCTATCTTTTCCAGAAATAAATGGAGTTTCAAAAGCTAACGACAAATCGTGACAAGCTTTTGCTGCCATTTTTAACTGATAAAGTTTTTCGAAATTTTCAGGGCTGCACCAACAGAAATTATCTAAAAGAGCTATGGCTGATAAATCGCATCCCGTTACTATAAGATTTCTTATTGCAGTATCTATGCAGGAAGCAGCCATATTGTATGCGTTAATATCTGTATAATTTGGATAAATACCTTGGGATAAAGCGATACACTTCTTTGAATTAAAGAGGGGTTTTAAGACTGTTGAATCAGAAAAAACTTTACCAATACCCTGAAGTGGTTTAATGACGGAAGTACCTTGAACTTCATGATCATATTGCGAACTGATAAATTCTTTAGAAGTAATATTTGGACTGGATAATATTTTTAATAAAGTATCTTTATAGTTTTTTGTTTTTATGCAAACCGATTTTGCATGAATGAAGAAGGGTTTCTTACTTTTAAGAAATTTCTTTGGATATCCCTCATGGAGAAAATTCATATCCATATTAAGAATTTCTTTCTTTTTGTATCTAACGATTGCCTTATTTTTCTTAATAAATTTTCCTATTACTGTAGCTTCAACTCCGCGTCTATTTAATAAATGAATTACTTTTTTAAGATTTTTTGATGAAACAGCCATGGTCATTCGTTCCTGCGATTCTGAAATCCATATCTCCCATGGTTGTAAACCTGGATATTTTAAAGGAACCAAATCAAGTTCAACAATAAATCCTCCTGATTCCTTTGCCATTTCTCCAACTGAAGAAGAAAGGCCGCCTGCCCCATTATCAGTTAAACTATTATATAAATCTTTATCTCTAAGTTCCCTAATGATTGCATCTGAAAACTTTTTTTGGGTAATCGGATCTCCTATTTGTACAGCAGTAACAGGGCTTAGAGTATCCAGCTCTTCCGAAGAAAATGTTGCTCCATGTATACCGTCTTTTCCAACTCTTCCGCCGATCATAAGAATATTATCTCCGGGTCTTGCCTTCTTAATATGTGCGAATTTACCTTTTATTTTTTTTGGGATTAAGCCTACGGTGCCACAAAACACCAAAGGTTTTGCAGAATATCCGTCATCAAAATAAACAAAACCCTGTGGAGTTGGAATTCCTGAACAATTGCCTCCAACTTTTACGCCGTTGATTACTCCGTTTATTATAAACCTTGGTGATAATAATCCATCTTTCCTATTTTTTGATCTGTATAACACGCGGTCCTTATTTGGATTAGAAAAACAAAAACCATATGTATTAGCAATTGGTTTTGCCCCCTTGCCAAACCCTATGCAATCTCTGTTAACACCAGTAATTCCGGTAAGAGCTCCTCCAAATGGGTCCAGGGCAGATGGTGTATTGTGTGTTTCAACCTTATGACAAACTACCCATTTCTTATCGAAACTAATTCCACCTGCATTATCCGAGAATAACGATACACAGAAATTATCTTTTCTTTTTTTTATTATTTTTCTGGTTGCTCCTTTAATATAGGTATTGAATAAACCTTTTTTCACATTATCAATTCTTGATGAAAAAATTTTATGTTTACAATGTTCTGACCAAGTTTGTGCCAATGTTTCAATTTCAATATCCTTGGGTTTCCTTCCTTTGATATCAAAGTAACTTTTAATTGCTTTAAGTGATTGAACATCTAGACCAAGAGTGCCTCTGTGTATACCTTTTTCATCTTTTATTCCTTCTTTGGCAATTTTTTTTAAACTTGATTCACTCAAATTAAGATTGATAGACTTTGTAATATATTTGTTTTCCAAATTGTCTGTATGCTGTTTCGATAAATCATTCTTACCTTTAACAAACTCTTTAAAACTTTTAAGTGTAATTTTATTTACCAAGGAATTAGAGCATTCTTTGGCTACATCGCTTATAATTGATTTGTTACAAGTTGATAATAAATATAGTTGAGAGCTACAAATTTTAAAATCATCTTGATTCAAATTAAGTCTTTCACAAATAATTTCTGTTGCTGTATTTCCAAGATTGTCTGTCACACCTGGCAAGTACCCTATTTCTAGAATCCATGAAAAATTTCCAAATTTTTTTAATATTTTTTCAGTGTTCTTTTTAGAGAATACTTGTTGTGAAATTGGATTTGATAGCAACTCACACGCGAGTGAATAATCATCTTTATTTAAATTTCCATTAAATCTATAAATATCACAAATTTTAATATTTTTAATTAAACTTTTTCCAAAAAATAATTGTAAATTTTTTTCGCGTCCAGTTTTGAATTTGTTCAAAATTTGAATTTGTGAATACATTTAATTTTATAAAATATTACAAAATAGGATCATAAACAAAAATATGTTATAAAGACTATTCGTAGATTCTCTTATAGCAAAAAAAATTAATTATGACCGTTTATAAAAAAGCAGGTGTTGATGTTGTTTCAACAGATAAACTGATTAAAAAAATAGTTCCCTTGTGTTCAAAAACAAATCGACCTGGTAAAATGGGAAAAATTGGTAGTTTTGGCGGCATGTTTGATTTAAAGATGTGTAAATATAAAGATCCTATTTTGGTCACATCTTCTGATGGAATTGGAACAAAAACTATCTTGGGAATATCTAAGAACAGATTAGATGGCCTTGGCTTTGATCTAGTAGGAATGTGTCTTAACGACATTATCTGTCATGGGGCGGAACCTTTGTTTTTTTTGGATTATTTTGCCTCGAATAAAATAGAAAAATCTTCATTTATTAAAATAATTAAAAGCATAACGGCTGCCT
>Ga0187827_10006830_pt1 | contig 12869 bp, 11 predicted proteins | sample ETNtaG_39_FD_167969 | JGI IMG/M metagenome (GOLD analysis project Ga0187827, IMG submission 167969) | Marine microbial and viral communities from oxygen minimum zone, Eastern Pacific Ocean - ETNP2014_SV_150_PacBio MetaG (Illumina Assembly) | ecosystem: Environmental > Aquatic > Marine > Hypoxic... | reverse complement strand
TTCGTGTGGACAGTTCCCAGAGGCTGAAAAGTATTATGAAGAAGCAATTACCCTTCCTTTATATCCTTTAATGACAGAAAAGGAACAACATAAAGTAATCGATTCTCTTCGCGAAGTATTACAATGAAAAAGCTTATTATAGTTCAAGCCCGTATGACTTCTACTAGATTACCTGGTAAAGTAATGGAGATAGTTTGTGATAAGCCTCTTTTGGAACACCTTATTAACAGGCTGAAAACAATTAGATCAGCCGACCAAATTGTAATTGCTACAACAGTTAACGAGACAGATAATCAAATTGTAAGCCTTTGTAAAAAGCTTGATACTCTTTACTATAGAGGTTCTGAAGAAGATGTACTGGGGAGATATTATGAAGCGGCAGTTGAATACGGAGGAGATGTAATTATTCGTATAACATCTGACTGTCCGGTAATTGATCCTGAAGTTGTTGACTATTTGATAAGTTTTTTTACAAACAACATAGAAAAGTATGACTTTGTTTCGAATACTTTGGAACGTTCATATCCAAGGGGAATGGATGCTGAGATAGTTTCTTTTAAGGCTCTTAAGGAAGCCCATTTCAACGCTTATGATCCTTTTGATAGAGAACATGTAACACCCTTTATAAAAAAGAGACCGCAACAATTTCGACTATATAACATTCTTTATAAGGCAGATATGAGTAGATTTCGTTTGACTATAGATACATCTGAAGATATGGAGCTAATATCTAAAATATTTGAGTCCTTATATTATCAGAACACCTTTTTTTCTTTAAATGACATCTTTTCTTTACTGGATCGTAAGCCCGAGTGGGTCGCTATAAATGCTCATATAGAACAAAAGATAATGGATAAATATTAGAATTTATTTGGGTGATCTGGTTTACGATACTATTGAAACTAACTATGTAGTTCCTTTAAATATTGCAATTGTTATTTAACGTTAAATGATAGAAATAACTATTCGTTACTGTACTTAGCACGATTTCTTGAAATGGGGGGAATCAAAATGCTTACAAATAGAATCAGGGTAGTTTGAAATATTCAGGAGATGGTCTGAAATGAAAGGGATTAGAACAGAGCAGGAAAAATTCTGGGTGGGGAGATTCGGTGATGATTATATAGAAAGAAACAACAGGTCATATGCTATATCTAGCATTATAGCATTGTTTTCGAGGATATTTTCCAGGACTCAATCAATTGAATCCGTTATCGAATTTGGTGCAAACCTTGGTAAAAATTTGGTTGTGATAAAGGAGCTTATGCCCCATGCTGAACTCTCAGCAGTAGAAATTAATCAAAAAGCTGTTGAAAAATTGAAATTATTAGATGTTGAGAAAGTATATTGCCAATCAATACTTGATTATGCTGTCGATTACGAGCGAGATTTTGTGTTTACCAAAGGTGTGCTGATTCATATAAATCCTGACAGATTACAGGATGTTTATGATTTGCTCTATAAAACAAGCAGACGTTATATCTGTTTGGCAGAATATTATAACCCTACACCTGTAAAAGTAGATTATCGCGGGCATAAGAATAAATTGTTTAAGCGTGACTTTGCAGGAGAAATGCTTGACAGATTCAAGGACCTGAAACTGTTAGATTATGGATTTATATATCACAGAGATAATAATTTTCCTCAGGATGATATCAATTGGTTTTTATTAGAAAAGGTTTGATAAAAATAAATTTCTGCAATTGAAGCTTTCGTCCAATATTCAGGACAATATACTCATAATATGAACATTTTTATTCGTACAGATGCATCAATCAATATAGGCACAGGCCATGTGATAAGATGTTTAGCTTTGGCTGATGTGTTAAGACAAAAATGTACAGATATTAATTTCATATGTCGTGAAGGGACTGGCAACCTGATCAACTATATTGAGGATAACGGGTATAAAGTTCATCAGTTGACAGGGGAGATTGATATTGAAACTGACAGGAAACTAACTAATGAAATACTGTCGAATTATGAGAACAAGCCTGACTGGCTGATTATAGATCATTATGAAATTGATATCTCGTGGGAACATCCACTTAGAAAATATGCAAAGAGACTCATGGTTATTGATGACCTTGCTAATAGAGAGCACGATTGTGACCTGCTTCTTGACCAGAACTACAGCAATACTGAGGGCCGTTATAATGGTCTAGTCCCTGGAAATTGCATACAGTTATTAGGGCCTGAATATGCACTGCTCCGTCCTCAATTTCAAAGGGCAAGGGGGAATCTAAAAAAGAGGGATAGCGGAGTTAATCGTATCCTGGTATTTATGGGGGGCTCTGATCCACAGAATGTGACTTCAAAAGTTTTACGAGCTATACATATGCTTGAACGATCTGATATTGTTATTGATGTGGTTATTGGCAACCTGAATCCATATCATGATGAAATTAAAACCCTAACATCTAAGATACCAAATATTAGTTGTCACCACAATGTGGAGAATATGGCTGAACTTATACTCACAGCAGATTTATGTATTGGGGCAGGGGGAACAACAACATGGGAGAGATGCTGTGTGGGTTTGCCAACAATTACGATTATTTTAGCTGAAAATCAAAAAAGCATATCAGAAAGCCTTGATAAAGAAGGTGCTTTAATAAATCTTGGTTGGTACCAGAATGTTACAGAAAATAATATAAAAGAGGTAATCAAAGATTTAATTGAGGACCCTCAAAGAATGGTTTCTCTGAGTGATAAAGGCAGACAGTTGGTGGATGGAGAAGGAGTAGGTAGAGTGATTGATACTATAAGTTCTATTGTTGACAATAGAAATATATATGAATTTACTCTTAAATAAAGAGCTTGCCGAAATTATTAATTAAGTGTAAAGAGGTTTTAGGAGATGAGTGTGTTTTTGATAAGATGGATGGAGTATATCAATCAGAGAGTTTAATGAGCAATATAATAAATCTCACGAAAGCAGGAACCACTGATATAAATGATATATTTGAATGGAGAAACCATCCGGATATAAGAAAAAACTCTTTTAATCAAGAACTGCTATCCTGGGAAGAACATGAAAAGTGGTTCATGGCAAAACTCAAGAACCCGGACACTACAGCGTATATGGCATATTATGGAGAAAAAAAGGTTGGCACGATAAGATTTGAGAGCAAAGAAAGTGTGATAAAGACAAGCGTAATGCTTAATCCAGACTTTTTGAGTAAAGGCTTTGGCTCAAAAGTAATCAAACTAGGGGTTGAGAAATTCATAAGAGAGAAAAGACCCTCAAAATCCTTAATTGCAGAGATAAAAAAGGACAATGTAGCCTCTGCGAAGGCTTTTAAGAAAGCAGGATATAAAGAAAGTCATGTAACTTATTCTTATGATTTTAAAGTATTGCCGAATGAATAAATCCTTAAAGATAGCTGATCGTTTAATAGGGACTGAGCATCCTCCATTTATTATTGCCGAGATGTCGGGAAATCACAACCAGTCTCTGGAAAGGGCTTTGGAAATTGTTGATGCCGCTGCAAAATCCGGCGTTCATGCAATAAAATTACAGACATATACAGCTGATACAATGACGATTGATTGCGACAGAGGAGCATTTTATATTGATGATCCAACTAGTTTATGGAAGGGGGAATCGCTATACAATCTTTATCAGAAAGCGCACACTCCATGGGAATGGCATGAGCCTATTTTTAGCAGATGTCGTGAACTGGGGTTGATTGCCTTCAGTACTCCTTTTGATGAAACATCTGTTGACTTCCTTGAAAGCCTTAATGTTCCTGCTTATAAAATAGCATCTTTTGAAAACAATCATTTACCATTGATTGAAAAAGTAGCATTAACCGGTAAGCCTTTGATAATATCTACAGGAGTGGCAACTATAGCAGAAATTGATGAGGCTGTAAGAACAGCAGTAGAGGCAGGTTGTAATGATATATTACTACTTAAATGTACAAGCAACTATCCGTCATCACCTGAGGATTCAAATCTAGTAACCATTCCACACATGAAACAGCTATTTAATACAGAGGTGGGTATATCTGACCATACACTGGGTATAGGCGTAAGTATTGCTGGTGTGGCTTTAGGGGCAACTATGATTGAGAAGCATTTTACACTAAAGAGATCAGATGGAGGAGTTGACTCCGCTTTTTCTCTTGAGCCAAATGAGATGAATATACTTGTAAAGGAAGCTTATAAAGCATGGCATGCTATTGGAAGTGTCTGTTATAGTGCAACGGAACAAGAAAAGAAGTCAGCGATATTTAAGCGTTCTGTTTATGTAGTTAAAGACATTAAGAAAGGTGATGTGTTTTCAAGTAATAATATTCGCATAATTCGTCCAAGTGGTGGGTTATCGCCAAAATACTATAAAGTCCTTGCTGGTAAAAAGGCAGCTATAGACATAGAATGTGGCGTTCCGATGAAGTGGGAATATGTAACATAAAAAGAATTACTCAATTATGTTCACGAATTATAAGAGGGCGAGTAAGGACGAAACAGGCGCTTGTAACGTGGTAGGGGTACTGAGGTAATGATTAAGTATTGTACAAAATGTCTTTTTCCTGACACAAAACCTGATCTTCAATTTGACGATCAGGGTGTTTGTAGTGCGTGTAGAAATTACGAGAAACGTAATGAAATAGATTGGGAGAAAAGGCATGCTGAGCTCTTATCTATTTTAGCAAAATATAAATCAAATAATATTTCAAATTGGGACTGTATAATACCAAGTAGTGGTGGGAAGGATAGCACTGTTCAGGCTTTAAAAATACGTGCGTTAGGAATGAACCCATTAGTTGTTACCGCAACGACATGTGACTTAAGTAGTATAGGCAGAAGGAATATAGAAAATTTGAAAAATCTTGGGTTTGATTGCATTGAAGTTTCTCCCAGTAAGCTGACGCGTGTGAAATTAAACCGAATTGGGTTAACACAAATTGGAGATATTTCATGGCCAGAACATGTCGCAATATTTACTATTCCTGTGAGGATTGCTTGTCAAATGCAAATTCCATTAATTGTTTGGGGAGAGAATTCGCAGAATGAATACGGTGGCCCTGCCTCAAACAGCAGCAGCAATACTTTAACTAGGCAGTGGTTGGAAGAATTTGGCGGATTGTTGGGTTTGCGAGTTGCAGACTTAATTGGTATTGAAGAATTAACCAAGAAAGAATTAATCCCGTATACATATCCTACAGATGATGATTTGCGGAAGGTTGGTGTAACGGGGATTTTTCTTGGATATTACATGCCGTGGGATGGATTGCAAAATGCGATATATTCAATGGCACATGGTTGGGAGAAATATAGTCAACATACAGAGGCGTCGTTTGTCAACTATGAAAATCTTGATAACCATCAAACGGGTATTCATGATTATTTTAAATTTTTAAAGTTTGGATTTGGACGAGCAACAGATATTGCAAATCTCTATATACGTAGGAATAGATTAACAAGGGCAGATGGGGTGGAAATTGTTCAGAAGACTGACGGAAGATTCCCATGGTCTTATCTTGGGAAGTCATTAAAAGACATATTAGAACCAATAGGCATATCATGTGACGAATTTTCTCAAATCTGTGATCGTTTTACTAATAAAAAACTATTCAATACAGATTCTAGAGGGAATTTATTAAAAGACAAATCAGCTAATCTTCAAAAAATAAATTATGATAATCCATAACTATTAATAAACGCTAAAATAGTGTCCTATTTAAGGCGTAGAGAGATAGGGCCATAATTTACGAAAGCTTGAAGAAGGTTTTGTTTTTGTTGATAATGGCGACCACCTCTTCTATAAGTGGTCTGGGAAAACTTGACATATCCAGTTTTCGGTATTAACCCCTGCAGTTATAGCGCCTTTAAGCAACATCTTCCCCAGCTTCTTCTTGTCTCGTGTATCAAGCTTTGGCGGACGACCAGGTACCGGGTTGGCCACAAGGCCTTTTTGACTGTTCCTCTTATAGGCAGCCTTCCACCTGAGAATGCTTAAACGTTCAACTCCTACTATCTGGGCGATATCAACTAGCTGGTATCCCTCTTTCAAAAGAGAGATGGCGCGAAAGCGACGTTCTTGAAACTCCTGTGGCTCCCATGAGGTCTTATATTTTACCGCTTCCCACAGTTAGAACTTCACTTATGTGAGTGTAAATAGTTGCAATGTTTAGGCCTGTGCAATTGAAACTTTAGGAATAAAGTGATTCAATTACCCATTAAGTATTCCTGTAAGCTGTTTGATGAGTTCTCTTGATTGTTAGATCCTAATGAAAACCCTTATTGTTGATTACGGAATGGGTAACTTGCAGTCTCTATATCGTGCAGTAGAGGAGAATGGAGGCCATCCATTTATTTCACAACACCCAAGCGAACTAAGGAATGCCAGTAAAGTTATATTGCCTGGTGTTGGTGCATTCAGTAATGCAATGAAGAACCTGAAGGAGAAAGGCTGGGTGGATGAATTGAATAGAGTTGTCAAAGAAGGTGGTGTCCCACTTCTTGGTGTATGTCTTGGAATGCAATTGCTATCGGACAAAGGTCATGAGAATAAACTAGTTAATGGGTTGGGATTTATCAAAGGTGATGCTGTCAAGTTGATACCAGCAACTAATAATGAAAAAATTCCTCATGTGGGGTGGAATGAGGTTAATCTAATAAAAGAACATTGGTTATTTAATAATATAGATGATAATACCGATTTTTATTTTGTTCATAGCTATAGCATACAGCTGATGAACTCAAATGACGTGATCGCATTAACTCCGTATTGTGGTACGTTTGTATCTGCTGTAGCTAATAATAATATTTTGGGAGTACAATTCCATCCAGAAAAAAGCTCAAAATCAGGGTTGAGGCTATTAGAGAATTTCCTGAAATATTCTAGTGCTTAAGACACGAATTATTCCCACGTTACTATGGAAAAATACCGGATTAGTTAAGGGTATTGCATTTGATTCATGGCGTAGAGTTGGCACCTTATTGCCTGCTGTGAAAATCTATAATTTGCGGGATGTGGATGAACTTATAATTGTAGATATAAGTGCAACAGTTGAAGAACGAGGGTTTGATTATGCGGGAATAATGGAAGCTTCAAAAGAATGTTTTGTGCCTTTAACTGTTGGTGGAGGCATTAAAGACATGAGTCATATAAAAAAGATTTTAAGGTCTGGTGCTGATAAGATTACAATAAATACTGCGACATTTACCGACCCTAAACTAATAAAACATGCTACCGAGGAGTTTGGTTCACAGTGCGTAGTTGTGAGTTGTGATGTGAGAAAAACTGATAGTGGCTATGAGTGTTTTTCTTATGCCGGAACAAGACCAACGGGTATAGATCCGGCCTCTTGGGTGCAGAAAATGGAATACTTTGGAGCAGGTGAAATCTTGCTTACTTCTATAGATCGAGATGGAAGTATGGAGGGGTATGATCTTGATTTAATTGAATATGTATCTAAGTACACAAACTTGCCTGTGATTGCTTCTGGTGGTGCAGGAAACTATTATCATATGCTTGAAGCTATAAAAAGTGGTGCTGATGCTGTTGCAGCAGCAAGTATTTTCCACTTTACAGAACAGATACCTATTGAAGCCAAGCGTTATCTATTGCTACACGGAATTCATGTGAGGATGTAATTATCAATGGCTAATAAAATCTACCCAATTAGTTTATCAGGCATTGAAAAAATAGGCATCGAAAAGTTCATGAAAAATTATTATATCCCTGTTACTGCAATAGAATATCAAGACATTTACAAGAAAGTGCATAGTTCTTATATAGAGAATATCAATCAGCATAACGATGAATTTGTCTATTGGATCGCTATTGCTAATATTAAGATAATTCGTAGTGTATCAAACTATATTCTAGAAATATTACAGCTACAAAGATTAATAGAAAAAGGATATGAATATATAATCAATGAAGAAAAGAGAAAAATTACTGATTATATCAGAGAGGGTAACTATTCATCATTATCCAATATAAATTTAACTGGTAAACACATGTCCAGGTTGCGCTTTCAAGAAAGAGTTAAAAATATTTTAAAGACTATAAAATACAATTTAAACCCTCATGTTTTAACTAATTTCTCCTCTCCTGTTTTTTTTATAGGAAATAGATCGCAACAAGAAGTTGTTGCCTATTGTAATCAAAATAAAATAGAGCCTATTCGTCTGTCACCTATGCTCTTTGCAAATAATAGTTATGAAAAGGTTAATAAAGATTCTAAACTTAATGAGATACTTGAATTTGTATACAGCTTTTTTGTTTTGCTTAAAAAACAATTCCCTGAAATTAACAGTAGCTTGTTTGAATTACTGAAAAAAGAGGTTGAGGAGTGTTTTCTCTGGAGTTTACTGTTTTTCCGTCATAATCTACGTATTTTTAGTACACTAAAATATAAATCACTTTTCGCAACTGGACTTGGGAATGAACCACATAGACTATTTTGTTCTTCATGGAGATATGCAGGTGGTGAAGTAACTGGGTTTGTACACGGTAATGCTTTCTGTAATTGTTATAATTCACTGTATATCAATGAACTATCCCTTGTAGATAAATATATTACAGGTTCAATCGGCCAGGAAGAGATCTTGAATGATGTTGCAATAAAATTTTCACAAGGTCTAAAAATGCCTAAAATTTCACATCAAAGAAATAATAATTATATTGAGGTTTTTAAAAAACATCAGGCTGGAAATGTGGTGCATAAGGTGTCGAAAGTTATGATAGTTGGATTCCCGGTGGTCGATTATATGTTTTTTGATATACCAGATGGGAATGCTTTATCACATTTTCAGGTAGAACTTCGACTGATGAAGATATTGAAAGAGGCAGGATACTACGTGCAATATAACTCTCACCCGGTGACTTCTAGTAGCATTAATAATTATTTTATTAGGCTTGCAGATGAGGTCATAATAGATAAATTTGAGGATAATTATATCAAAGCAGATTGCTTGTTATTTGGCAACCATACAACAACCACTTTCGGATTCTCATTGCTTACAAATAAACCAATGGTTCTTTTGAACTCTAAAGGAACATTGTGGTATCCAAGGGCATTTGAATTAATAAAGAAAAGATGCTCAGTGGTTGAGGCGGAATCTGTTGATGGAAAGATTGTTTTTGATGAGCAAGATATGCTTAATGCCATAGAATGTTCTCTTGAGAATATTGATTACGAAATTCTGCATGAGTTTGCTTTTTAAAGAAGAGTGGTGTCGGAAAAAATGCCAGAGTAGGCATAAATAATTATCTTCATTAACTTCTTAACAAAGGAATATGGGAATCTGTGTTAAATATTAATTTTCTAAAGGCAACGGCTGATATAAAGAAAAAAGCACTCAGTTGTGGGATCGGTTTAGAAGAACTGTCAGCTTGTTATGAGAAATCTATTGCCCGCAAACCAGTGGTATTTCAATTTGAAACTACAAATGTATGTAATGTACGCTGTGAAATGTGTCCTCGAACAAGCAAAATGCAAAGAAGGTTGGGACATATGGAGCCGGAGATATACGAAAAAATAATCGAGCAAATAGAACCTTATTCTCCGCCAGAGCTTTTAAAATGGCGTAAATACCTGATTTTGTCTGATTTTAAAGATGCGTTTATAAAAAGTGATGAAGATTATTTTGCTTTTACCATAAGCGCTGAGTCCCTAACCCTTCATGGCTTTGGGGATCCCCTTCTTGATCCTCACATTGTTGATAGGATAAAAATCGCTAAGCTGAAAAATATACCGGTTTATTTTTCATGCAATCCTAATAATATGAATGAGGACCTCTTAAGGTGCCTGTTAGATGCAGGCTTAGATTATTTAAAATATTCTTTGGAAGGCTTGGATGCTGAGATAATAAAAAAATACCGCGGAATAGAAGTGGATATGAAACAAATTAACGATATTATAAATAAGTCTATTGAGCTAGTTGATCGGAACCATTACAGAACTCTTATAATTTTGACAATGCTATTATTTGGCAAAACTAATCAAGAAACTGCTGACGCGTTTTTAAAGGAATGGTACGGCCAGAGTCTTTTTGCTTATGTAAAAAATACCCATCACGCATGGGTATATAAAGATGATGACAATTTTATGAATACTTCACAGTATATGAGGTCTTTTTGTGAACATCCCTGGATGACAGTATCTATTTTATATGACGGTACAGTAGTGCCATGCCCTTTAGATTATGATGGAATATTAGCTATGGGTAATGTTAAAGAACAGTCACTTGAAGAAATATGGAATTCAAAAAAATATTTAGAATTCAGGAGGCAGCATGCTGAAGGAAGTTTTCCTGAATCTCATTATTGCAATACCTGTGATCTTCCACTAATGGGAAATAAAATAAAGAACTAATTGTCCTTGTCTACTTAATATAATGTATAAAGTAAAGATATTTGGTGCTGGATCAAGTGGTAATCATTACACTCATGCATGCAGAACCAAAGGATGGGAAACAGTTCTCTGTGATATTGATACGGAAGCACTAAAGCGAACAAGGAAAAAAATATATCCTGAGAGGTACGGTCGTTGGGATGAGGGCATTCGTCTGATAAATACGAACGAAGATGTGGAAAGTAATTATGATATAGTTATTTTGTGTACTCCGCCCGATACCCATATTAAACTGGCAAAAGATATTTTAACGGAATGTTCTTCTAAAATTCTTCTTATTGAGAAACCATTGACGACTCCAGAGCTTGTTGGATGCGAGGAACTTTTGGGCCTTGCAAAAAAGAAAGATACTTTTGTTGGGGTGGCATATAACCAAGTCTTGACTGAAAAAACCAGCGCATCCGATGAGATTTTGCAAAAAGGTATTTTGGGTAAACCATTGACTATCACATCGGTTTACAGGGAGCATTGGAGAAACATGAATGCAGCACATCCATGGTTGTCGAAACCAAGCGATTATTATTTAGGGTTCATTAAGCGTGGAGGCGGTGTTTGCAATGAACATTCACATGCAATAAGTATTTGGCAGCACTTTTCTCATGTCCTCAATATGGGAAGAATTATTGAGGTATCTGCTATGCTTGATTTTGTAAACGAGGGACAAGCTCATTATGACGTTATATCTCAAATTAATGTCAAAACTGAGAAAGATCTTATAGGTACTATAGCTCAGGATATAGTATCACATCCTTCAAAAAAGCTTCTATGGATTCAGGGGGAACAAGGTTATTTTGAATGGCATGCAGATTGGTCGGATACTAAAGATGCTTTGCTCTATTCTGATGAGCAAAACAATGTTCAAGAAATGCTCTTTGATAAAAATAGGTTTGGCGGAATAATTGACCATGCTGAAGATGTCTTGAATGGGAAAGTAAAAAAATCGCCTATTTCTCTTGAAAAAGGATTGGAAACTATGATGGTTGTCGCGGCAGCACATCTTTCCCATAAGTTAGGAAGAACAGTAAGAATAGATTATGGATCAGGATTTAATTTAGACGCTATCAAATAGTTCACACGGAAGAGCACGGAATATCACAGAAAATAATATGGATCAGGTTGATCTATAAAGAATTTATAAATTCTCTTAAAAAGGCAGGCTTAAGAGTGGGTTATTGTTTTACTAAGGAGCGGATAGATTTGAAATGTTTAGAAGAATATTTTCATAAACCGTTGTATTCAGTGGTGATATTTAATAACTGTAAATTAGGTGACAACTATGCGTGAATTCAATTTCGAGGGATTATTTATCTTTGATATGGCAAACAATCACCAGGGTGATATTGAACATGGGCTTAATATAATCAAGGCAATGGGTGAAGTTAGTAAAGAGGCTGGTGTTAGGGGTGCATTGAAGTTTCAATTCAGACATATAGACACTTTTATTCATCCTGATTACATGAATAAGAAAGATGTGCCTCATATACCACGTTTTGTAAGTACACGCTTAAGCGATGACGATTATAAATTACTTACTATGGAAGTAAAAAAACAAGGACTAACAACGATATGTACTCCTTTTGATGAAAAGTCTGTCGAGTTAATATTAGATTTAGATATTGAGATAATAAAAGTTGCTAGTTGCTCAGCTGAGGATCATCCTTTACTTGAGAAGATTGCGGGAGCAAATAGACCGGTGATTGTATCTACTGCAGGTCTAACATTAAGTAAAATTGACCGCTTAGTCAGTTTTTTAGATTACAAAGGAGTTTACTTTGCTTTGATGCATTGTATTGCACTTTATCCAACGCCCAGTGATAAACTCCGCTTAAATCAGATTAAACAGCTTAAAAATAGATTTCCTGATGTTCCTGTTGGATTTTCAACACATGAGAATCCTGATAATTGTGCTGCAGTACAGATTGCTTATGCCAAAGGAGCAAGGTTGTTTGAGCGTCATGTTGGTTTGGAGACGGATAAGTACAAGCTTAATGCTTATTCATCCAGACCTGTGCAGATTGCAAAATGGATACAGGCTTATCATGATGTAGTTAAAGCGTGTGGAGGAGAAGAACGTGCCCCAGTTTATCCTGATGAGATTGCTTCTCTTAATTCTTTAAAGCGTGGTGTTTTTGTAAAAAGAGTTATTAAAAAAGGTGAAGTTCTGCAACGTGAAGATGTGTTTTTTGCAATGCCACTTCTTGAGGGACAGTTGTGCAGTGCTGATTGGAATAATGCTATTATAGCAGATAGCGATTATTCTCAGAATGAGCCAATAAATATTGGCTCATTCTGTATAAAAATGTCTCCTAATGACATGGTTTATAGTATTATCCTCCAGGTGAAGGGCATGTTGAATAACGCGCGTATTTTTGTGGGAAAGGATAGCTCAATAGAAATATCACATCATTATGGTTTAGAAAGGTTCAGAGAATTTGGAGCGGTAATAGTAAGCTGTATCAACAGGGAATATTGTAAAAAACTTATTATTCAGCT
>Ga0187827_10006829_pt1 | contig 12870 bp, 4 predicted proteins | sample ETNtaG_39_FD_167969 | JGI IMG/M metagenome (GOLD analysis project Ga0187827, IMG submission 167969) | Marine microbial and viral communities from oxygen minimum zone, Eastern Pacific Ocean - ETNP2014_SV_150_PacBio MetaG (Illumina Assembly) | ecosystem: Environmental > Aquatic > Marine > Hypoxic... | reverse complement strand
GACGATCTCCCGATTGCGCGGTGATCCGGGAGGGAGCCCAATCATGAACCGCGGCCCCAGCACTACGTCCACGCTTACGTTGTCCGGCAGCTTGTCGATGGTGACCGGTGGGTGCATGGACTGGGCGTATGCCATACTGGCCACCTGGATGGTCCTATCTGGCGATTCTTCCTGCAGGCGCCGACCCAGGTACGCTACAAAGTCGAACATGCTTTCGCTCATGCTCCGCGAAGGCGGCGGGCCCGTGCAGTCCTCCAGGACGGCTTTCTCATTCCGCTTTCTGCACTGCGGACATTCGCACCACCGGCACGCGTCCATCTGGCCTACCATCACTGAATGGTAGCCGGGCTTCCTCTCGGCCTTCTTCAGGGTCTCTCTGACAATGTACTCCCTCGCTTCCCTGTTCGACGTGCAGAAGGCAAGCCTGCCGCTTGGAGAAGCGCTGTACGGGATGCGTTGGCCCAGCTTGTGTCCTTTCTTCTCCAGGTCGGCCTTCCACTTCTCGTCGGTCAGCATGGGGAACCAGTCGGGATGTTCTTCATACAACTTGCCAGGGATCAGGTTATGGAAACTGTGATGCCCCATGCCGCGGTAGGCCGTTCCCCGGCCGCCGAAGAAGTGGTTCCATCGATGGTAAGGCAGCCAGTATCGGGCATCGTTGAAACTGTCGTGGCCCCCAAGCCAGCGAAGCTGCATTTGCGGGTTGTATCTGAGTGGAAGCAGGCTGAGGTCCAGGTCTCCGCGCCGCAGGACGGCATCGCCGTAGACCGAGGGAAACAGCCAGCGCACGCCTTGTCGATCCAGAAACTCCACGATGCTGTAGAAAACTCCCATGCGGGTATGGCCGGCAAAACGAACTTCACGTCCGTTCCTGTAAACGTGCACGGACTGCCTCTTGCGATGGATGATGTCCCCTTTTTCGAAGGTTGCCTCCTGAGGCTCCTCGATGACGAACAGCAGACCACTGTAGTTCTCTTTCTGATCCGGCTTGATGACCGGCACGGGCCGGCCCGTGATCTCTCCGAGGTAATAACTGAGGTCCCGCGCTCCCAGGTCACCTGGCACGTTGTAGGTCCCTCCCGCGGGCATCTTCTCCGGCAGGATGACCGCGTCCTTTGCGGAGAGGTTCTCCGCGCCCGTGAAGCCATAGATTTTCATCTCGGCAATGGACCACGGAAAGCCGGCGCCTTCTTTGCCTATCTCCATCCGCAGGTAGCGACCCTTCACCCCGTTGAAGCGCAGATTGAGCACTTTGAGCGGGGAGATGCTGTAATCTGCTTCGTGGAACGTTCTCAGGGCATCAGGGGCCTCTCCCAACGCGCAACGCAGAGAACGCGGAATATGGAACAGGTTTTTTCCTTCGCCGGGATCGACGATCAGACGATGAATGGTCACCGACTGGCCGAAGTCAATGGTGAATCCGACTCCGTCCTTTTGGAGTGCCGCGCTCGTCCACACTGTTTCGATTCTGCGGTCGAAAACGTTTGCCAGTTGCCTGGCGTTATCTCCCGCGAAACGCCAGTCGCGGGAATCGAGCTCCTTCGCAGAGGCGTTGCCTGGCGTCAACAGCGCGAGAGCAAAGGCGCACATAACGCAGACACTTTCGGCAACGTTGTTCCTCATTTCTGAAACTCCGGATGAACTGTCCGATGGCGTGGCTACGGCTTCTCTGCACCAACATCATCCACCAGAAAAAGCCCGAACTCGTTGACGGCCATGTACCACGACGAAGAATTGAAGCCGGTGATCGTCAGCCTCGCTTTGGTCGCTTTCACGGCAGGAAAGACATGGGCGGAGCGAGGCAGATCGTGTCCCGTTTCGACGTACGCCACCCGCCACTCTTTACCGTCCCAATGTTCGAGGGCGTAGTCTGTCGCGTGGCAGGTCGTACTCAGCCAGCCGATGACGTTGCAGTTGAACTCCACCGGCTTGTCCCATTCGAGGAGAAATGCCTTGGGCATGTTGTTGGGGCCGTTCCAGGTTCCCCGATGCCAGGAGTCTGAGGGCTTTTCCGCCAGGCCCAGCCCCCATGGCTTTCGATTGCGCCGCAGCTTTCTGCCCAGTTGCCGCAGGATATTCGGCTTACCCTCTGTCCTGGCGACGATTGCGTTCAGCTTGTCCAGCCTTTCGCCGTGAGTGGCCTTCCATTCGTAGAAGTCCTTGTTTATCTCGCTGGTGAGTTTCCGGGCATATTCCGGGTACAGGGAGTCCGGAGCGAATTCCATCACGGCGTGGTAGTCGAGATTTGCCCAGTGCTGCAGTGGATTCCACGCGCTCCAGTTAGCGATGCTCCAGTGAACACCTTTCGGCGCCCAGGTTCCATGCCGGCCAATGTGGAGCTTCCATCTGTCTCCCGCTTGGGGATGGCCGCCCAGCGTCTTGAAGGGGAATCGGAACTCCATGGTGAAAAAGTCGCTGCCCGTCTTGACACCTTTCTGCCACGGGATATCGACCTGTTTCCATTTGGTCTGCTTATGGACATAGGGCTTGCCTTCGAGTTGGGCCTGGAACACTCTCTTGTGGCCCAGGATGTCCAACGCGAATTGATAGTGCCGCAGGCCCTGCGGCGTCTTTGGACTGAGGAAGACTTCGAAAAGCTGATACTTCCAGTTGACCTCACCGGTCTCCCTCTTGCGAGCCACCTCCAGATGCGCTTTGAGGCGCGGCTCGTCGGCACGGATGCTCACGTAAATTGCATTCTTGTCATAGCCGACCTGGAAGGAACTCTGATAACTCGCATAGGTGTCGCCTTTGTTCGCCCAGACGAAACCTGTATGCACCGGCAGCGTCTCCCAGGCGGGGTCAGAGAGCTCCCCGTCGATCTTGACCTTCCCGGTCATCAGGTATGCCTTGCAGTCCGTTGCCTCTTTGGCCTGGATATTTCCGCCGACGGACAGGGTGCCAAGGATCAGCAGCGGAATCTTCCCAAACCAATCGTGTCTCATCACTGGCCTCCTTTCAGGCCATCATCGCTTAGCCCGGAACATTTACCAGCATTAGGAACCCCCCAACCCGAATCGCGTAGCACAGGTCTCCAGACCTGTGGCCGGTGGAAGGCGGTTTCTGAAGAATCGGTCCAGCGCATTCACGTCATTCCTCGATGGGCCACATTTGGTAGAGGAGCACTTTTACGTCGCCAGGGAAGTCCTTGGCGGCGTTCCAGGAGAAATTGATTTTGTTGTTGCCGGTGTTGAGGCGAAGCATGGAGCCCGTCAGATCCAGGTTCCGGCCTGGCTTCATCCCTCCGGGCCAGAGTTTCACTCCGCCGGGACCTTCGCTGGTCAGGGCCTGGCCTCGCTCAAGGTTGGTTGGGAAAACGGTCCGTTTCCCGTTGACGATGAGTGCGGGCTTTCCAGGAACAGGCGGGCGCAGCTCGTGGAGCATCCTTAACTGGCCGAACCTCACGCGGACGGCTGTCGCGGCAGGAATACCATTGAAATAGAAAAGCAGGTAATCTGTCTTCGACCAGTCGTAGTCGGCTTTATCGGGGAACGGGAAGGTGAGGAGCCGCCAGCCCTTGAAGTTGATTTTCGGGAGGAAATCCGCGTGGCGGCCGGCCGCGTCTCGGAACTGGATGCGGATGATTTCGCCTTTGCCATCGCCGTGGATCCAGAGGCCGGCGGCGCGGTAAGCTGTGAGGTCGAGCGGCTTCTCGAATCGGCGACCGATGCCGCACCAGCCTCCGAGCCCGCCCTTGTTTTCCGCGGAATAGACCAGGGATTGCTCACCGACTCTCGGCGCCTCGCGTGAGACCTCGAAAGTCTGAGTGACGCCTTTGCGCACGGGCCCGTTCTCGCTGAGCATCTTGCCGCCGCCGATCACGAACTTCTCATACGGATTGCGTTCGCTCATCCGGTATTCTGCGGGATCGGAAAAGTCTTCGATCGTGAGCGACTTCGGGTCGCTGTAATCGAGCTTCGCCACATGACGATGGCCTCGGACGATCTCAACTCCCAAAAGGCAAGGGCCGGGGCGGTCGTTGGTGATGGTCCAGACGTTCTGTGTGCCATCGAGGGCATCGACCGTTCGCGGCTCTTCGTAGACCGCTCGGTAGAGTCTCCAACCGCCCTGGCCGTCTTCAGAAAGCTTGAAGTCCTTCTTTGTTTTCCGGAGCTTGTCCTTTACGGATTCCGGAAAATAGTTGGACAGACGGCACTTCTCATACCTGGCGATCATCTTGAACATCTGGCGAGACTGGATCAGCTTATTCGATGCGGCTACGGAAGTTTCGAGGGAGATCGAGCCGTCGATGCCCATGGCCTTGGCGCACACGTACTCGATCTGGTCGGGGCGGACGGCTCTGAACCAGTAATACCATCCGATGTCGGAGCGAGTGAAGTTTTTGGCCTGGTTCAGAATGCCGGGCCAACGCTGGTCGAGATAGCCTTTGATATCACCGTGGCCATCAGCAGACGCGCTCCGTGGAACGATGTGCCAGAGCATGTTTGTGCCCGTGCCGTTGCTGGTCTGATAGAGCACGTCCTTCTTGAACTTCTTATAAAAGCCCAGATGCATCTTGTTCAGGTAATACCACCGGTCTACTGCGCCATCCTGAATGCCGTCGCTGGCATCGAAGTAAACCATGTCGAAATCGCATTCGTTGAAAACGTCGGCGAAATTGCCGGTCAGCTCGTCTGCGAGAGTGCTGTCAGGATCGACCAGGAAGAAACCCCAGACAGTAAGCAGGCCCTTCACTTCGTCGCCAGCTTTGTGTGGTGCGGCTTTGGTTCCGAGCGCTCCTCGCTGGCACTTCAGAAATCGGAACGGCGGACCAACTTCGGCCTCGCGGTAACGAATGATCTCGTCCCCGACGCGAAGATAGTACCCGGGGTAGGCTCTCGTACGAGTTGTCCTGGGCGGCAGGTCGGGCTGTCCGGTCAGGGTCAGAGCCGTGGCTTTGGCGTCGATGTTTTCTGCCAGGGGCGGGCACGGTACGAACGCGAGGCGGTCATCGGGTTTGGGCGTTATGTAGGGGTCGTTTGGGGATACCGAAGGTCCAAAGACGTGAGCCCCGGCCTTGAGACCGGCGTCGTGGATCTTCTTCACGGCAAGCTTGAGACTCTCACGGCCGCCAGGGAAGTTCTTTGTGTTAACGTCAAAATGGCCGTGATTGGAGAGCCACGAATTCTTGAGGATCAGAATCGTCCCGAAGCCGCCGATCTTTGCATACTCGATGAGCTTATCGATGTCCGATTCGGTGACTCGCACCCCGAACAGGTAGGATCGGCGGGCATCGTCCGAGTCTCGCGCCCAGCTCTGGTCCAGCATGGGGCAAGGCAAGCCGTTCTCTCGCTCAGCTTCCATGATGGCTGATTTGAATTCAGACCAGGGCGCGGCAAGAAGGGCGAATTTTGCTCCGACGATGCCGTGGGCCCGATAACAACTTCCCCGCAAACTCATGCCGTTTCTGCGGGCAGCGGGCAGGTTCCGGGCGTTGACGGTCGTCCCGAACATGCATGCGCCGAATTCGTCGTCATAGGTTGCGTTGAAGGCAAAGGCGACAGTCTTCAGTTGCTTGACCGGGAATTCGATGGTGAGCTCATCAACGTCTTCCGGCTGAATGTCTGTCACTTCAATCAGAAAGTGCCGTTTGCGCGCCCTGATACGCAGGCTGGCCTTAACGTCCGGATCAAGAAATCGGACGTTCAGCATTTCGCCGTCCCGCGCCACAGAGAGAACCGGGATGGCAACTCCGTCGCGCACCGCGGTGAATGCGGGAATCCGGATCGAGCTGATGCTGTAGTCCTTGCCGGTCGATTTGCAGCGGAACTGCTTGAGCATCCCGTTCGCAGAGAGCGTCATTTGAAGAAGGCCATTTTCATACGTGAGGTCGGGGGCGCCCTTCGGCACGTCCGGTACGTCGACCTGCTCGATGGAAACGTCGTCCACGTCCACAGAATGTCCGCGGCTCGTGTAGATGGCCAGAGCGGACCGCAAATAGCCTTCGCCGCCGGGACTGTAAAACCTCGATAGTCTCCGCCACTGATTGCCTTTCGATTTCCCCTGGATAACCACCTGTCCACCGATGGGCCCATCTGCAAAATACTCGTAGAAATGGACTGTAAACGGACCGCCCCTCACCCAGGCTGAAACCCGATACCACTTGCCGGCTTTCAGTCCCTTGCACATTTGGTAAAGGTGTGTGCTGCCTTGAGTCTTCGCCGTAATCCGGACGAAACGCTTCCCCGAACGTGGCGCCGAAGTGCCCACCGCCAGCCGTCCGGGATAAGCCGTGTTCAACTGCCAGTGAGAAGGCACCAGTGGAGGTTTCCCAAGCGTCCAGCCGCTGACCAGGCCATCCGCCCCCGGTTTGGCCTGCCGAACGTCTTCAAAGCTGCCGTTACGCAGCAGCGGCTCGCACCTGACTGTGCCGACAAAAGCCACACCGGTTGAGAACAGCGATATAAGTGAAAGGTGCCACAGTTTCATTTTAAACACGACGTCATAAGAGATTTAGCATATGCCACGGCGTATGACGTTCAAGCACCAGTTCTTCCCCTCCACGGGGCCTGCCCCCGTGGCGCGATGATTGTAGGCTAGAATCGTCCAACCCACTCCCAGAATGCCAACAGCGCATCAGATCCAGCAACCGGAAAAGTTCTCCAAACGCCCGCCAGCGGGCGCAATCTTCTTTAGAGGACTCACCTCTCGTCACTCCTCTTGGAGCTTGCCCAAATCGCCGCTTGTATCAAACCTGCCAGGGCGCGCGCATGGCGCAACTCAGGAGACGGTTGGCCTCCGGATCGTCAGTAAACCTCTCTTTCTCCGGGTCCCACTTCAGTTTGCGTTCGAGCTGGCAGGCGATGCCTCCGAGGAGCGCGGTAGACGTGGCCCGGTGCGCGATTTCCGCAGGCGTGATCGTTTCGGACCGGGACCGCACGCAATCGATAAAATTCCGTGCATGGTCCCCGCTGCGGTACAGGCGAATTTCCCCCGGGCCGATGGTTTCTCTCAAAATGGATTTTGGCTCCGCATCGATTCCCCCGCGGGTGAATATCCAGCCCTCCTCGCCGACGAACTTCACCCCATGCCGATTCTTGCTCGTGTCCGTCATCACGATCTTAACGCCATTGGTGTACGTGAATTCGATCCGGTAGGTCATCACCGTGTCGAAGAGGCCATCTGCCGGATAGACGCCGCTTCCTTCGATGCTCACCGGACCGCTGCGCTCGAGTCCCATCCCCCACTGGGCAATGTCCAGGTCATGGACGCCGTATCCGGCGATCCAGCCTGCCTTGCTGTAATCCGAAATGAAGTACCAGCCGGGAAGACCTGCTCTGAAAACGCGCAGGTTCGTGAAAGGCATTTTGGGCGCTGGCCCCAGCCAAAGATCGTAATCCAGTCCTTTTGGGATGGGCATCTCAGGGTGGCTGCCTGTTGCGCGGCCTGGCGGAGACCCGATCAGGATTTCCTTCAAGCGGCCGATTCTGCCATTGCGCACCAGCTCGCAGGCTCGATGAACGCCCGGGGTGGAATGCAATTGGGTCCCGTGTTGAAAGACCGCGCCGTATTGCTGCACGGTTTCGACCAGGGCCCGTCCTTCCCGGATGGTGTTGCTCAGCGGTTTCTCGCAGTAAACGTCCTTACCGGACCGGATGGCGGCAATTGCGTGCGGGACATGCCAGTGATCCGGCGAGGCAATCGCCACCGCATCGATGTCATCACGGGCCACGAGATCTCGGAAATCGACAGTGCTGTCTTTGGGGCCGAGTTTGAGGTTTCGCTGCAAGCGGTCACGATTCGGTTGCCACACGTCGCTCACCGCCATTGCCTGCACGCCGGGCACTCGCAGCAGCGCGCCCAGGACGCTGTTCATTCGGCCACCGCACCCGATGAATCCCATGGTCACCCGGTTGCTTGGAGCGACCGTTCCCGCCAGCCCAAGCGCCCCGGAAGAAACGATCGTTGGGAAACCCACGGCACAGGCGGAACGCTTCAGGAAGGCCCGACGGGATGATTCGTTATTGTCCTTTTCTGGCTTATTCATCTGACTCATAGATTTTTATCTCGACGATGTGCTGGCCCGGGTTGGCGCTGTTCTTCAGCATATTGACCCGAACATAACGGGCCTCGACGGGTTCCACTTTGTGAACCACTCCGTTCGAGTTGGCTGGTTCTGTGGTCCGACTCCAGTCCACGGCCTGTTTCCATTCCTTGCCGTCCACAGAAGTCTCTATGGTGTACTGGTAATAACGCTTCCCATCCCAATAGGTATAGAGATGCAGCGTGTCGAAAGTCGCCACTTGCTGTAAATCCACCTGAAGCCATGCCGGCGTTTCGCCGCAGCTCCAGTAGGACCTCAGCGATACCTTTCCATCCACGGCCAGCTTTGGACTCAGACCTCCCTGTTGAGGCGGCGAGCCGGTAACAGGCCTGCCGGTAGCCAGGTTCGTCCGCAGCATCGTGGCGATGACGCTGTCGATCTGTTTTTTCAGGCTTTCATTTACGAGGAATGGTTGGGCACGCTTCAATGCTTCTCGCACTCGCTTTCCGGAAAGGCCCGGGGACGAGCCTTTGGGCATACAAGCCGATGCAATCGCCATCGCTGCTTCTGAACGCACGCTTTCGTCGTCAAGCAGCTTCTCTAACTCCTCAACAGCGGCGCGGGCCCTCACTTTGCCGAGGGCTGATATCACGAGTTTTTTATCTTCGATGCGCGTGGAAGCCTTCAGGGCCTCAGTCAGAATCCTGACCTTCTCAGGCGACTCAAGGCTCTGGCTGGAGGCCAACCTCACTATTCCACGCAAGGCGAGAACGCGGAGAACGGCTGTCTCAGGGCCGTCCTTCTGCATGAGCGCCAGAAGATCCGGCACCGCTGAGACCTCAGGCCACTCCGTCATTGCCCTGGTTGCAGCAGCCTGCAATTTTGCATCGCCGGATCCCATGGCCTTGCGCACGGTCGATAACGCCAGGTCTCCCCCAAGGCTCGGAAGGAGCTTCAACAGATCGAGCGCGACTGCTGGCTGGGAGTTGTTGAAGGTATTCACGACCATCTGAATGCACGGGGCCTTGTCTTCCGCACGGTTGCAGACGCGGACGACCGCACGGCCGGCTTCTGACCTGTCGCCTTCCGGCAGTTTCTTCAACAGATCCAGAAGGGCAGGGAGATGCTCTGACTTGGCCGTCTTGCCCAACGCTGAGCAAGCGGCTCGAAGCGCGATTTTGTCCCCAGGTACGCAAAACTTCAGCAGTACCTCAACGGTACCGGGGTCCCCCCTGTAAGCCATGCAATCAATCAGGAAGGGACGCGCTTCCGGCGTCGCGGTCGCGGCGAGGCTCTGAATCGCCTTGCCGACACCTTCGCCGTCGAGTTGGCGAAGCGCATGGGCGGCTTGCTTTCCCACGGCATCTTTTCGTCCGACCATTCCCGCAAGAAGCTTGACGTGTTCTGCGCCACCCAGAATTCCCAAAGCAGTCACAGCGTCCAACTGAACGTCGCTGCCGCCGCGTTCGGCAAGCGAGGCCACTTTCGGCGCCACGGATTTGTCTCCCCTCGCGGCGAGGAGTTGCAGCAACACGACCTGAGATGCGGCAGGCAGCTTCACCATCGCTTCCGCAAGCTTCGTGGATACATCGCGAGGCGCTTCGATCAGAACTGCCCGGGCCGCGCTCTGGAGTCTTCTGTCCGTACTCTTCAGAAATTTCAGCGCGAGCGGAACGGCATCAGCAGGATTTGCCTTGCCGAGACCTACCAGCGCCGCGGCCTGCACCCTCGGGGCACCGCCTGTATCAAACAGGTCGCGCCAGAGCGTCGCGGACTCCTCCACGTGCCCACGCTTATAAAGTCGGTTTCCACACTCGACCTTCGCCGCTTTCAGGTGAGTGACAAGCTCTGCGGTAACTTTGAGATCCGCCAACGACCGTGCCGCCTCGGGAGAACCGATCTTGCCGAGAGCATCGACCGCTGCTGCGGCCACGGTACGCTCCTCAGTTCCTGCAAGCTCGGAAAGCTGTGGCGCCGCGAGTATGTCCTGCCGTTGTCCGATGACCGCGATGGCCTGGACCTTTTGGCGGGCGTCAAGCCGAGGCAGCGCCTCTCTGATGACCTTATCCGCTTGTTCGCCAGGGATTGCCTCCAGGGCATCGCATGCGGCAAAGCACAGTTTGGAATGGCCAAGAAGCACAGACAGTGGCTTCGTCGACGCGGCAGTCCCAATCAGGGCGAGCTGCCGGCAGCACCACTTCGTGATGTCCACCGTGGCTTTCTCATTTGCAAGCAGCTTCAGCAGTTCAGACTCGATGTCCTGCTTTTCCTTTGTCCCTGCGTTTTTGATCTGTTGCTCTACTGCAATCAGGACCTTGCGGCTGGTACCGAAGCGGTAGCCGGCGAGCATTGCATAACGTCCTCCCTTCTGAGGATTGTATTCCTCCCACGCACTTGCCAGGCGATCGCGCCCCCATTCTCCCTTGTGAACGATAAGCCGGTAAGTCAGTAGAAGGGGTTTCGCTGCATCCAGTGCATAAGCGGTGCTCGCTGCCGGGAACGTTGGCTGCAGCCAGTTGAGCGGCGGGTACTGAATCCAGTCACCGGGATAGTCCGGATTTGCAGTTCTCTCCAGGATGGCAATTCCGATTGGGGCCTTGCCTGCCGGCGGAATGCCGCTCAATTCCGCCCATGACCGTCGTACAGGGAGGCCGGACGGGTCGGCAAACGTCGTGATCTTCTGATTCTGCCGAGACGAAAACCGCAGATTAAACCCGCCATAGTGGTCCCGGCCGCGGCGAGCAAGCGTTACGCCATCCACCAGCGCCTGGATCAGGAACGAGAAGTCGATGACGCTTTCGCCATCTGTCCCTCTGGATGTCCGAATTGTCGCGACCTCTTTGACGATGGGTTCTTTGTCCGCCCATTTCCACACATTTTCCGCCTCGATCAGGGCTGAGTCTTCCCCGGCCTCCTGGCGCAGAATCTTGACGGGCCGGGCGAAGACGCCCTGCAGGGCGTGCAGGTCATGTTTCTCGCCTTTGAAAGTCACTTCAGGCCAGGCCCAGTAGAGACCACGGTGGTGCGGGTGGTCCGGGGAATAGTCTTTCGTCAACACTTCGCCGTTCGGCCCGAAGAGAGGATGCACGTAGTTGCTTCGAGCCACGGCATACTTGCCACCCACCCCCTTCGGCACGGGAACCGTTCCGAAGTTGTAGGTAAGGACGGGCCTGCCACGATCGGAGATCGTGTAACGCTGCGTCCCTTCGTCAGACCTGATGACGAACTGCCCCACCGCGATGCGAGACATAGCGATGATGAGAAAAGCGTGAATCCCAGACCGTCTCATGAAGTCTTAACCTCTGAACAGGGTCCGACACGAATGGCGGGATGTTACCCGAATTGAATCTGGATGCCTATGGCGAGCCGGCACCGGCCGCGGCAGCACTGTTTTGAGTGGTGCGGACGCTCCGCGGCAGTGAAGTAGCTCTGTCACTCGCGATGGCTGTCTCACATCTTTCACTGAGGACCAGGACTTCACCGAAACTCACTCGCTGTTTCGAGAAAGAAACGCTCGGATGTTCTCCCGCTCGATGGCTTCCATGTCGCGACGCTTCTTGAGGTAGCGGGCGTATTTTGCCTTTTCGCTTTCTGACCAGGTGTTGGCCTCCGTGTAGTCACCGCAGTAGGGCACGGAGAGATCGATCCAACAAACCAGCTTGTCCATTTCCTCCTGGGTGAGCTTTACCTCGTGGTGGCCCTTTTCGAGAAGAGTCATCAGCTCGCTCTTTGCCGCGCCGCGGTGAAGGGGCGGCAGCATATCGGGGACGGACTGGGCGCTGACCCAGTTCACGAGACGGCCATCCGATCTGCCTCTCTGAACCGAATTACCTGTGCCTGCCTGGGTCAGTGCGAGGTAGGCGTCGCTCCAATTTCGCTTCGCTCGCCGGTCTTCGGTCTGCTCGCCGAGAAGGCTGAAGGCCAGCAGTTTGTCCTTCGGGGTCTCCGGCGTCACCTCTTTTTCTGAGGGCAAAGCCAGCAGCGCAAGATCGATGAACTGCCCGCCGCGAGTCTGGCGGCAGTGGAGGGCGAGGTGGTTGGTGCCGGTCTTGAGCGCGGCCATTGCTTTCTGATTCATGAGCAGCGGTCGGTATCTCGTGATGTAGCCTCTCGCAGACGCAGCCAGGACGCCGTTCACGTAGACCTCGAAATCTTCATCGTGGCACACGTTGAAGGCCATCTTCTTGCCGAGCGCTTCAGCGGGCAGATCGAAGGTGCGGCGCAGCCAGATGTCACGAGTGTGCCACTGCGTTTTGATTCTTCCTCCCGGTGTTCCACGGCGTCCGAAACCTCCTGAGGCAACCTGCCATTTTGAGTCGTCGAACTTGGGCGACTGCCATCCTTTTTGGGGTTTGCCCGTGGTGGAGCGCCACTCGCTACCGATTGGAGAAAGCGTCTTTGCGTTCTTCAGGTCGATGCCCGCATAGCTCTGCGCGTTTGCTCCAATTGGGGAAGCAGTCCGGTCCTTGTGGCAGCGGATGCAATTGCGGTCGAGGAGCGGCTGTACTTCTTTGACAAAACTGAATCCCCTCGGCGGGCCGTAGAAATCGTCCAGCGGCTGGGGGCCGGCCTTCATCGCCTGGGTTGAGCCCGTGTACGAGGACGGCGCCTGGTTCTTGTATTCGTGACAGCCGGTACACGAGGCGAATTCGCCAGGCATGAGCGTGGACCACGATCGCATGGTCTGGACCATATGCCCTTTCTCATCGAGAGCCTGGAAGTAAACCGGCGTGCGGGCCGGCACCTCGAAGCATGCGGATCCGTCTTCGTAGACCTTGGCCGTGCCGAGGACGCTTTTTACGTCCCAACTGCCGTTGCCGATGGAGACAGGCGTACTGACCATGGCCCCGCCGGCCGGGCCGCGGGAACTGTTGCTCCCGATACCT
>Ga0187827_10006828_pt1 | contig 12870 bp, 12 predicted proteins | sample ETNtaG_39_FD_167969 | JGI IMG/M metagenome (GOLD analysis project Ga0187827, IMG submission 167969) | Marine microbial and viral communities from oxygen minimum zone, Eastern Pacific Ocean - ETNP2014_SV_150_PacBio MetaG (Illumina Assembly) | ecosystem: Environmental > Aquatic > Marine > Hypoxic... | reverse complement strand
TCAATGCTCATTTTAAGTTTATTCCTTAGTTGGTAAAAAAGTTATTATTTTATCGTCAAATGGCCACTTTGTAGTGCTAAATTTTAATTATTTTGTTGATACTTCGTTGGATCTTCGATACCTAACTCAATAAAACCGTTGCGACGAAGTACACATGCATCACATGTCCCGCATGCCTCACCACTACCATTTGCCTGGTAACAGCTTGTCGTGTTTGAGTAGTCAATTCCTAGGTTCTGGCCTTTGGTGATAATCTGCGCCTTAGTTAGGTTAATGAGCGGAGTATATATGTTTAGTTTATTTCCTTCAACGGACTGTTTAGTTGCAAGGTTAGCCATTACTTCATATGCCTTTATATATTCTGGTCTACAGTCAGGATAGCCTGAATAGTCAAGTGCATTTACTCCGATAAAGATAGATTGTGATTCTAGAACTTCTGCCCAGGCAAGAGCAAATGACAAAAATATAGTATTTCTTGCGGGTACATACGTAATTGGAATATCGTTGCTTTCTTTATAACTAGGAATATCTATAAGAGGGTCAGTGAGCGCTGAACCACCAATATCTGCTAGAGATATACGCATTATTCGGTGCTCGAGAACGCCAAACTGCTTGGCAATATTTTTTGCAGAGATAAGTTCAAATTTTTGTTTTTGTCCATAATCAAAACTTAGAGCATAGCAATCAAAGCCTTCTGATTTTGCTATAGCGAGTGTTGTCGTAGAGTCTAGTCCGCCAGACAATAAAACAATTGCCTTAGACATTGGCAAGGTTGCCTTTTGTTTCTAGCCAAGATTTTCTGTCAGAAGCGCGTTTTTTTGAGAGCAACATATCCATTTTTTGGTTGACCTGGAGGGGGTTGTTAAGGGTTAATTGTATTAGGCGTCTAGTGTCTGGCTGCATAGTTGTTTCTCTTAGTTGCTTTGGATTCATCTCACCCAAACCTTTGAATCTTTGTACTTGAATTTTTTGCCTCTTATTTTCTTTTGCGAGTTTCTTTTCAATTGCATTTTTTTCTTTGTTGTCAAGTGCATAAAAGACTTGTTTCCCAGCATCAATTCTATAAAGTGGAGGCATTGCAACATAGACATGCCCCTCCTTAACTAGTTTTGGAAAATGTTTTACAAAAAGGGCGCATATTAGAGTTGCAATATGGGCGCCGTCAGAGTCTGCATCGGCTAAGATACATATTTTTCCATAGCGTAAACCTGACAAATCATTGCTATCAGGCTCAAGACCGATAGCGACGCTTATGTCATGAATCTCATTCGATTCGAGAACTTGAGAAGAGTCAACTTCCCATGTATTTAGAATCTTGCCTCTTAAAGGTAGTATTGCTTGATACTCTTTATCTCTTGCCTGTTTTGCTGAGCCGCCAGCTGAATCTCCCTCAACTAGAAAAACTTCAGTTTGATCAAGGTCGCTACTAGTGCAGTCTGAGAGTTTTCCAGGTAGGGCAGGGCCGCTAACGATTTTTTTACGAACAACTTTCTTTGAACTTTTAAGTCTTGACTGGGCATTAAGAATAGCTAATTCTGCAATCTTTTCTGCAATGTCAGTGTGTTGATTGAGCCATAGACTAAATGAATCTTTGACAACTCCAGAGACAAATGAGGCGCATTCTCTCGAAGAAAGTCTTTCTTTTGTCTGTCCAGAGAATTGTGGATCAAGGATTTTAATTGATAACACATAGGCAATTTTCTGCCACACATCGTCAGGCGTAAGTTTAATATTTTTTGGAATTAGATTTCTAAATTCACAAAACTCCTTGAGGGCATCAGTTAGTCCTGAACGTAGACCGTTAACATGAGTACCGCCACCAACAGTTGGTATTAAATTAACATAGCTTTCTGTAGTTATATTAGTGTTATTTTCAGTCCAAGTAAGAGCGCAATCTAGTTGATCTTCTTTAGATTTAAATGTGGTAACAAAGGGTAAAGAAGGCAGGCAATCAAGTCCATCTAGAGTGGCTTGAAGGTAATCTTTGATGCCGTCTTGATAGAGCCATCTGTCCTTAGTGTTGTCCATTTGATTGTCTAAATTAACTTCAAGACCTGGACAAAGAACAGCCTTTGAGCGTAGATTATGGCGAAGCTGACTTATAGAGAATTTAACCGAGTCAAAATATTTCGCATTTGGAGTAAACTTTATTAGGGTTCCAGTGTTGCGCTTACCTATCTCGCCAATAACTTCTAGATCACCAGTCTTCACACTTGAACTGAATGCCATATAATAATGCTTGCCGTCTCTCTTAATCCAAACCTCAAACGAACTAGACAGAGCATTGACAACAGAAACCCCGACTCCATGTAGTCCGCCTGAAAATTGGTAAGAATCATTCGAGAATTTACCGCCAGCATGAAGCTTTGTTAAAATGACTTCCACAGCAGTCACACCTTCTTTTGGATGGGTATCTACTGGAATCCCTCTTCCATTATCTTCAACTGATACAGAGCCATCAGGGTACAGTACAACATTGATTATCGTTGCATATCCAGAGACAGCTTCATCGACACTGTTGTCCATTACTTCATGAAGGAGATGGTTCGGCCTTTCGGTCTCTGTATACATGCCTGGGCGTTTTTTAACTGGCTCCAGGCCAGTAAGGACTTCGATAGAAGAAGCGTCGTAATTAGACATAGTTTGAAGTTAAATTTTTGGCACTCATAATACCAAAAAAAAGCCCCAATAATCGGGGCTTTTTTTATTACTTAATAATGAAATTACATCATGCCTGGCATGCCGCCACCCATTCCGCCCATATCAGGCATCGCAGGGGCTGCTGCATCTTGTGGCATATCAGTAACCATTGCTTCAGTAGTAATCATCAGACCAGAAATACTTGCAGCGTGCTGAAGTGCAGCACGTACAACTTTTGTGGGGTCTAATATTCCCATTTTAAGCATATCGCCATATGCTTCAGTAGTAGCGTTGTAACCGAAGTTACCTTTACCTTTAACTACTTCATTAAGTACAACAGATGATTCACCACCACCATTGGCAACAATTTGTCTTAGTGGTTCCTCTAATGCACGTTTACAAATACTAATACCGACATCTTGGTCGCTATTTTCACCTTTAACTGATTTCAAAGAAGAGACAGCACGAACAAGTGCAACACCGCCACCAGGAACAACCCCTTCTTCGACAGCAGCACGAGTAGCATGAAGTGCGTCATCAACGCGATCTTTCTTCTCCTTCATTTCAACTTCTGTTGCTGCACCAACCTTAATCAATGCAACGCCACCGGATAATTTAGCTAGGCGCTCTTGAAGTTTTTCTCTGTCATAATCAGATGAGGTGACATCAATTTGAGTTTTGATTTGTCCTATACGACCCTCTATATTCTTTTTAGTACCAGCTCCATCGATAATAATTGTATTTTCTTTACCAATTTCAACTCGCTTAGCAGTCCCAAGATTTTCTTCGGTTGTACCTTCAAGCGAAAGTCCAACTTCTTCTGAGATTACCGTAGCACCTGTTAGAACAGCGATATCTTCTAGAATAGCTTTACGTCTATCACCAAAACCAGGCGCCTTAACAGCGGCCACCTTAACAATACCACGCATATTATTAACAACCAAAGTCGCTAACGCTTCACCTTCAATATCTTCAGCGATAATTAGTAATGGTTTGCCAGCCTTTTGAACAGTTTCAAGAACTGGTAGCAGGTCACGAATATTGGCTATTTTAGAATCATGTAGTAAGATAAATGGAGACTCTAGATCTGCTGTCATAGATTCTTGGTTGTTAATAAAATAGGGTGAGAGGTAACCACGATCAAACTGCATACCTTCAACAACATCTAGTTCGTTATCTAATGTTGATCCTTCTTCGACAGTAATAACTCCTTCTTTACCAACTTTCTCCATAGCTTCAGCAATAATGTCGCCTACAGAAGTGTCTGAGTTAGCCGAAATTGTACCAACTTGGGCAATAGAAGCCGAATCACTACAGGTTTGAGATGCTTTTTGAAGTGCTGCAACAATTGACTCTGTTGCTTTATCAATTCCACGTTTAAGATCCATTGGATTCATTCCTGCAGCGACAGATTTGACACCTTCGGATATTAATGATTGAGCTAAAACTGTTGCTGTTGTAGTTCCATCACCAGCAATTTCGTTAGTTTTAGAGGCAACCTCTTTGACCATTTGTGCGCCCATATTCTCGAATTTACCTTCAAGTTCAATTTCTTGAGCAACTGTAACACCGTCTTTAGTAATAGCTGGCGCTCCAAATGATTTATCTATAACCACATTTCTACCTTTAGGTCCTAGTGTAACTTTTACTGCATTGGCAAGCGTGTTAACACCTGACAACATTAAATCTCTGGCTTCAGGGCCAAATTTTACGTCTTTTGCTGACATATCTTATCTCCTCTATTCTTCAATAACTGCAACGATTTCATCTTCACTCATCACTAATAGTTTTTCTTCTCCTACAGTGATTTCTGAGCCTGCATATTGGCCAAACATTACTGTGTCGCCAACTTTTACATCTAAAGGGATGATATCGCCTTGGTCGTTTTTCTTACCATTACCTGTCGCTACAACTTTTCCTCTTGAAGGTTTTTCAGCTGATGAGTCAGGAATTATTAAACCACTAGCGGTTGTTTTCTTTTCTTCTACTCTACGAACGATCACGCGATCGTGTAAGGGACGAATTTCCATATTTTCTCCTTGAATGGACAAAAAAATAATGTCTTTGAAGGTTTCTTATTCTTCTAGACGTTCTTTAAGCTTTTTAATTGCTTTGTTTTCAAGTTGGCGAACTCGTTCAGCAGAAACACCATACTTGTCTGCTAGAGTATGTAGGGTCGCTTTTTCTTCTTTCAAGTACCTTGATCGTAAAATATCTATACTTCTTTCGTCTAGGGAAGAAAGGGCTTGATAAAGTTGGTGTTGTTGGTCTTCTCGACTTCTATCACTTAACAATAATTGTTCAGGGGTTTGATTCTGGTCTGCAAGGTATTGTTCTGGCGTGTAACTATCTTCATCGTCATGAACTTCAAATGCCACGTCATTTAACTGCAGGCGCGATTCCATTTCAATGACATCTTGTTTTCTTACGCCCAAGTCATTCGCAATCTCCTCAGCTTGATCATTTGTAAGAGAGGTGTAGATGTGTGCTTTAGCTTGCTTGAGTTTGAAAAAAAGTTTCCGCTGTGCTTTCGTTGTGGCAATTTTAACGATTTTCCAATTCTTGAAAATATATTCATGAATTTCAGCTCGAATCCAGTAAACCGCAAAGGAAGATAATCTGACTTTCTTGTAGGGGTCAAATCTTTTAACAGCCTTCATCAAACCAATCATGCCTTCCTGTATAAGGTCAGCCTGTTCGAGACCGTAACCTTTGTAACCATGGGCAATAAAAGCAACAAAACGCATATGTGCAAGCACTAACTTCCTAGCGGCTGACAGGTCACCGTTATCATAAAGTTCAATAGCCAGACTATACTCCTCCTCTGGAGTTAGTATTGGAGGGTATTTTTGTACCTCTAGGCTACCAACCTTATTCTGCAAAGATAATGCGTATTTACTCATAATTATTTGTTAAATCCATTTTGCAAGGCTAAATTATACCAAAATATCCCGTTATATCAATTTTTTGAGTAATTTTTTGTATTTTATTGATTGTTCGGTAATTGACAGTCTAGATCGCTCAGATACCTTGTCTGGTAAGCAAATTATGGTTTCTAGATCATTCAAGGCAATATCAAAATCCTCATTAATTACGAGATATTCATAGTTTTTATAGTGCAGCATCTCATTTTTTGCGTTAGCCATCCTTTTATTGATTGTTGATCGATCATCTTGCGCTCTTAGCTGGAGGCGTTTTTTGAGGTCTTCTTTTGAGGGCGGCAAGATAAAAATACTAACAGCTTTAGGAAACTGTTTTTTGACTTGATTTGCACCTTGCCAATCAATTTCTAGAATAACACTTTTTCCTTTTTTAAGTTGGTGTTTAATTGATTCGATGGCCGTTCCATAATAGTTATCAAAAACTTTAGCATACTCAACAAAAGCATCCTCATTTATCATTCTTTTGAATTTATAAATAGAGGTAAAGTAATAATTAATTTCGTTGACCTCTTCTGGTCTTGGTTTGCGAGTTGTATGAGAAACTGAGACGCAAAGATTGTCATTCTTATTAATTAATGCCTCAACAAGTGAGGTTTTTCCACATCCGGACGGAGCTGAAATAATAAACAAACTAGACATAATTATTTAGGTATATAACCTTCGATTGAATCTAAATTATCACTATCAAAAAAATATTTCTGCATTTGCTCTTTGAGATATTTTTGTGAAGAATTTTCAAATAGGTTTAAGTTATTTTCATTAATCAGCATAGTTTGGTGGTCTAGCCACATTTGCCATGCCTCTCCAGATACGTTTTCTAGTATCATCTTCCCTAATTCTCCAGGGTAGGGCGCTCGTTCAAGCGCTTCCAATTCTTTATTCAATTTAATACACAAAAGCGTTGTCATATTTTTTTTATCCTGATTCCCATTAAGTACAAACTTGAGAAATATATTAAAATCGAGATAAGTATTGTTTTTGAAATCATCACAATTCTATCAAGAGCCATAGACTGTAAGTAGATCTCTATATTTGTCGAGCTAAAGTAAACATATATTGCCATTATAAAGCTTGCAAAAATAACTTTAAATAGCATTTTAAAAAAATCGTTATTCAATTCAAAAATAGACTGTTTATGTAAATAATAATATAAAAATGCTGCATTTAGAAGAGCTGAAATTGAGGTTGCTGCAGCTAAGCCGACGTGACCATAATAATAAGCTAGGATTAAATTAAGAAAAATATTTGATACCATAGCCACTATGCCGGCCTTGACAGGTGTTCTAGTGTCACCCCTGGAAAGAAAGACTGGAGCAAGAATCTTGATTGCTATAAAAGCCATTAAACCTGCGCCATAGGCTTTAAGACTTAATGAGGACTGCTTTGCGGCGTATTGGTCGAATTCTTGATATTGAAAAAGTGTAACTATAAGTTCTTCAGACAACATAACTAGGCCAACACAAGAAGGCAGTCCTAATAAAAGAGCATAAATCAGCGCTTTATTGATAGTATTTGTAAACTCTTTCGTGTTGTCCTTGGCATAATAATGACTCAATTTTGCTAAGGCTACGGTTGCAAGGGCGATTCCAATTAGCGCCAAAGGTAGTTCCAATAATCGGTCTGAATAGTACAACCAGGAAACACTTCCTGCAATAAGTGTTGAGGCAATCATGGTATCAATAAGCAAATTTATTTGCGATACAGAGACACCGAATAGTGCAGGTATCAGACGCTTCTTTAGTGTTGTAAGTGCTTCATGATGCCCGAACTGTAACTTCGGTAAACGTTTAATTTTGATCAAGAATGGTATTTGAAAGAATAACTGAGCAAAACCCCCGATTAGTACTCCCCAAGCAAGAGCCATAATAGGAGTTTCCATATATTGCGATAAAAATATAGCACTAAGTATTAATGAAATATTTAACAAAACAGGAGTAAATGCTGGAACACTAAAATTGTCATAAGTGTTCAATATAGCGCCTGATAGGGCTGTTAAAGATATCAATAAAAGATAAGGAAAGGTAATTCTAAGCATATCGGATGCTAAATAGAATTGCGTTATGTCAGACTTAAAATAAAAACCCCAAGCAAAGAGAAATATCACAATAGGGGCTAGCAACACTGCCACTGTTGTAATCAGAATGAGAATAGTAAACAGTTTAGTACCGATATGGTTAATAACTAATTGAACTTCCTCTTCAGATTTATTAGCTTTGCTGTCAGCCAATATTGGTATAAAGGCCTGGGAAAAGGCTCCTTCTGCAAACAGTCTTCGAAAAAAATTAGGTATACGAAAGGCCACCAGAAAAGCGTCTGAAAGTCCATTTGCACCAAAAAACTTGGCAATGAAAAAGTCACGTACTAGTCCTAAAATACGAGACAAAAGCGTCATTACAGTTACAACACTGCTAGACTTTAATAAAGATTTCTCCATTATAAAAAAGAGCTTTTAATTACTCGTCCCCTGGACCACGCATGATTCCCACTCGAGAATTTCTTATACATTTAATAAATTGCATAACTTCGCGGCTATCTGATTCAGAGTTTTCTAACTCTTTTAATGCATGATCTAGTAGTCTTCCTTGAGATTCACGATAAACAACTTTGAAGGCTCGCTTAATAGAAGCAATTGAACTTGCACTAAAACCTCTTCGTTTTAATCCAACTGTATTTATACTTCGTATTTTTGGTTGCACACCAGAAGCCACCATATAGTCTGGAATGTCTTTGTTGATGTGACTCCCCATTCCAGCGTAGGTATGTCTACCAACATTACAAAACTGCTTAACTAGTACAAATCCTCCTAGGATGGCCCAATCAGCGATGCGAACATGTCCAGCAAGTGAAGCGTTATTAGACATAATAATATGGTTACCTAATTGGCAGTCATGAGCAATGTGAACATAAGACATTAGCATATTATTGGAACCAATTCTAGTAAGTGAGTTTTCCTTTTCAGTTCCACGGTTTATTGTACAAAATTCTCTAATAAGATTGTCATCACCAATAACTAAATTACTTTCCTGTCCGTCTTCATAGGTAATATCTTGCGGATCACCTCCAATTGAGGCAAATGAATATATATGATTATTCTTACCTATTTTCGTTGGACCACCAATAACAGCGTGAGAATCAACAACAGTACCTGCACCAATTTCTACATGTTTACCTATAACTGCAGATGCCTTTATTATTGCATCTTTATGAACTTTGGCGCTTTTGTGAACAATTGCGGATGGATCAATAGGCATAAATACTCACTCCGCAGCCTTTTGGGTGCATATTATTTCGGCTGAAGTCACAAGTTGTTCTTCAACTGTAGCTCTACAATTGAATTTCCAAATACCCCGTTTAACTGTCATAACTTCGACATAGAGTTTGAGTTGATCTCCTGGCTCTACAGTCTTCTTGAAGCGAACCTTGTCAACGCCAACCAGCATATAAATTTGACCAACTACTGGCTTTCCAACTTCAGATTTAAATGCCAGTATTCCGGTTGCCTGAGCCAAAGCCTCGATAATTAATACACCGGGCATTATCGGCTGATCAGGAAAGTGGCCGATAAAGTGAGGTTCATTAAATGAGACATTCTTTATTGCTGTCAAATTTTCCCTAACCGTATAGTCAAGCACTCTATCAATTAGCAAAAAAGGGTAGCGATGTGGCAAGAAATTCTTGACCTCGTTAATATTCATTTCCATAATATTTACTTAGTGTCCTTTAATTTAATGTTTAATATCCGCGTAATTTTATCAAGTTTTGTAAGCCACATTCCAGCCTTTTTCCATGCATTATGAGGCATAAGGGGGAAGAATCCCGTATAGATGCCAGGCCTTTTTATATCTCGATTAACTGTACTTGTTGCATTAACGGTAACGTCATCAGTTATATTTAAGTGGCCAACAATGCCTACCATTCCTCCAATTTGGCAGCGTTTTCCAATAACTGTACTGCCAGCAATGCCAGTTTTCGCTGCTATTGCAGTGCTTTCACCTATTACAACGTTATGAGCTATATGAACAAGATTGTCAATTTTAACTCCACTATGAATCTGAGTATCATCAATTGTTCCTCTGTCGATTGTTGTATTTGAGCCGATTGACACATCATCTCCAATCACAACCTTCCCTAAATGAGCAATATTATGCCAGCGTTTGTTTTCATCTAAAGCGTTACCAAAGCCTTCAGAGCCAATAACAGTTCCAGGTGATATTGTACAATTATTGCCTAACTGACAATCTCTTTGGATAATTACGTTAGATGATATGTAGCACTCATTGCCAATCCTAACATTATCTTCTACTATACAGTTAGTCTCCAGCGTTGTATTTTTGCCAATCAATACATTTTTTCCAATAACGCAGCCTAGGCCAAGTACAGCATTGTTTAAGTTTGCTGAAGGGTCGATATTTAGATTGTTATCTTTAGGAATAGTATTATTCGATTTGAAATAATGAGTTACTTTGGCAAAGGCTAAGTGTGGATCTGAAACTAACAGGGCGTTAGTTTTACATTTATTTTTCATGTTCTCACTTAAAATTACCGCACCAGCATTGGTGCTTGTCAAAGATTTTATATATTTTTTATTAGTAATATAACTTAACTGGTCAGAATTAGCTTTTGATAAAGAATTAATTCCGTTAATGTCAATTTCTGAATCGCCGATTAATTCAGCGCCAATTTCTTCAGCGATTAGTCCAAGTTTATAAGTCATGGTGATGGAGTCTCAATCATATTGATTATATTATTGCTGATATCAACTATTTTATCACTCGTAAAGGCAACCTTATCATACAAGATTAGATCATAAAGGCCATCTTTGGCAAACCTTTCTACTGCTTGATTAATTAATAATTCAATTTGATGCAATAATAATTGCTTTTCTTGGTTGATTTGATATTGCCATAACTCGGTATCTTTTTGAAAATTGATTTCAAGTTTATTAATATTATTAATATCATTTTCATAGGACTCAGTTGTAACTTTATTGGATTTAGTGCTAAGGTTTTCTTTTAAAAGCTCAATATGTTCAAAAAGATTAAGAAGTTCCTTCTTTCTGGAATCAAACTTTTCGGCAATTCTCTCATTACCTTGTCGATACAGAGTTAAGTTATTAACAACTTCTTCAATATTTAGATAGCCTATTTTTATTGATTCAGCAGCAACTAAACCAGTAAAAAAAGCCAAAACCAAAACGGCAAAAGCTCTCATTATCTATGCTAAAAACCAGTTCCTAATGAAAAACTAAAATTTTCTATATCGTCGCCAGTCTTCTTAAGAATTGGAGTGGACCAGTAAGCTCCTATTGCACCGATAGGGCTGAGGTATGCGAATGCTACACCAGCAGACATTCTGAGGTCGCCTAGTTCTATACTGGATGATTTTTCGAAGATATTACCAGTATCAACAAATGCACTTATTCTCATATTTTCACTATTACTTATAAAGTTAGCTGGCGAGATAATGTTGAAACTTCCTAAGACAGAGATCTCACCACCCTTGGCAGCTGAGTTAGGATAGACTGGCCCAAGAGTTCTGTTGCCAAACCCGCGAACAGAACCACTACCTCCCCCAAAATATCGCTTGAAAAAAGGAACTTCTTCCCCGCTATAACCTGAAATTAGACCTAAACTACCTGTTAATTTTAAAGTCAAATCATCACTTAGCGGTTTGTAACTTACATGGCTTGCATTAGCGCGAACATACCTATAGTCTGAAAGCGGCAAGGCAACATCAACGTTCAAAGCGCTGCTTCTACCTTCAGTTGGGTACATATAATGATTTAGAGTACTTTCATTCCAACCAAGACTAAAAATAATTTCATCGTTATTGCTGTTAGCACATTGTGTAGGCTCATAGCCTGAAGCTGCAAACCCAGAACTACAAGTTAAATCGTTGTTAGCGTATTCCAAATTAGCGTTAAGTCTAGTATCCTGTGTCAAAGGAACTCCATACCCTAGTGATATACCTTTAGAGTTAATAGTATAAGAGTCGCTCATTACATCATCATCATTTTGTTTGCTATAGAAGACGCCGTAGCTAATACTATGATTCTCGGCATTAAAATAAGGATCTTCAAAATAAATACTGAGTTTTTTGAATGACTCTGAAATCTTTAGATTAGCATTAAAAGTGTTTCCTGAGCCAAAAATATTTTTTTCTTGAATACCTGATCCAAAAGATATTCCGTAGTTATTGCTATGCGAAACTGAAAAACTTATAGCACCTGTTTTAGTTTCTATTACCTCAAAATTTAAATCTATTTTGTCAGGCATACCTTCAACATTCGAAACTTCCATTTGTACATCAGAAAAATATCCTAAACTTCTCAGTTTTATGACGGATCTATTAAGTGCACTTCGGGAGAATAGGCTGCCTTCTGAGAGTAAAATTTCTCGCCTTATGACTTCATCTTGAGTACGAGTATTCCCTGATATCGTAATTCTGTTGACATAAACTTTTTTGTTAAGTGAAATATTGAAATAAATATTCACGACATCTAGAACATCTTCGGTAGTGGGGTTGATGTTTGCGAATGCATATCCTTGGTCTACAAACACATCTGTAATTTTTTGAACATCATTAATAATCTTCTGCCAATTAAATATTTCACCTTTCTGGATACTAATAAGTCCCATCAAGTCATCAAGTTTCTGATTTCCAAACTCGCCTTGAAAACTAACAGTTCCCAATTTATATTGAATTCCTTCATCAAGCCCTATTTCAATATTTAAATATTCCTTGTCATTAGAAAGCGTTTTATTAACATTAATAAATTTGAAGTCTAGATAGCCAGAATTCATGTATAGGTTTGATATAGATTCTATGCCTTCATCGAAAGCCAAATCAGTGTATCGATCTTTATTGGTAAAATAATTGATGAAAGAGTTTGTCTTCTTTCCAATTGAGAACTGATCTAAAAGTTCTTCATCCGAAAAAACATTGTTACCTGAAATACTAATTGACCCTATTCTTGCCTCTTTTCCTTGAGATATAACAAGTTCAATATCGATTCTATTTTGTGAATCAACTTCAAGGTTTTCATTAATTTCTACATTTAAATAACCAATGGCAAGATATTGATTTTTTATTTCTGAAACAAGTTCATGAAGTTTTTTCTTTGTATAAATATGGCCAGCAGAAAGTCCATAATTGGTAATAAGTTCGTCAGTGGTAGTTTCATCAAGGGCTAACTTTTGATTTGAATTATCAAGCCAGTTAGACCAATTTTTCTTATAATCTGTTTTTATATTGATAAGTTTAATACGAGGATTCTCTATTAAAGAAA
>Ga0187827_10006827_pt1 | contig 12873 bp, 10 predicted proteins | sample ETNtaG_39_FD_167969 | JGI IMG/M metagenome (GOLD analysis project Ga0187827, IMG submission 167969) | Marine microbial and viral communities from oxygen minimum zone, Eastern Pacific Ocean - ETNP2014_SV_150_PacBio MetaG (Illumina Assembly) | ecosystem: Environmental > Aquatic > Marine > Hypoxic... | reverse complement strand
CTATGTTATTGATATGTTGGATAGTTTCCGAAAAAACAACGAAATTGATGGCTTTAAACAATTTTCAAATTACTGGAAGAGTAGTCTCTCTAAGATCCAAAAAAGACTCGGCGGACTTCGTTACAAGCTTTTATTAGGGATGCTGGATAGCGCTCTAGCAAAACATCAAGAATATGCGGAGGTTGATTTATATATCCCACTTATTAAAGCATTGCTGACAGATTATTATGATCCAATGTATGATTATCAAATTTCAAAAAAGAAAAACAGAATTGTATTTCAAGGTGATTCACAAGCAGTTATTGACTTCATAAAGAATTAATTACTCTCTTATTTTTACTTTTATATCGGTAATTGGTCTTGATTGGCAAGCTAGAATTTCTTTAGGAGATAAGGATAGAGGGATAAGGCTTTCCTGATGGATAACTTCTCCCTCAATTAAATGCAATATACAATCTCCACAATGTCCTTGTCTACAATTATGATTTATTAAGACATTGTGATATTCAAGCTCGGTTAATATTGACTCGTCGCCGTAAACATAGAGTAACTCAGTTTCTCCATTATTTTTGTCAAATTCAATTTTAAACATTTAATCGAATGTAGCATTTATAGCTTAAAGTCACTGAAGTCGTTATCATCTTCATTGATAGTATTATCAATGGCGCTTACCAAGTAAGAGGTTATTTCAGTTTCTTGAGGTGCAACCTGTACATTATCAGAATCTAGCCACTGTTTCATCCAGGGGAGGGGGTTGCTTCTATGTTCAAAAATTGGCTTTAAATCAAGTGATGACATGCGAACATTTGTTATATATTCAAGGTAATCTTTAAGTATTTCAGCATTTAGGCCAATCATTGAGCCATCACGAAATAAATAATCTGCCCAGTCTTTTTCTTGTTGTGTGGCATCTTTAAACATTTGTATGACTTCAGGCTCACACTCTTTGGCGATTTTTTTCAAATCAGGGTCGTCTTTTCCACTTTTCATTAAATTAATCATGTGTTGGGTGCTTGTTAAATGCAATGCTTCATCACGAGCAATTAGTTTGATAATTTTTGCATTACCCTCCATTACTTTTCGTTCAGCGAATGCAAAGGAGCAAGCAAAGCTTACATAGAAGCGTATAGCTTCAAGAATATTGACAGACATTAATGTCAAATAAAGCATACGTTTTATGTCATACAGGTCAATCTCTATTTCCTCATCCTTGAGTTTATGCTTTCCTTCTCCGTATAGGCAATATGCTTGTGTGTATTTAATTAATTCATCATAGTTTTTTGATACACTTGTTGCGCGCTGGATGATTTCATCAGTTTTCATGATGTCATCAAACACAACGCCTGGTTCATTAACGATGGCACGGATAATGTGGGTATAAGAGCGTGAATGAATTGTTTCTGAAAATGCCCATGTTTCAATCCAATTTTCTACTTCAGGGAGAGAAACTATTGGTAAAAAAGCTATGGTAGGGGAGCGTCCTTGAACAGAGTCGAGTAAGATTTGGTATTGCAAGTTAGAAATAAAGATGTGCTTTTCATTTGGAAGTAGCTTAGAGAAATCGATCTTATCTTTAGAAACATCAATTTCCTCTGGTCTCCAGAAGAAGGAAAGCTGTTTTTCTGTAAGCTTTTCAAACATTTCAAATTTTTGTTTATCAAAGCGAGCAATATTAACAGTATCACCAAAAAACATGGGTTGGGTTAATGTGTCGCTGATTTTTTGATTAAAAATGCTATATGTCATAAATATACTCCTTAAAGCTTACAAACGCCATCCTCGCAATCATCGTCGCCAGGGTCTCCTGCAGTTGCAAATTCGCTTGGTTTGTTGGTATTTTGTTCGTCACTAGCGCCATCTCTAGTATTGTGATAATAAAGTGTTTTTATGCCGTATTTATATGCCTTGAGTAAGTCCATTAAAAAGAGCTTCATCGGCACTCTGTTGCCGTCATATTGGGAGGGGTCATAATGTGTATTAGTGGAGATAGACTGGTCAACAAATTTTTGCATAATTGCACATAACTGAAGATAGCCTTCATTATCTTTAATGTCCCACAATAACTCATATTGATTACGTAACTTTTCATATTCAGGTACAACTTGTTTTAGAATTCCATCTTTAGACTGTTTGATTGATACGAATCCTCTAGGTGGTTCAATGCCATTAGTTGAGTTTGAGATTTGGGAAGAGCTTTCACAAGGCATTAACGCTGTAAGGGTAGAGTTTCTAAGGCCTGTAGCTTTAATGTCTTTACGTAAAGCATTCCAATCGAGCTTTAACTTGGAATTACAAAACGCGTCAATATCTTTTTTATAGTTATCAATTGGCATGATATTATTGGCGTAGTTTGTCTCGGAAAATAGCGGGCAAGGGCCAAGTTCTTGAGCTAATTTGTTTGAAGCTTTAAGTGAATAATATTGCAATGCTTCAAAAGTTTTATGGATTAATTCGTTGCCAGAACCGTCAGAATATTTGACACCATTTTTTGCTAAATAGTAAGCTAAATTGGTAACTCCTATGCCCAATGTCCTACGATTTTTACTGGAAAATTCTGCCGCCTTTAAAGGGTAGTCTTGATAATCAAGAAGTGAGTCAAGCGCACGAACAATAATTTCGGTGATATTTTCTAATTCATCTAGATTCTCTAAAGCTCCTAAATTTACAGCTGAAAGTGTGCAAAGGGCCACTTCTCCATTTTCATCTTGCACTGAGTATAGTGGTTTTGTAGGCAAAGTAATTTCCATACAAAGGTTTGATTGCCTAATTGGTGCTTGCTTAGCATCAAAGGCGCTATGAGTGTTGCAGTGATCAACATTTTGTAGATAGATTCTTCCAGTATTTGCTCTTTCTTGCATAAATTTTGCAAATAGGTCGCGGGCTTTAATAGATGTTTTACGTATAGATTTGTCTTTTTCATACTTTTCATAAAGAGATTTAAATTTATTTTGGTCAACAAAGAACGAACTATATAGTCCAGGAGTATCGTTTGGAGAGAACAGTGTTATATCTTTATCTTCAAGAAATCGTTGATACATTAAGCCATTAAATTGAACTCCATAATCCAAATGTCTAATCCTGTTTTCATCAGTTCCAGCATTATTTTTAAGGACTAACAGGCCTTCAACTTCTAGATGCCATAATGGGTAGAAAAGGGTAGCAGCTCCACCTCTAACTCCTCCTTGAGAGCATGATTTAACAGCAGTATGAAAGTGTTTAAAAAAAGGAATACAGCCAGTATGCGTAGCCTCTCCACCTCGAATAGGGCTACCAAGTCCTCTAATTCTGCCTCCATTAATACCTATACCAGCACGTTGGGAGACATATTTTACAATAGCCCCTGATGCGGCACTAATTGAGTCCAAATCATCGGCACTTTCTATTAATACACATGAAGAAAATTGTCGAGTAGGCGTTCTAACTCCAGCCATAATTGGGGTCGGCAAAGATATTTGAAATTTAGATGTAGAGTCATAAAAGCTTTTGACAAATTTCATTCTAGTATCTTTATTGTAATCCTGGAAAAGACACATTCCAACGAGCATATAAAGTAATTGAGGTGACTCGTATATTTCACCTGTTACACGGTTTTGAACTAAATATTTACCCTCAAGTTGCTTGACAGCCGCATATGAAAATTTCATATCGCGCCAATGATCTATGTGACTGTTGAGTTCCATAAATTCATCTTTCGTGTATTTTTTAAGAATATCATTGTCATAAATTCCCATATCAGTAAGTTTAGTTACATGATCAAAAAGGGCAGGGGGTGTAAAAGATTGAAATGCCTTTTTACGAAGATGAAATATAGCTAATCTAGCAGCAAGATATTGATAATCAGGTGAGTCAGAGGAAATTAAATCAGCTGCAGATTTAATGATAGTTTCATGTATATCTTCAGTTTTAATACCATCAAAAAAAGCTAATTGAGCGTTAATTTCAACTTGTGAAACAGAAACATCTTCTAAATCTTGAGAAGCCCAATGTACAACCCTATGAATCTTTTCCATATCGATGGATTCCTTTGTCCCATCGCGTTTAACAACTTTGATATCATGATCCAAGGTTTTTGTCTCCTAGTGTAAAAACACTATATTTAGTGTTATTATTTATAAATATGTACTAAATATAGAGTATTTCAATTTAAGATGCAATAGCAAATACAAAAAAGAATTAAAGAAATTGATATAAGAGTTTGAAAAAGAATAAAAATTTAAGTAAAAATAAATATTAACAAGAAATAAATAAATAAAGAAAATTAAGAGCGATAACGTGACAGTAGAATTCCAGAAACAATAACAATTAAAGCAAGTAAATCATGCCATAGAATTGGTTCCGACAATACAAACGAACCCAGTAAATATGCTACAACAGGTATCAAATAATTAATATTCGAAAGGAATGTTGCACCAGCATTGTTAATGAGGAAAAAATATATAACACCAGCTAATGCTGTTTGAAAAACCCCCATGGCAATTACACTCGAACCAGCAATAAGTGAGATATCATGAAATTGAACAGATGTTACTTGAGGCCAGATTAAAAAACAAAGCGCCGTTCCAACTAAAAACGTACCAGTAGTAGCAACTAATGGGTCATAAGAGGGTAGGCGATTAGTAATTATGGTGTTAAAAGAATATGAACAGGCGGCGGCTAATACTAAAAGTATGCCAAAAACTGTATTGTTGGAATTGATAATACTAGGACCTAGAATAAATAAAACACCAGTAATTCCAAGAATAAAACCAAGCAATTTGTACCGATTTAATTTGTCATTTGGAAGAAAGTAATGAGCAAGAATCAACGTAACTAAAGGCATCAGAGACATTAATAGACCAGCCATACCAGAAGTAATAGTTAGTTGACCATATGAAATAAGAGTAAAAGGTATGATGCTACCAACAGTTGCAAATATAAAGAAATGCAACCAGGTTTGTATAGATCTAGGTAAAGACCTTTTAGTAGCAAATAAAATAGGAATCATAACAATGAACCCAATTAATAGTCTTGAAGTTACAACTTGCTCTGGTGTAAAAAAGGTCAATGATCGATTATTTAAAAGAAAAGAAGATCCCCAGATAAGAACAAGTGATAACAATAACAAATAGTTTCTAAGTATATTGCTCATAAGGGATTCAGGGAATTTAGGACTAAGTTAATTTAAATAAGTATATAGAGAAAATACTTAAGGACTATGTTAAATTAAATGCAAATAAGATGATATAAAAGGGGACTATGAAAGTAATTATATATATTAGAGTCTAAATTATTAGAAATATGATGCGATATATGCTATTTAACATAATATAAATTATACGAATTAAATAACAGGCTCTAAATTTTCGATTTTATAGGGGTTAAAATAAATAAAGATGTAATTAAGTGAAAAAAGGGTGATAATTCCTATATAAGCAATTTTGGAACAATTATTTTGAAATAGCAAAAAAATTATAATTAGTATGTAAAAGCCATTATTTAGTTGTTTAATTTTATGCGGCGCTTGATAAATTTATTTGTAATCCTGTATTTCTGATTGGGACTCTTAGGTTTGTCTGGAATTGTTAACTCTAAAAAGTCTTGATCAATTAACGGATAAATAATTGCAAGTTTAAATTTGGTTCTATTTGTTCTCCCAAGAATATTCATTAGTTCTAATGCGCTACTTTCTTCTTTACATTTTTTTAAAATTTCAAGATGGTCCCTACTTAGTCCCTGCTTAGTCCCTAAACCTATTTTTTCATTGTCATCATCGTTAAAAAAGGAAAGTTGTTCAGAGTCATGCTCTATAACTTTATTTTTTTTGATCTCTTGAGTCCAGTCATTATCTAGCTGAGTATTTATTACTGGCTGTTGTTTTGGCTCTTTTTTTAGAAATTTGAACATTATATTTCTATGTAAATTTTATTGAGGGTTATTTTAATTGTCTACACAACAATTATATCTGATTTATGATTCTGTTAACTTAACTATAAAACTCTTTTATAAGTTAAAAAACGCTATTTGTTAGTGGCGTTTTTTTATTAAATACTATTGTGTTTATGTTTAAGTTATACATATTAACCATTTAATTATTCAAAACATCCAGTGCAAAAAAATGCTCATAACCCTGTCCCTGTAACACTTCAAGGCATGTAATCTTGCCCGAATGAACGTTTAAGCCTGCTTAGGCCTTCATCTTCCAAAAGTGTATGCGCAGCACCTTTATTGGTAATGTCAAAAGTAAAAAATGTAGCGTCACATTGTTAAGAGCATAGGTTGAGGTTTTCGGCGCTCCAAATGGACAACGTCGTCGAGTGAGTGTTATAACTCTAGTGCGTAAGAATTTGTTTAAGGAATAGCTTTAATCTATCAGATTCAGGGTTTTTAAAGAATTCGTCTGGATTGTTTTCCTCAACTATTTGCCCTTCATCCATAAAAATAATGCGATTTGCCACTTTTTTTGCAAATCCCATCTCATGAGTAACGCAAATCATTGTTATACCCTCTTTTGCTAGCTCAACCATTACATCTAGTACTTCTGATATCATTTCTGGATCAAGAGCTGAAGTGGGCTCATCAAAAAGCATTATTTTCGGTGTTGTACATAGAGATCTTGCTATTGCAACCCTTTGTTGTTGTCCACCACTAAGCTGATTTGGGTATTTTTCTGCTTGGTCTTTAATACCTACTCGATCTAAAAGTTTTAGAGCTTTATTGCGCGATTCTTCCTTCGTTTCATTGTGAACCCATATTGGAGCTAATGTGAGATTATCGACGATACTAAGATGAGGAAATAGGTTAAAGTGTTGGAACACCATTGATACTTCGCTTCTAATTTTTCTGATTTTTTGTGCGTCATCAGATAACTCAGTGCCATCTACAAGTATTCCGCCCTCCTGAAACTTCTCCAGAAAGTTTACACATCTGATTAGTGTTGACTTTCCGCTTCCTGACGGACCGCAGACAACAATGATTTCACCCTCTTTAACATTCATGTTGATGTTTTTAAGTGCATGAAAGTCTCCATACCATTTGTTTAAATCGCTTATTTCAATAATATTTGATGCGTTGTTTTCTTTTTCCATCTGTGATTACCTTTGTTAATTTTTATTTTCTGTGTTGAAGCGTATCTCTAGTTTTCTTGAGTAACGAGACATTGAGTATAATATCACCCAAAACACTATTGTAACAAATACAAATCCCTCAGTCTCTCTTCCCAGCCAATAAGGGTCATTACTTGTCATATTTACCATAGCCAGCATATCCATCAATCCAATGATGAGTACCAATGTTGAGTCTTTAAACAAGGAAATTGACGATCCAACAATATTAGGTATTGAAATTTTCAGTGCTTGAGGCAAAATAATGAGTGCATTTTTTTGAAAATAACTCAGTCCAATAGCATCAGCAGCTTCATATTGACCTTTTGGAATTGCCTGTAGGCCTCCTCGTACAACTTCTGCAAAATAAGCAGCCTGGAAAAGCGCTATTCCGATTAAGGCTCTCAAAAGTTTATCGAAATTAGTGCTTGACTCAAGAAATAATGGAAGCACAAATGAAGCCATAAAAAGAATTGTAATGAGTGGAACTCCGCGAATAAATTCAATAAAAATTGTTGAAAAGAGTTTAATCACTTTTAAATCAGACCGCCTTCCAAGCGCCAATACAACTCCTATCGGGAAAGAAACAATGATTCCAACAGAAGCGATTATAAGAGATAGTGTCAAGCCGCCCCATTGGTGTGTCTCAACAACCGGTAATAGGCCGAAACCACCAGCCATTAAAATATATGAAACAATGGGAAAAGTTACTATCATTGAAAGAATAACTCTGTTTTTGTGTTTGTAGTTTCGAACTAAACGCACAGTCACAAACAACAATGCCGTTAAACCATAAACTACATCTGGGCGCCAGGACTCCTCACGTGGATAAAAGCCGTATATATACATGTAAAATTTTTCGTAAATATATGGCCAACAGGCTGCCTCTCGACCACAATTTTGATTATCAGCCATGAATTCACTAAACTTAATCTCGAATCCAAGAATGTTGACAGTACCAAAATTAAAGTTAGCGCTTAAGAACATCCAATCCAATAATGGTGGAATTGCGATGTAAAGCAAATATAACGATGCAAACGTTAGAAGTCCATTTATCCACGAGGAAAAGAGATTACTCCTAAGCCATAGAACCGCACCAATTTGAGTTATTGGTGGCTTTCTAGTTGATTGTAGTTCGTTTACTGCCATAATTAGCGTCCTGGAATAGCCATTCTTTTGTTAACGAAATTCAACAATAATGAAATACTCAGCGAGATGAATAGATACACTAGCATCGCCATTCCAAGAATTTCAACTGCTTGCCCTACTTGATTTAGAACAGTGCCACCAAAGGCTCCCATTAATTCAGGGTAGCCAATAGCTGTCGCAAGTGAGGAATTCTTAGTTAAGTTTAAGTACTGATTGATGGTAGGCGGTATTGCAACCCTTAATGCCTGTGGCAGTACGATTAATTTAAGTGATTGTGTTTGAGTTAGTCCAACAGCTGCTGCTGCCTCTTTTTGACCTTTATCGACAGCCTCAATACCTGACCTGATTGCCTCTGCTATATAGGTTGCAGTATAAACACTGAGTGCAAATGTAAGCGCTATGAATTCAGGCACAACTTGCATACCCCCTTTTAGATTAAATTTACCCAGTACAGCAAAATCAAAAGAAAGCGGAGATCCAAGTAATAAAAACAAGACTGCCGGGAGTCCAATGACAAGTAAGGTAGAGTAACCAAATGTTCTTGTGTATACACCCGTTTCATCGTGTTTTTTCTTGAAGTAGCGTTTCATAAAAATAGTCAGAATAATGCCAACTACAAAGGCTATTATTACCAATAAAAAGCCGTTTTCTAAAATAGGTTTAGGTAAGTAAAGACCGCGCTGATTAAGAAAAGCTATATCGAAGAACGAAAAACTCTTTTTTGGATGCGGGAAAATGTTTATAAATATGTTATACCAAAAGAAAATTTGCAGAAGGACGGGAATGTTTCTGAAAATCTCTATATAGCCCCCTGCTAGCTTGGCTATCAAGTAGTTATTTGAAAGTCTTGCAATACCTATAAAAAGACCAAGAAAGGTTGTAACAATTATGCCAACAAAAGCAACAATTAAAGTATTTATGAGTCCAACATAAAAAACAGTTAAATTGCTTGACTCAGGGGTATAGTCTTGTAAGTAATTACCAAGAAATGGAAGAATATCAAAGCCAGCCCTGTTCTTCAAAAAAGAGAAACCTGTATGAATCCCTCTTGCTTCTATATTGTCAAATAAATTACCAATTATTGTATAAAAAAGACCAGCAATTAGTAGAAAAGTAGCGACCTGGAAGAAAAAGGCCCTTATCTCATTGTTATACAACAATTCCCTAAAAGTTAAGCCTTTTACTTGAGATAGAATGTTTTGTTGTTTCATGAATATAGAAGTAATTTGGGTTAAAAAAAACCAGCCTGCTAAGTATAGCAGGCTGGTTTAAAGGTTAACTAGATAATTGCTTATCTAAATGGAGGCGAATAAAGAATACCGCCTTGTGTCCATAATGCGTTAACACCACGAGCAATTCCAATCGGTGTATTGATACCGATATTACGCTCGAAGCTTTCAGAGTAGTTACCTACTTGGCTTATGATGTTGTAAGTCCAGTCTGGAGTTAAACCCACATATTCGTGCGTGTTTCCAGAACGACCCATTAAGCGCTCACGCTCAGGGTTGTTGGTAACATCATCAACAGTGGCACTAGTAACACCAAGCTCTTCAGCTGTGATCATTGCATTTAATGACCATCTGACGATGTTAAACCATTGATCATCACCTTGACGTACTACAGGGCCTAGAGGCTCTTTAGAAATGATTTCAGGTAATACAACGTGCTCTGATGGATCATTAGAGGCTGCACGCATTGAATACAGACCTGAAGCGTCAGTTGTTAATACATCACAACGTCCACTATCATAGTTAGTCAAAGTCTGTGCATTTGTGTCTGAGACAACTGATTGGTAATCAATGCCATTTTGCTTGCCCCAGTCAGCTAGGTTAAGCTCGGTAGTTGTACCAGCCTGAATACAAACAGCCGCTCCACCAAGATCTAGAGCGCTAGAAACACCTAGAGAAGATTTAACCATAAAGCCTTGACCGTCGTAATAGTTAACACCGGCAAAGTTCAAACCAAGAGATGCATCACGAGTAATTGTCCAAGTAGTATTTCTAGACAACATATCGATCTCACCTGATTGAAGTGCAGTAAATCTTTCTTTAGCTGTTAGTGGGACAAATTTAACTTTCGTGGCATCGCCAAGTGTTGCAGCAGCAACCGCACGACAAACATCAACGTCAACACCTGTCCAGGTGCCTGATGAGTCTGCTGCAGAGAATCCTGCAAGACCTTTAGATACGCCACAGCTAACATAGCCCTTACTTTGTACATCGCTTAATGTAGAAGCCTGCACTGCAAGAGCACCAGCCACTAGAAATGTCGCGACGAACAATTTAACTAATTGTTTCATATTTTCTCCTTATGAGTTTTAAAGATTTTCTCTACTTGTAAGAGAACATCAATCCATCACATTTGTATGAGGATTAACAGAAGTTTATCATTAAATTAGCACAAAATTGAATATTTTTTACAAAAAAACTAAGTAATTTCTTCAGAAGAAATTGAGTTAATTATTTGTATTACTCGGCATTTAACGACCAAATTGACTTCAGTGTCACACAAAGAAAAGTTTAGTTAAATTCAACATATAGAACATTCATATTAAATTATTCCATCTAAATATTTAATTGTTTCTTGTAATAATCAAATATTTAATGATGAACTTGAATACTATAATAAATTCTCTATAAATCAATTAGTTACATAGTTAATAGTTAATAAATACAACTATTTAGTAGTGATAAAATAACTTAATATAGTTATTTAATACTTATAGTTGTAAAAAATAACTAAAATATAGTTAAACTAAAAATATGAATTATTATGAAAACCGCTGAATATCTTGTAATGGTCAGAGAAAAAACCGGTTTATCAGACTATAGAATTGCTAAAGAATATGACATTAACCAGTCAAATCTAAGCAAATACAGCTCTGGAAAGGCTGCTTTGAGTGAAAGTCATGCCTGGCTATTTGCTAATATCCTTGATATTAATCCCGCCGAGGTCGTTGCTCACACCAAATTTGAACAGGCTTTGATTACTGGCAATAAATCGAAGGCTAAATTTTGGCAGGAGCAGTTAAATTACATTTTTTCCTCTGAGTTGCCTATAAAAATACAAATCTCGCAATTTAACCCTATTGTTGGCGATCTTATTAATAATGCTGAAAAAATTATAATTGTTGCTAATACTGCTGTTGAAACAAATGCTGATCTGGTTGTTTTGCCAGAATTAGCTTTAACTGGCTACCCGCCAGAAGATTTATTGTTGAGAGATGGATTTATGGAGGAAGTTGAATTTCAAATTGATCGCTTGTGTAAGGAACTGCCTTCTTCTATAAGTGTACTTTTTGGGGCGCCTAGTCGTGATAACAACTCCTTATTTAACAGTGCTTATCTTATACGAAATAATATTGTGAGCCAAATTTATAATAAGCAAGAACTACCTAATTATGGTGTTTTCGACGAAAAAAGATACTTTAGCGCTGGTAACGATTTGTGTGTCTTTGAATGTAAAAATACAAGAATTGGAGTGCTAATATGTGAAGATCAATGGGTTGATGGTCCCATTTCAAATCTCACTAAATTTGATATTGATATGGTTATCAGTATCAATGCATCTCCATTTCAACAGGAGAAATCTCAGGAAAGATTGGATTTGTGTAAACAATACGCTTCAAGCTTTGGTGTTGAATATATCTATGTTAATTTAGTCGGCGGACAGGATGAGATTGTTTTTGATGGCGGATCTTTTGTATTGGATGCTAATGGTTCAGTTGTTAATCAGTTACCGTCTTTTGAGGAATATAGTTGCCACCATAATATCCCTAATTTAATTGTCGAAACTGAATCTACCGAGAATGCAATATATTCTGCCCTAGTGCTTGCTACAAAAGATTATGTTCAGAAAAATAATTTTGAGAGTGTTGTTATCGGTCTTTCCGGCGGAATTGATTCTGCTCTGACTCTTTCTATAGCTGTCGATGCTATTGGGTCCGAGAATGTACATGCTGTTATGATGCCCTATAAATTTACCTCCAGCATCAGTCTTGAAGATTCTGAGTTGCAAGCAAATACTCAAGGAGTTAAATATTCGGTTATTGATATTGAGGAAATGGTTACTGCCTTTAATGTTTCGCTAAATGAACTGTTTTTTGGTACAACTAAAGACACTACTGAAGAAAATATTCAAGCAAGAATTAGAGGAATCTTGTTGATGGCAATTTCAAACAAACACCATAAAATGGTTTTAAGTACCGGTAATAAATCTGAAATGTCTGTTGGTTATGCCACCCTTTATGGTGACATGTGTGGTGGTTTTGCGCCACTTAAAGATATCTCCAAAACTATGGTTTATCGTCTTGCGAAGTACCGGAATACATTATCAATGGTTATTCCAGAAAGAGTTATTAGTAGACCTCCTTCTGCTGAACTGTCACCTAATCAAGTCGATCAAGATTCACTTCCGCCTTATGATGTGTTAGACGATATTTTAATGAGATTTGTAGAAATGAAGCAGTCTGTTGACAGTATTATTGAATCTGGACATGATGCTGATATAGTTAATAAAGTTACTAGAATGGTGCTTAGAAATGAATACAAGCGCCGCCAATCTGCTCCTGGACCAAAAATAAGTAGCAATGCTTTCGGTAAAGAGAGGCGCTACCCTATCACCTCAAGATTTCAACCTTGAAAAA
>Ga0187827_10006826_pt1 | contig 12874 bp, 14 predicted proteins | sample ETNtaG_39_FD_167969 | JGI IMG/M metagenome (GOLD analysis project Ga0187827, IMG submission 167969) | Marine microbial and viral communities from oxygen minimum zone, Eastern Pacific Ocean - ETNP2014_SV_150_PacBio MetaG (Illumina Assembly) | ecosystem: Environmental > Aquatic > Marine > Hypoxic... | reverse complement strand
AATGCTCCTGGTCATCATCAAACCCTTCCAGGGCCATAACCCACACCATCAGATCCGTGAACCTGATGCTCAGGGGGTCAACATCCGCATGCGCCTCAATGAGTTCAATGGCAATGTCATTGCTGTCAGTCCATCTCATGACAATCCTCTTTCAAGTCTTAGGTAAAACCGGTCCTACTGACTCTCTGAAACCTGGTTAATCGTATATTTAGGGATTTCAATGACCAGGTCTTCTTCACCAACCTGCGTCTGGCAACTCAGCCTCGAATCCGGCTCCAGACCCCAAGCCTTGTCGAGTAAATCATCTTCCGTCTCTTCGGATTCCTCAAGTGAATCGAATCCTTCTCGCAGGATAACGTGGCAGGTTGTACAGGCGCAGGCCATTTCACAGGCATGCTCAATATCAACGCCGTTTTCCAGTGCCAGCTCAATCAGGTTGTCCCCCGGTTCGGCTTCAATAACAGCGCCCTCGGGACACCTTTGCTCATGGGGCAAAAAAATAACCTGCGGCATCAACTTGTCCCCTCTTCCAGTTCATCAATTTTGTGCCCAGCCAGCGCCTTTCGAACAGATGCATCCATGCGTAGACCTGCGAACTCTTCGCTCGCCTGACCCAGCATCTCAACACCCTTATTAATCGCCACAGCATCATCCTGATCAGCCAGGGATGCCAGTCTCTTCATGGTTTCCTGCAACAACCAGATCTCCTCTGCAGACAGGAGTTCCTCGCCATCGGCGGCAAGCGCACTGGTCAAGGCTTCAACGACACGACCTGCCTCAACCCTCGCCTCATTGAGCATGCGCGACTGTGCATCTGCCTCTGCATAGGTAAAGGAATCTCTCAGCATGCTGGTGATTTCCTCTTCATCCAGCCCATAGGATGGCTTAACTTCGACCCTGGCAGCCACACCGGTACTCAATTCCGTTGCCGACACGGAAAGCAATCCATCAGCATCCACCTGAAACACCACCTGTATTTTTGCAGCACCAGCCACCATCGGCGGAATGCCGTGCAGTTCAAAGCGGGCAAGGGACCGGCAGTCAGCGACCAGTTCCCGCTCACCCTGAACGACATGCACCAGCATCGCGGTCTGACCATCCTTGTAGGTTGTAAATTCCTGGGCGAGGGTGATGGGGATGGGAGTATTTCGAAGAATGATCTTTTCAGTGAGCCCGCCCATCGTCTCCAGACCCAGTGACAGGGGCAAAACATCAAGCAGCAGCATCTCGTCATCCGGCTTATTGCCAACCAGCTGATTCGCCTGTGCCGCTGCTCCGATCGCCACCACCCTGTCTGGATCAATATTGCTCAGGGGCTTTGTTTGAAAATACGCACCCGCAGCCTGTCTCACCGCCGGTACACGTGTGGAACCGCCGACCAGAATGACATTATCGATATCCGACAATTCAAGTTTTGCATCCCGCACAGCCCGGCGGCATGCCTTGATAGATTTCTCCAGCAGGGGTTGTATCGCATGTTCAAACTGAAGCCGCGAAAATTCGCCTGAGAAGCTCAGCCCCTCAATTTCAATATCAACATTTGAGGCATCACGTTCGCTTAGGATCTCCTTGGTTTCCCTCGCCTTCAGCATCAAAGAGCGAAACTGAACGGGACTGATCTCACCTTCATAGCCCGACTGGCTGATGATCCACTCGGCGATCTTCTGATCAAAGTCATCCCCACCGAGGCTTGAATTTCCACCCGTAGACAGGACCTCAAATACGCCTTTACTCAGGCGAAGCAAGGAAATATCAAACGTACCCCCACCCAGGTCATAAACGGCAACAACACCATCAGAACCGGTATCCAATCCATAGGCTACCGCCGCTGCCGTAGGCTCGTTGAGCAGGCGCAACACCTCTACGCCAGCAATACTTGCGGCATCTTTCGTCGCCTGCCTCTGCGCTTCATCAAAGTAGGCCGGCACCGTAAGAACAATACCGTCGAGGTCACCTGCCAGGGAAGCGACTGCCCGTTCCACCAGCTTTTTTACAATTTCAGCTGAAACCTCAACCGGGCTCTTATCACCACTAACGGTTTTTATTCGTGGCATACCGGATTCACTCGGCGCAAATTCATAGGGCAGGCGCTCACCGAGTGACAGAAGGTCATCGATTCCCCTGCCCATCATTCTCTTTACCGATATGATCGTATTCAGAGGGTCCCTGCGCGCCATATCGAGCGCCTTATGACCAACAATTGTTTCGCTTTCAGCATAGCGAACGACGGAAGGCATCAGGCACTCGCCTTCCATGTCAGGCAGAGCTTCTGTAACGCCACTGCGCACGGAGGCGATCAGTGAATTCGTGGTGCCTAGGTCAATACCGGCCGCACGTTTTCTCTGGTGAGGGTCAAGGGCCTGACCCGGTTCTGTAATCTGCAATAACGCCATTGATAATCCGGTAACTAGTAATCCAGTAGCTTTTCTTCGACTGTGTTTGCAGCCAGTAATAACTTGCTCATAAACTGTAGTTTGTATACTGCCTGCGCTGCCTTCGCCTGACCCCCGTCACCGTAGCAAGTGGCAAACTCCCGCTCCAGTGACCGCACAACAGTTTCGACTTCGACCTTAAATTCATCCAGCTTTAATAGCGGCCCCTCCATCTGCTCTATTTCTTCTAGCTGCTCTCGCAAATCAATCTGCTCCATCAGGAATACCGGATCGAGTACCGGATTGTCTGAAAGGTCCATCCCGTCAAGGCTGAGCAAATAAACCGCCCGCGACAAGCCGGATTTCAATGTTGCGTATGCAGCATTAATCTGTGTCGCCCACTGCATGGACAGCATCTTTTCCTTACTGGTACCGTGGCTGAACTTATCCGGATGCACACTTTTCTGCAGCTGTCGGAAACGCTCCCCTAACTCCGCCAGATCCAGGTCAAACGCCCGGGGAAGCTGAAATATTTCAAAATAGTTTTGTTTGAAGTCCACGCTAGCTGCAACCCGCAAGTTCCCTGCCCAGTATCGCTCTGCCTAAGCAGCCCAACTGGAGGTTTCTTCCTTAAACGGTGAAGCTTTCACCACAACCACATTCACTTTGGACATTGGGGTTCTTAAATTCAAAGCCCTCATTCAGGCCCTGCTTTACATAATCCATCTCCGTACCATCAATATAGACCATACTTTTTGGATCAACGAAAACATGTATACCAAGGCAGGTAAACTCCAGGTCTTCAGCTTGGGGTTCATCAACTGGCTCAAGCACATACATCAAGCCAGAGCATCCTGTGGTCTTAACTGCAAGGCGAATACCCATGCCTGAGCCCCTGCTTTCAAGATAGCTGGTAACGTGCTTTGCAGCGTTCTCTGTCAGGCTAACACCCATATATATCTCCGCCTAATTGGCCACTGCAGAAGCGTTGTCTTCAATCGCATCAAGATGCTTGTCGCGATAGTCTTTTACAGCAGCCTTGATTGCATCTTCAGCGAGGACAGAGCAATGAATCTTTACTGGCGGCAGCGCCAGCTCCTCGGCAATCTCTGTGTTCTTTATTCCTTCCGCATCATCCAGGGTACGACCTTTAACCCACTCGGTCAGCAAAGAGCTTGATGCTATGGCCGAACCGCAGCCATATGTTTTGAATTTTGCATCTTCAATCACGCCATCTTCTCCAACTTTTATCTGCAGGCGCATTACATCACCACAGGCCGGAGCACCAACCATTCCTGTACCCACATCTTCACTGTCGGCATCCATCTTTCCAACATTGCGTGGGTTCTCGTAGTGATCCAGTACTTTTTCACCGTACGTCATATCTGCTTCTCCAACTCCTCTGCCGGGTCTCAATCAGACCTAATTACCAACAACTCTAGTGAGCTGCCCATTCTATCTTGTTTATGTCAACACCGTCCTTATACATGTCCCAAAGCGGTGATAAGTCCCTTAGTTTCTGAACCGCATTCCTAACACTCTCGATTGCGGTGTCTATATCTTTTTCAGTAGTGAACCTGCCGATTGAAAAGCGAAGAGAGCTATGAGCAAGCTCATCATTCAGGCCCAGTGCGCGCAACACATAGGAAGGCTCCAGGCTCGCCGAAGTGCAGGCGGAACCGGATGACACTGCGATGTCCGGCAGCGACATGATCAGGGACTCCCCCTCAACAAAATTGAAACTGATATTGATGATCCCGGCGACATGGTGCTCCATATTGCCGCTGACATAGATTTCCTCCAGATCCTGAAAACCATCCCACAGTCTCTGCCGCAATGCCCGGATTCGATCCGCCTCTTCATGCATCTCATTCTTCGCAATCCTGAAGGCCTCACCCATACCCACCAACTGGTGAGTGGCCAGTGTGCCGGAGCGCATACCCCGCTCGTGTCCGCCACCGTGTATCTGTGCTTCAAGTCTCACTCTTGGCTTGCGCCTTACGAACAGGACACCCACCCCTTTAGGGCCATATATTTTGTGGCCTGAGAATGACATTAGGTCGACTTTCTGTTCACCAAGATCAAGATCAATTTTGCCGGCACTCTGAGCTGCATCGACGTGAAAAAATACTTTCCTGGCGCGGGTGATCTCACCAATCGCAGCAATATCGTTTACGACGCCAATCTCATTGTTCACATGCATGATGGAAACAAGGGTCGTATCCTCTCGGATCGCATCCGCAACACGCTGTGGTGGAATCAGACCATCACTGTCCGGGTCCAGGTAAGTGACTTCAAAACCTTCCTTTTCGAGGGATCGGCATGAATCCAGCACTGCCTTGTGCTCGATCTTCGAGGTGATGATGTGCTTACCTTTTTTCTTGTAGAACTGGCCCACACCTTTAATCGCCAGGTTGTCTGACTCAGTAGCGCCCGAGGTCCACACTATCTCCCTCGGATCGCAATTCACCAGATCTGCTATCTGGCGACGCGCAACCTCAACCGCTTCTTCTGCTTCCCAGCCGAACTTGTGTGACCGGCTTGCCGGGTTTCCAAACTTGCCTTCCGCCAGAAGGCACTCACTCATTTTCTGCGCTACCCTTGGATCAACGGGAGTGGTAGCAGCATAATCAAAATAAATCGGGGTCTTCATCTACCTCACTCCATCACATTTCATTTGCCTGCAACCTGACAAGCTCATCCTGAATAGCATCCTGCCGCGCTGCTATTTTCTGTACCTCACGTTTTTCGAGGATACTGGCGAGATCAATGCTACTGAGGAAATCGTGTATCTGCTCACTCAGGTCCGACCACAACTCGTGGGTCAGGCATACCTCGCCCTGCTGGCAATCAGCTCGCCCCTCACACCGGGTGGCGTCTACATTCTCATCAACTGAATCTACTATTTCCGCAACACAGATATCCGCCGAGTCTCTGCCCAGCCGATAACCACCGCCAGGACCGCGAACACTGGCAACGAGCTGGTTGCGTCGTAATTTGGCGAATAACTGCTCAAGATAGGACAGGCTGATACCCTGTCTGTGTGAGATTTCCGCTAGTGTAATCGGGCCATCTTCCACATGAACCGCGAGGTCCAGCATGGCTGTAACTGCATATCGTCCTTTTGCCGTTAGTTTCATAGCATCTCTGTCTTTTTCATTGGGGTCACTTCAAATTTATGTTGACCAGCCCTCCTTTTTAGAGGACTGCGTAGTATACCCGACTATTTCGGTCAGATAAATAACCTATTAAATTAGTCGGGTATATACATTACCATTCTAGTCAGGTATGAGCAAGCCGTCTGCTTTTTATCGGATTGAAAAGATATGCGTAAATATCGGGTCTGAATATCATGTTTCAAGTCGCAGGGAGACTAGTGGTGGAAGAGCTTTCAGAAGACATCTGGGTTCATGAGGATGGAATCACCGTGGGGGCTCAGCGCTTGGGCTGCGCATAACCATCGTGCGCCTGGCACAGGACGGGCTCTGGATCCATTCACCCACGACCATCAGCGATAGTCTCATCGATGAAGTAAACGCCCTGGGTGAGGTGGCCTGTACTATTGGCCAGAACAATGCCCACACCCTGTTTCTGATGGAATGGCACTCAGCTTTTCCCCAGGCAGAACTCTATGTCAGCGGAGGCATCCCCGAAAATCTAAAGCTAACGACTGGTTTTACCCCTCTGGATGCTGATTTCGACAATATCTGGGAAGACGACTTCGCCTGGGTTTTTCTGCCGGGTTTTAGCTTCTTTGATGAATCGGTATTCCTGCACAGGAAAAGTAGTTCCCTGCTTGTTACGGACTATATTCAGGATCATACGGATGCGGAGCAGACCCTGATGCAGCGGTTTGTAATGGGTCCACTCGGATTCAAGGGAATTTGCACTGCACCGCCATTAAAGTTGGGATTCTTTCACAAGGATAAGGCCGGCTTCAGCGAAGCACTGACCCGTGCCGGGCAGTGGGAGTTTGAGCGAATCATCGTGACCCACGGCGATATCATCGAGGCCGATGCAAAGGCGACCTTCTCTCGCCTCTCAAGCCGCTTCACCTGACTCGATTGTTAATCGCAGTTAGGAAACCGCGAAGAATATTAACCTCCATCTGGTCTGGGCGAATACGATTGAACATTCGACGCAGTCGAGTCAGCAGTTGCCGCGGGTTCGTGGGATCGTGAAAATCAACTTCTATCAAGGTCTTCTCCAGGTGTTCGAACAGGTGTTCCATGTCCTGTGCCGTGGCAAATGCCATGTCCCAGTTTTCACCTGCTGAGCCCCGTCCATCAGTATCCATCGCCTTATCGTCACCAGGCACCTGCTGCAGTGATGCCTGCAGGATCTCATAGCAGATCACCTGGACCGCCATCGCAAGGTTCAATGAAGAATAGGCTTCACCGGTGGGGATATTCACATGGTAGTGGCACTTGTGCAGCTCTTCATTCTTAAGCCCGCGGGACTCCCGGCCAAACAGAATTGCAACCTTATTACCCCTGACCTGCTCTGATACAACTTTCTCAGCACAGCTCTTTGGATTCAGCATGGGCCAGGGTATCCGCCTGTCCCTGGCTGACGTGCCGATAATGAGCTCACAGTCAGCCAGTGCCTCATCCACGTTGCTCACGACAATCGCGTTTTCCACCACATCGGCAGCACTGACCGATCGGTACACCGCCTGCTTACTGGGGAAATCGCTTGGGTTCACCAGATAAAGGCTGGTGACACCCATATTCTTCATTGCCCTCGCTGCAGCTCCGATATTCCCAGGATGGGAAGTCTCGATGAGCACAATACGGACGTCAGGAAATAGGCCTTGTTCATTCATGGCCCGAATATTACAGCCAAGTCAGGAAACTTTCTCAAAACTTTGCTCTGTTCTGCTATGATGCGCGACCGCAAAATGCTTCTTACCGGATTCCTGCATGCAACCCATGGCTACAATCGCACTTCGTGCCGCTAGAGAAGCCGGACTCAAGATCTCCCGCGCGTTCGATCGACCGGACCTGGTGAAAATTGACGAGAAAGGTCACAACAACTATGTGACCAACGTGGACCGGGATGTGGAGCGGATCATCGTTGAGGCGCTTCATGAAACCTATCCTGATCACAGCATCAGCGGTGAAGAGCAGATAAGCAATATCATCTCAGAGGATGCCGAGTACGAGTGGATCATCGACCCCATTGACGGAACGATGAATTTCGTCCGACAGATTCCGCATTTTTGTGTATCGATTGCCTGCCTGCACAAGGGCAAACTGGAACACGGCGTTATCCTCGACCCCATTCGTCAGGAAGAATTTGTTGTCAGTCGCGGTAAGGGTTGCCAGTTAAATGGTAAACGCATACGTGTCAGCGCCAAAGAGGTCCTGGACGGCGCGGTGATAGCCACCAGTAGCCCTTCCCTTGCTGATGTCGCCGATGCAAACGGTCAACTGGCCCGGAAATTACTCGATGAACAGGTCATTATCCGCCAGCAGGGCAGCGCCTGTCTTGAGCTCGCCTACGTTGCTTCAGGACGCCTGGACGCCATGTGGATGGGTAATCTCAAGCCCTGGGATATGGCCGCAGGTGCGTTGATGGTGATTGAATCCGGCGGTTTGTTGGGTGATTTTACCGGCGGTGCAGGTTATATGAAGTCCGGCAATCTCGTCGCCGCTTCCCCCAAGGTATTCAAATTCTTTGCGCCCATGGTGAAGCAACACCTGGGTGGGATTTAAGCTCAAAAGCGAGACCCTTCAACTTCGTTCAGGGTGACAGTTTTTGTCATTTCGACCGGAGGCCACCCCGAGGCCGCAGTGGAAAAACCTAGAAACCCCCACCAAGATCCGGGTCATCGGCACCCTCTTTAACCGGGATAGCCAGGTCCGCCTTGGTGATGTTCAGCATCAGCAGGACATTGGCAGCGATGTAGATAGACGAATAAGTACCGACCAGCACACCGATAATCAAACCCGTTGCAAACCCGCGAATCAACTCACCACCCAGTATCAAAAGTGCAAACAGCACCAGCAGGGTTGTAAAGGACGTGATCAGGGTTCGGCCAAGGGTCTGGTTCAATGACGTATTGATAATATCCACGGAGGATCCACGTCTAATCTTGCGGAAATTCTCCCGGATTCTATCCGACACCACGATAGTATCGTTGAGGGAATAACCAATAACCGCCAGCAGTGCAGCCAGCACGGTCAGGTCAAAATTCCAGCGCGCGATTGAGAATATCCCAAGTGTGATCATTACATCGTGAAACAGGGCAACCACCGCACCAACGGCAAATTTCAGTTGGAAGCGAAAGGCGACATAGATCAAGACAACGGCGAGGGCCGTCAGCAAACCGAGACCACCCTGATTGGTAAGCTCCTCTCCCACAGCCGGGCCAACAAATTCAGAACGTCGCAGGCTGACATCAGATGATGACGTTTCCCTCAGGGACTCAAGAATGCGATCACCCAACTTTGCATTCTCTTTGTCGTTCAGATTTTTCTGTGGCGGCACACGCACGAGCACGTCCTGGTCAGAGCCAAAATACTGTACTACATGGCCTTCATACCCGGCATCGTCAAGATCAATTCGAATCTGCTCCGGATCAACCGACTGCTCATAGAATACTTCAACCAGTGTGCCACCAGTAAAGTCGAGCCCCCATTCCACCTGGTTTATCGCCAAGTTCGAAAAGGCCAAAACCACCAGCGTCGCGGAGACTACTGCTGCAATCTTGCGGTAGCTCATAAAATCAAACTTGAGGTCATCGAGTCGCATCAGATCATCAACCTTTTAACATTCCGACCACCGTACATCAGATTGATTATCGCCCGCGTTCCCATGATGGCAGTAAACATGGAAGTTATGATGCCAATGGACAGGGTAATGGCAAATCCCTTAACAGGCCCGGTGCCGATACTATAAAGAATAACCGCCACCAGTAATGTCGTTAGGTTTGCATCCATAATAGTAACAAAGGCACGCTCAAACCCCGCATTGATAGCCGCCTGGGGTGACATTTTGTTCTTCAGCTCTTCACGGATTCTTGAAAAAATCAGCACATTGGCATCTACCGCCATACCGACGGTTAATACAATCCCGGCAATACCGGGCAGCGTCAGGGTTGCCGAAAGACCAGACATAACAGCCACCAGCAACACCAGGTTGGCGGTTAAGGCGACATTCGCCGCAAGACCAAATACCCTGTAGTAGGCCAGCATAAAAAGCAGCACCAGCCCCATACCGACAACAACTGATATGGCACCGAGCCTGATATTGTCCCTGCCAAGGCTGGCACCCACGGTTCTCTCTTCCGCGATAAACATATCAGCAGCAAGCGCTCCTGCTCTTAACAATAGCGCCAGCTCCCTGGCCTCACCCGCCTCCAGACCTGTAATCCTAAAAGATACACCGAGCGCAGCCTGAACAGTAGCAAGGCTGATGATCCGTTTTTCAATATATGGAACACTGGTGAGTACTTCCTCGCCATCCACCATCTCGTAGCGATCGCGAGTTTTGGTTTCAATGAAGATAACCGCCATCCGCCGGCCAATATTGTGACGGGTGGCGCGATGCATCAGTTCACCACCATCACTGTCGAGCTTGATATTGACCTGGGGTAAACCGGAATCCGGATCAAAACCAACCTGGGCATCAAATACACGGTCACCTCTCAGGATGACCTTCTTTTCAACACCGGCATCTCGCCCTTCATACTCGTAGGCAATGGTGGTTGACCGTGGCGCGTTCGGTTGCGCCTCCATGCGAAACTCCAGTGTCGCAACCTTGCCAAGGATCTTCTTGGCCGCAGCCGTATCCTGAACGCCCGGTAAATCGACGACTATCCGGTTACGACCCAGTCGCTGTACCAGCGGTTCCGCCACACCAAGTTCATTGACCCGGTTGCGGATGGTCTGCAAATTCTGCTGCACCGCAAAATCTTCAATTTCCTTGATACTGTCATCTGTCATGGTCAGGGTGACAAAAAACTCATCATCCTCACCTTCAGTAATCAGGAACTGTCGGTACTGGGATTCAATCTTATCTCGTGCCCGGTCACGCAGGGTTTCATCACTAAAGGAGACCTTCAGCACACCATGCGCTGGCGATTCAAAACTTGAATAGCGAATCCGGTCTGACTTGTCCCGCAGGGCACGCTTAACGTCCTGCTCAAGGCCTTGGATCCGATCACTGATCGTCTTCTCGGTATCAACCTCCATCAGAAAGTGAACACCGCCACGCAGATCAAGGCCGTACTTCATCGGCTCCGCACCAAAATTCATTAGCCACTCAGGTGTGGTCGGTGCCGCATTCAATGCCACAATGAAGGTGTCTGCCTGATCATGCAGAGCTCTCTGTACAACTGACCTGCCCTTAAGCTGGGAGTCATCATCATGAAAGCGGATCAAGGCACTGCCATTTTTGAGCACAGCATCAAAATAGGACACGTCTGCCTTGTCCAAAGAATCGGTCGCTGCTTGCAGGTGGCGCTCAGACACCTCAAGGGCAGTATCCTCATTGGAAATCTGGATGGCAAAATCCGGTGGATAGATATTCGGCAGGGCATAGATGACACCCAACAGGACAGCACCCGCAACCAGCAAGTTCTTCCACAATGGATAGCGGTTAATCAAAATCGTATTTCTCTGTGCCGGTCCCTAGATGGATTTGATCGTGCCTTTTGGCAGAGCCGCTGAAACTGCACCCTTCTGCAACTTCAGGTGCACATTATCAGCAACCTCAAATACTAAGTACTGATCTTCTACCTTCACGATTTTGCCGATAAGACCGCCGTTAGTAACGACCTCATCGCCCTTGCCCAGGCCGGATACCAGTTCACGATGCTCTTTCGTTCGTTTGCTCTGGGGCCGCCAGACAATAAAGTAAAACACTGCAGCAAAGGCGACGATAATAAACAGGTCAAGGCCCGGTACCGGACCACCCGGTGCGGCTTCTGCCGCCATGGCGGAGGAAATAAAAAACTCATTCATAATGACTCTTCAAGCCCGGATTTCGGGCGATTTCTAAGTTGGTGCGCTGTAAAAGCTCGTTTCTAAAAGCTCTCTTTTCTCAAACTCCCTTCTCTCAAAGCGAGGGGTCCTGTAAAGCGGGCGATATTTTCGCTGCTCAGCCGGTGATAAGCAAACTTAAACACTTATTCCCCAGTTTTCGCCTATCTCACCTATATGGTCATCAAGTCGGTTATTTTCAATAGCGTCACGTAAACCTGCCATCAGCACCAGGTAATAGTGCAGGTTGTGAATGGTATTCAGCTCCGCTCCCAGTATCTCGCCGCACTTATCCAGGTGATGAAGGTAGGCCCGGGAAAAATTCTGGCAGGTATAGCAGTCGCAGCGAGGATCAAGGGTACCCGTATCACTTTTATGCACCGCGTTGCGGATTTTGACCACACCTGCGGAAGTAAAGAGATGGCCATTCCTGGCGTTTCGTGTCGGCATCACGCAGTCCATCATATCGATACCGCGCCTGACACACTCCACTATGTCGTGGGGAGTACCGACACCCATGAGGTAACGCGGTTTTTCCGCCGGCATCACCGGCGCCAGCCGCCCGACGATATCCATCATGTCTTCCTTTGGCTCACCCACCGACAGGCCGCCTATGGCATAACCATCGAAGCCAATATCAAGCAGGCCGGAAAGGGAAGCTTCCCGCAGCGCCGGATACACGCCTCCCTGGACGATACCGAATAACGCATTACTGCTTTTAAAGGCATCCTTGCTGCGCCTGGCCCAGCGCAGGGACAGGTCCATTGATTCCCGTACAGCCTTTTCATCCGCCGGGTAAGGCGTGCATTCATCCAGCACCATGGCGATATCTGAATTCAGGGTCATCTGAATCTGCATGGATATCTCGGGGCTGAGGAATACCTTGTCACCATTGATGGGCGAGCGAAAAGTTACCCCCTCCTCAGTGAGCTTGCGCATATCACCCAGGCTGAATACCTGGAAACCACCGGAGTCAGTCAGGATCGGCCCGGACCAGGACATGAACTCATGCAGACCTTGGTGTTTCTCGATCACCTCCATGCCCGGGCGCAGCATCAGGTGAAAGGTATTGCCGAGAAGGATCTGCACGCCAATCTCACTGAGAGAACTGGGCAGCATGCCCTTGACGGAACCATAGGTACCACAGGGCATGAAAATGGGTGTCTGCACCTTTCCATGGGCAAGGGTTAACTCCCCACGGCGGGCCTCACCATCCTGGTGGCTGACTTCAAAATGCATGAAATAATCCTGGATCGACTTGTTCTTGTGCGTTTTCTAACATCGGGCGGGCTAGCTAGCGCGTTATCAGCATGGCGTCACCATAGCTAAAAAAGCGATAGGACTCCTGAATGGCGACATTATAAGCCTGTTTGATGTTTTCCTTCCCGGCAAATGCACTCACCAGCATGACCAGTGTCGATTCCGGCAGGTGAAAGTTGGTGATCATGGCATCTACCGACCTGAACTCATAGCCAGGGTAAATAAAAATATCCGTGTCACCCTCAAAGGGGTCGA
>Ga0187827_10006823_pt1 | contig 12877 bp, 11 predicted proteins | sample ETNtaG_39_FD_167969 | JGI IMG/M metagenome (GOLD analysis project Ga0187827, IMG submission 167969) | Marine microbial and viral communities from oxygen minimum zone, Eastern Pacific Ocean - ETNP2014_SV_150_PacBio MetaG (Illumina Assembly) | ecosystem: Environmental > Aquatic > Marine > Hypoxic... | reverse complement strand
GTTTCTCGATACGGGGCGAGCCGAGAAAGAAAGATGGACCTGATGGGCCAACTACAAAATATAATAGAGTGGAATAATCAACCCGACTCTAATCGATATGTGTAATTAACATTCTGCACGCACAGGAGTGAGATATAATTGTACGTATTGAGCCGTATGTAGAGTACTTAATCTGACCGGGTTTGTTAACGTTCAATTACTACGAGCAACTTCCAGGTTTCTTTGAATGACACATCCTATTCCAAATACGTTCACAACTAAAAGATAGATATTGAAACACCTTTTTAAAATGCGATGGATGCTGTTTCACAATTGATGGATAAATATCATCATAATTTTCATCATATTTTTCGTGTTCGGTGAAGTAGCTTTTCATCACGTTTCCTCCTTAATCATACAAAAGGTGAATTTAGCAGGGTTTTTATGTTAATGATGAATCGCAAAAGCTGTACCGTACGTAGAGATTACGGCAAAGAAACTATTCAGCTTTCGTAAGTTCTTGGTGTCTATAGGATATGTATCAATGGTTCAATGGTTTGTGTATTGAAAGTGTATATTTAATGGATGGTTCTGTTTAAGAATTATCCAGCTGGTGTTACCGGAAAAAGGAAATTGTTTCCACATATTGTAGAACTGGGTTGTTTTTTTTGGAGTGTAGGTTGAATGTGCTCTATATTTCGAGGAGTATTCTGCCTTACGGGTATGGCCTGAATGTTACTCTCATATGTTTGTCATTCATTGTATCAATAGCTTTCTGGATTCTGGTTAGCGGATCAATTATTATATATCTGGACACTGGTTTTCTTTTTTGTTTGGGACTCATTTTGATCCTCTTTAGAGGACTTCTTGTTTCCATGGGATTCATTTCCAGAATTTCTCCTTTGACGTTTACTTCAATATTTGCCGATGAACTTATTTCTCTTACCCATAAAAACTGCTTAAAGGAATTGTCCGTGTGCAGACGTTCTATCCCCTCATCAGTCAGGTAATATTCCGTAATGCCATAATGAGAACACACTTTAAATGTGATATTTCCTTCAGCGTTTCTCTCAAAGAATTCCATTGAGTTTCCAATCATACTTAACAGGTCTGACTTGGATGGATAAGCACTTTTGATTAATAGCTTTACTCTTTCTTTCTCAATTTCTTTGTCATTCATGGGTGTACCACGTTCTTCTCGTTTATTGATTTTATCTTCTAGAGAGAGGGAATGGGACGGATGGAAGTGATATAAGACCATGTTGTTATTTTCGTTTATTAATTTGTCCAACAACTGAATATCAAGCACTGCTTTAGTTATATAGCTTTTGTCTATCTTCTTTTCTGCTTCTTCATTGTGACCGATCTCAAACCATTTTTTATGTTGGGGTAAATATGCCCAGGACTCCTCTATTAGTGAGTTTGCTAAGAGCTTCTTCATTTCTGATATTCCTTCTGCCTCGCTTTCGTAAATTACGGTTTTGAATTTGTTCTTGTTGTTGACAACGAGGTCATCGATAACCTTGTATTCTTCTTGCTGTGTAGTTTGTTCAGTAGCGGAAGAAATATGATTATGGCCGAATGTAAAGATAGAGAGGTATGCAAATAGTAGTATGATTAGAGGCTTACTTTCTGGTAGTTCTATTAATTTCAATTTACCGTCTTTTGTCTCTTTTGGATTAAATTTTTGCATAGAAAATTCAAATAATTCTAGCATTAATTAGTAGATATCATGTTATATCGTAATGCAGATAAATTGCAAAGTCATTTTGTATTACCAGTTTTATATATTTTTTAGATGTACGATAATCTGCTTTCGTAATATAATGAATGTTTCATGTTAATAGATTAACAACGGTAGCATAGCAGCAAAAGGAGATTGAATATGTCTTTTCCTGAAAAGGCTAAAGAGAATTATCTGAAGGGGTTTGCTTGTGCCGAAAGTATACTTCATGCGATTAAAGATGAAAACATTATTGACGAATTCCCTGAAGAGGTTCTCAAATGTACTACAGGTTTTGGATCAGGTATGGGAGGTTCGGGGAATGTCTGTGGTACAATAACCGGTTCCGTAATAGCGATAGGTTTAAAATATGGACGAGTAGATATTACTGATGATAATGCTGAGGTTTTTGAAAAGGTTAATGATTTCCTAAAGAGGTTTAATGATAGATATAAGAAGCAGGATTGTGTTGGATTGACATGTACATGGAGGGAAAAAGGAACATTTAAAAGCCCTGAAAGAAGGACGTTCTGCTCTGCGATTGTCGGATTTGCAGCTTCAGAATTGGAGAAAATATTGTAAAAATCCAGAATAGGGGGCAATATTGGTTTCACTGGGAATCCATGGTCCTGATTTACGGTTTCTGGTATTTTGGGTGCATCAAAATAGTTATAAGGGTATCGTGTATTTTCCCCTACCTATATCGTATAAATCACCACCAGCTGTGTCATTTACAACAATTGCCGGAAAGTTTTCTACTTCCATCTTACGAACGGCTTCTGCCCCAAGATCGTCAAATGCAATTATTTCGACCTTCTTTATTGTCTTTGCAATCAGGGCTGCAGCACCACCAACTGCGGCAAAATAGACGGCTTTATGCTCTTTCATTGCCTCAATTACCTCTTTTGATCTACTGCCCTTCCCGATCGTTCCCTTTAAGCCCATTTTGATTAGAGTAGGAGCATACGTGTCCATTCTGTAGCTTGTAGTAGGGCCGGCGGATCCTATTACCTGTCCGGGTTTAGCGGGAGTAGGGCCAACGTAATAAAGCAATTGCCCTTTAACATCAAAAGGTAAATCTTTGCCTGCCACAACCATCTCTATGAGTCGTTTGTGAGCAGCATCTCTGGCCGTGTACAATACTCCACTGATTCTGACCTTATCTCCAGCTTTCAGCTTCTCAATAGTAGAATTCTCTAATGGTGTCTTCAGATCAATATATTCAGTCATAATAGATATTTGTTAAATCTTCGTTTGAGATTTCCCTACAATTAAATCACAACAGTTTTGGTCCTGTGTGAGTGGCACTCAATATTCACGGCAACCGGTAAGCTGGCAATATGGCAGGGAAATGATTCTACATGTACGGCTAAAGCCGTTGTCCTTCCGCCAAGTCCTTGAGGTCCTATTCCCAGTTTGTTGATCTTTTCCAAAAGTCCAATTTCCAGACTGGCAATGGTTTTGTCTTTATTGTTACTGCCAACCGGACGTAATATTGCTCTCTTGGCTAATAGGGTAGAGTAATCAAATGTTCCTCCGAGGCCGACTCCCACGATTATTGGTGGACATGGATTTGCGCCTGCCGTCCTTACCGTTTCAACTACAAAGTCTATCACACCCTCTCTGCCTTGTGCGGGTGTCAGCATAGCAGAACGGCTCATATTTTCGCACCCGCCACCTTTTGCGTCAAATGTGATTTTCAATTTGTCGCCGGGGACTATATCTGTATGAATTACTGCCGGGGTGTTGTCACCAGTGTTGATACGGTCTATGGGGTTTTTCACAATTGACTTGCGTAGTAAACCATTCTTGTAGCCGTGTCTTATTCCTTCGTTAATAGCTTCCCGCAAATCACCTCCTGCGAGCACTACTTCCTGACCAAGCTCAATGAATATAATGGCAAAGCCGGTATCCTGGCAAACGGGAACTTGTTCTTTTCTGCCAATTTCTGCATTTTCCAAGAGCTGCGTAATTACTTCTCTGCCTAGGGGAGATTCCTCTTTTTCTAAGGCACCGCTTAATGAAGTTATGAGATCTTCTCCCAGGTTATAATTTGCATCTGTACAAAGTTTTTCGACGGTGTCTGTGATTTGTTCTGTGTTGATTTGACGCATGTATGCTTTATCAGTAGTATTTTAATATATAAATCAGGATTCCAATATATTCTTCTTTTGCTCAATCATTGACTCTCTTGCACTACTTATCAATTCTTCGATAGTGCACAATTCCTCTGTGTCGTAATATGCCTTTCCTATACACAGCGATAGTTTATATTGGCGGTTTTCCTGTTTATTACGGTTTTCTAATTCATCCTGCAAACGGGTAATGATAATTTCATTGTTAGCATCGAATGATTCGATTGCCATAGCTGTAAACTCATCTCTGCCATGGCGAGCTATAATATCAGATTATCGAAAGGCTTCTTTGAGGATATTAGCAGTTTCGATTTTAGCCAGGTCTCCATACTGATTGCCAAGCTTTTTATTGATCTCGTTAAGACTTTCAATGTGGATGAAAAAAAGTATCATTCCGCGTTTAGTTCGTATTGAAATACTTAACTGTTGTTGGGCGAAAAGCATAAAGCCTCTCTGGTTGTATAAGCTTGTCAGGTCATCAACAAGTGAGAGGGATTGCAGTTCTACTCTGCCCTTGTGTCGTATGATGGCATATCGCAAGACACGTGAAAGTGCATGGCTGTTTATTTCACCCTTGACCAGAAACTCTTCGGCTCCTTTTTGCAGTGCCTTAATGGCCATGGATTCATCATTCATGCTTGTCATCACTACAACCGGAATATTCGGTGCTCTCTCGCAAACCGTGGTAATTGTATCTACTCCCTGTTTGTCAGGTAAGGACAAGTCCAGCATGACAACATCATAACGCTCAGTATCAAGTTCCAATAATGCTTCATCGAGCAGCTGTACGTGTGTCATTTTATAATGAACGTTCGTAATCTCTTTGATAAATTCGCCTATAGGAATCGCATGGTCGATTTCATCCTCAACATAGAGAATTTTGATTATTTTACTTTTACTGTCCATTTCAATTATTTTGTTGTTTGCAGCCCTCTAATAACAGGATTGTAATTTGCTATTACCACTATATGTTCATGTTATCTTGTTCAAAGTTATTTTGGGGTATTTTGAGCTAAATAACCTTCTTTGTCAAATATCTTTTTTGAGGGCAATCTAATCTTGCTTATAGCATAGTTGCCTTGAAAAAATAGTTGCTATTTTAAAGTGTTCTGTTTTAATTGAATGTATAAGAACTCAGGAGTCGTGGGAGACTTGACATTGTGTGTCAGGCAAAAAAATACATAAAATTTCACTAAATAATCGTCTAGAGAATATATAACATTTTTATTCAAAGGGAAAAACCATGTGTCAGATGAAAATAATGCAGGATAAGGATGGTCAGCAGGAATTAGTGATGGAAGATATTGCGCAACTTGAAGTGGTTGAAGAGGGGATCAGGATCAGTACGTTATTTGAAGAGCCAAAACTTATTCCAGGCGTAACTATTAAAACGATTGATTTTCTTGCCGGTAAGACAATGCTTCAGGCAAAATAAGTTTGTGATTATATCTTACATAGTAGCCTCAGACTTCAGCCTGAGTTATCACTAATTTGATATGTCTATAAAAATTTAACACAAATAAGAGAAAGAGCGCATGACAGAACAAAATACAATAGAAAAGCTCAGGGTGCTGTTGCCTCACTGGATTGAACACAATAACAATCATATAGCGGAGTTTAGAAAATGGGAAGGTGAGGCGAGAAAAGAGTCTGGAGAGGAAGTTGCCCAATTACTGGATAAGGCTATCAGTGATATGGAAGTGGCGGGCAAATCACTTTCAGAAGCGCTCGAAAAAGTGGGTGGGTCATTGGAAGGTGGGGGTGGTCATCACCATCATCACTGACAGGCAAGCAATTAACCCCTATCGTTGTCTAATATATTAGCCATCTGCAGATGAAAAAGATAGCCGTTGTAGCTGCAACTATAATTGCTAACGATCTGATAAGTTTCCAGAAAAATGCATTCCATTGAACGAAGTCTGAACTACCTTTGATCATATCTTTAGTTTCTTCTGATTTTGTATTTCCCTCTATCTTCATGCTATGAAAGGGTTCTCACGCAGAGAATGGGAACCAATTTTTTTTTCATAATAAACAACGCTTTTTACTATAACTTTAGCTCACCTAAAACTTTAGTCACTTCACACTTAGCCAATGGTTATCCAGTTTGTTCAGATCCTGCTTCATCTGTTTCAGCTCCTTCTGCCTCATCTTCGCTCTCACCTATAACAGGTGCGACGGATACTACTTTGTCTCCTGCCTTCAGTGAAATAAGTGTTACGCCTTGAGTATTACGGCCAATAGACCTTATGGTATTAGTATCGGCACGAATTATCATACCCTTTGCCGTCATCATCATGAGTTCGTTTTCATCACTTACATTCATCAGGGCGACAACCTTACCATTTCTCTCAGAGGTCTTGATGTTAATGACTCCCTGGCCGCCTCTACGTTGGATCGAATATTCATTGTAGTCTGTTCTTTTTCCGAATCCATTTTCACAGACGGTTAAGAGTGTCGCGTTTTTGTCAACGACAACAATTCCTTTTACCTTGTCATCTCCCTTTAATCCTATACCCTTGACGCCGCGTGTCGCGCGTCCCATGCATCGCACATCTTCCTCTGAAAAACGAATAGCTTTTCCATTCTCTGTGCCAAGCACAATTTCCTGTCCACCTTGAGTCAGTTTGACGCCTATCAGTTTGTCACCGTCATCGAGAAGAATTGAGATTATTCCACCTTTCTTAGGGCGTCCGAAGGCGCTGAGAACTGTCTTCTTTATTATTCCATTCTTGGTTGCCATGACTAATTGCCTGTCGTCAAATTTGCGAACAGGGATCGTGGATGTGACGTTTTCATCTTTACCTAATTCAAGAAGATTAACTATAGCCCGTCCTTTTGCTATACGGCTTACGTTAGGGATGTCGTATACCTTTTGCCAGTATACTTTACCCATATCTGTAAAGAACAGTATGTAGTCGTGTGTTGACGCGATAAAGAGGTTTTCAACGAAATCGCCTTCTTTCATACCCGCGCCGGTAACACCTTTACCTCCACGGTGCTGTTTCCTGTACGTGGTAAGAGGTAATCGTTTTATATATCCCTCATGGGTAATTATGACGGTAACATCTTCTTCGGAAATGAGGTCTTCCATGTTGAATTCGCCAATATCGGCAACAATTTCCGTCTTTCTTTTATCTCCATATTTCTCTTTTATCTCGTGAAGGTCTTCCCTGATAATATCCAGAACCAGGTTTTTATTAGCAAGGATATCCTTGTATTCCCTGATATTTTCACAGACTTTTTTATATTCCTCTTCAATCTTAGATTGCTCCAGGTTGGTTAGTCTCTGCAGTCTCATTTCAAGGATCGCGTTCGCCTGCCTCTCTGAGAGAGAGAATCTTGACACCAGTGATGCCCTTGCATCCTCGACAGTTTTTGAGGCTTTTATCAGCTGAATAACCTCATCAATGTTTTCAAGGGCAATCCTCAATCCTTCCAGAATATGAGCTCTCTCTTCAGCACGGTCAAGCAGGAAACGTGTCCGGCGCCTGATGATTTCTTTCCTATGTATGATATAAGCATTAAGTAACTGCTTCAGGTTTAATGTTTCAGGACGGCCATTTACCAATGCTATCATGATAATACTGAAACTGCTCTGTAGGGATGTATGCTTATATAACTGGTTTATAACAACTTCGACTTCCTCATTCCTTTTTAAGACGATAACTATCCGGCTTCCTTCTCTGTCACTCTCATTCCGAACATCTGTAATGCCCTTTATCACATCATTTCTAACTAATTCTGCAATTCTCTCGATTATCCTATCCCTGTTAAGTTGATAGGGGATTTCAGTCACAACTATGCTCTGTTTGTTGTTTTTTGCAGTTTCCGTATGATACTTTGCTCTTACTGTTATTATGCCCCTGCCCGTTTTGTATCCATCCATTATCCCTCTTGCCCCACATATTAAGGCCCCTGTTGGGAAATCCGGACCTTTTATGATTGCCAAAAGTTCATCTATGGTTACATCCGGATTATCAATGATTTTTATTATTCCATCACACACCTCATTTACATTGTGGGGAGGTATGCTTGTTGCCATTCCAACAGCAATACCGGAGCCACCATTGCATAAAATGTTTGGGAATTTTGCAGGGAGTACTGACGGTTCCAGGCGGGTTTCATCGTAATTTGGTACGAAATCGACTGTGTTCTGCTTAATATCCTCCATCATTTCGGTAGAAGCATGGGTCATTTTAGCTTCCGTATATCTCATCGCAGCAGGCGGGTCACCATCAATTGATCCAAAGTTACCTTGGCCTTTTACCAGTGTGTATCTTAGACTCCAGTCCTGTGCCAGTCGCACAAGCGTGGGATATACAACCTGCTCACCATGTGGATGGTAGTTTCCTGTTGTGTCACCACAGATCTTCGCGCATTTTCTAAACTTGGCGCCTGGGCCAAGGTTGAGGTCGTTCATTGCTACGAGTATTCTTCTCTGTGATGGTTTAAGACCGTCACGCACATCAGGTAATGCACGACTCATGATTACACTCATTGCAAAGGTGAGGTACGACTCTTTCATCTCCTCTTCGATGAGGATATCCTTTACGTTCCCTTTTTCTTCTATCATTTAAACCTTTCCTTTTCAGCTATTACTGTTGTAGAGGATCCGTGTCCGGGATAAATAACTGTGTTCTCATCCAGCTTGAAAATACATTCTTTGATCGAGTGGAGTAGATGGTTATGGCTGCCTCCGGGTAAATCTGTCCTGCCATATCCTCCTGCAAAAAGGGTATCTCCTGAGAACAGTATCGGAGCTTCGCCATTGTCTGTAGAATCGGCATAAATTCCTATTCCACCGAGTGTATGACCGGGAAGGTGCAAAACCCTGAATTCATAGCCGTCCAGTTCAATCTTATCATCGTGATTTAATGTTCTGCAAGCCGGTGGTGATGAATATCTTTTTCCGCCCAGGAGCGAGAGATTCTTGAAAGGGTCCTCCAGCATCTCAGCATCATCGGTATGAATACAGATCTGAATATTCGGAAACTTTTCCTTCAACTCTTTGTTTGCACCAATGTGGTCCCCATGTCCATGAGTATTAACGAGAATAACAGGGTGAAGTTTTTTCTGTTCCAGGTAGTCCAGTATTCTTTCCGTGTCTCCGCCAGGGTCTATGATCATGGCCTCAGAACGCTTTGATGAAACTATGTAACAACAAGCGTCCAAAGGTCCCACTTCTAATTTATGAATATCCAACATAATAATAAAAGCTACGTTACTAAATGACGTTTCGAGAAACTCCGTACGACTTTACTTGAGTAACGTAAACTATTTCTGTTTCCTGAAGGTCAACCCTTCTTAATATATCGATTAATTATCTGCTTAATATCGCAGGTTTTTTCACCTTTATTGAAGTCTATGATTCTTCTTTCCCTAACTACACTTTTCGGCGAATCAGATGCGTGTACTGCATTTTTTCTTATATCCAGCGCATAAAAACGTCTTATGCTGGAATACTTCGCCTTTCTTGGATCTGTTGCTCCTAAGAGTTCGCGGATAGTCTTGATTGTATTTATGCCCTGATACAATATTGCGATACAGATAGTCTGTTTTCCATCAATTGTCTCTTTCGTATTAGCAAAGGCAGAGGGCTCACTGCCTGTCATGTATTGTAGTATACTATTGAATTCAGTATCCACTTTTGGTTTTTTCATCTGGGCTGCCATATTATTCAAGAGTTCATCAGTTAGCTCAAAAGAGAAGTCCTTCTGTTTTAATGTAGTTTTTAATTGTTCAACCAAGTCAGGTTTAAATTTGTCATCGAAACTGCCGTTGAAGAAATCTTTCACAGGGCCATAAAATTCTTCTGCCTGTTTTGTGCTCAAGTCAAGGAGTTTGATACCGACTATATAGAAACCGGTCCTTGACATCATACTTATTATGTTTCCGGCACGCGGATCGTGTTTTTCAAATGGTTTTAGTATTATCAGTGAAGTTTCAGGTTTTTTGTTTTTGCCAAAAGCCATAACATCTTCCAGGATGCCACCATCGCTTAATGCATATTTCGAGAATAACTTAAGCTGCTGAATATTTGAGGCTTTGTCAGCTGATGTAAGGACTGCCGGTTCGAAATATTCAACCTTACCGTCCTCTGAAACGATAGTGTCTCCGAATGTACCTCTGATAGTATCTCCTCTTAACGGGTCGGATGCTGACCCAATCACTTTATTGTGGAGGACGTTAACCGCGTTCTTGCCTTCGAAAAGAAGGAGCATCGTACGGTTTTGCATGCCAAGTTTGTTATTCTTTCTCAGCATGTTGTTTACATAATCTATCATTGCTGTCTTCCACACGGCTTTCATCTTCTGCGTTTCGATAGTCTTTATGTATTCATCCAGAAACTTGTCGCTGGGAGTGTACATTCTGGCTCCTACAAGTTCCAGATCAGACAAAGATAAAAGCCTGCATATTATGCCACCCGTTCTGCTTTTTAATAAGCTATACGGAGTTATCAGTGCGTAAGTTAATTCTTTTTTCATTTCCTCAATACCTTCCTTAATTTAAATTGTAACTTGATAATTAATTCATTTGAAAATAACACGGCGGGTAGTGTCCACCTATACAAAATCCAAACCCTCATGTTTGAGTTGCGCTCTCTGGGCTAGTGGACCGTTTTGTATTCATGCACTTTTTGAGACCAGGCATCCTTCTCCAACCAAGTCTCTTATTCCATTAAATACATTTTCGTTTAAGGAAACAGAATACACGTCAGATGTCTTAATTATTACTAATTTATTGTCTGGAATCTCTAATTTTATGAATACAGGACAAGGCCCTTTATTTGCCGAGAGGATTTCTTTCAAGCGTGAGAGAATATCATCATTTATTTGTGCATATTTGAGGCGTATTATAGCATTCTTTGGCGGTTTGTTCTCTATTAATTTTTCCATTTCTTCAGGAGTTATTATTTCGTCAACCCTGATTGAGGCTTCCGTATCTCTGAAGCCCACTTTTCCTTTAACAAAGACCACTTCATCGGCATGGAGCTGATCACCGAGAGTTGCCAGCTTTTTTGTAAAAATCACACATTTTGCGATTCCCTCCATATCTTCGATGGTAAAATATGCAATCGGTTTGCCCTTTTTGGTGATAGTACGGTTGACACTGTCAACTATTCCACCAATCAAGACCACTGCATCTTCAGGCTTTTCCGAAAGTTCACCTGTCGTTATATCTGAATAATGCTCTATTGCATCTTTGTACCTCTTTAATGGATGTGAACTGACATAAAGCCCCATTGCCTCTTTTTCCGCTTTAAGCAGTTGCTTCTCAGACCACTTTTCTGTTTCAGGCAGGCTATGTAATGCATTTAAGTCTATTGCATTCTCTTGTGCACCGAAAAGGCTCATCTGTCCCATGCGGCGATCTTTGTTTGATTTCGCACCAACTTTCAGTAGCGTGTCTATTCCTTCAAAGAATTGAGATCTGTATCCCGGAACCGAATCAAAACATCCTGATTTGATAAGGCTTTCCATTACCTGTTTGTTTACCAGTCGCAAGTCTACTTGCTCACAGAAATCAAATATTGTGGTAAACTCACCATCCCTTTCTCTTGACTCAATGATTGATTCTATCGCCTTTTCACCAACATTTTTTATTGCTCCTAGACCGAACCTGACCTGTTGATCTGACACTATTGTGAAATCAGAATAGCTTTCATTTACACATGGCGGTAGTAATTCGATACCCATTCGGTTACATTCATGCATATAGTCAACAATTTTCAGGTTATTCTGCTTTTCGCACGTCATCTGGGCTGTCATATATTGCGTCGGGTAGTTAGCCTTTAGATAAGCAGTCTGGTAGCAGACCATGGCGTAAGCAGCGGAGTGTGATTTATTAAACCCATATCCTGCGAAATATTCCATCAGTTCGAAGATTTTCTCTGCTACATTTTTCGGTATTTCGTTTTCTTTAGCTCCGTTAAGAAATTGGGCTTTGAATTTTGCCATAACCTCCGGCTTCTTCTTACCCATTGCTTTTCTCAAATTATCAGCTTCGTTAAGAGTAAATCCTCCAAGCCTGTTTGCGATGCGCATTACCTGCTCCTGATAAACGATCAGCCCATACGTCTCTTTGAGCAACGGTTCCAGCTTTGGATGGAGGTATTTCACGGCTTCTCTACCGTGTCTGCAATTTATGAAGGTATCAACCATTCCACTTCCCAGTGGTCCGGGTCGATATAGTGCAACCAGTGGTAATACATCCTCAAATTTGTCAGGTTTAAGTTTCATCAGCAGGTCTCTGAAACCTCTGCTTGTCTCTACCTGAAACACTCCCTTTACGTCACCTCTTGACAACAAGTCATATGTTTTCTTGTCATCTATCGGAAGTTTATCTATATCGATAACCGTCCCGGTTGTCGCCTTTATAAGTAGCCTTGCCTTATCAATAACAGAGAACTTCCTTACTCCAAGAAAATCTGCCTTTAACAGACCTATCTTCTCAACAAGGGTTTCACCATCATATTGTGTTATTACGGTATCCTTGTTCTTTGCCAGCGGGATATAGTTGGTTAGTGGTTCGTCAGAGACAACCACACCTGCAGCGTGTGTAGAGGCATGTCTTCGTAGCCCTTCGAGTTTTTTAGAAATATTGAACAGCTCCTGTATCTGCTGCTCACTGTCACACATGGTTTGTAATTCCGGTTCCTGTTCAAGTGCTTCTTTTAATGTGATGCCCAACGCAGGTGGGATCAATTTTGCTACTTTATCGACTTCCGGCAACGGTATATCCATGGCCCTACCAACATCCCTGATCACCGCTTTGGCCTTCATGGTACCAAATGTGATAATCTGTGCGACATTGTTGTCACCACCATATCTTTTTCGCACGTATTGGATAACTTTGTCTCTACCATCGGCGCAGAAATCAATATCAAGATCAGGCATGGAAAGTCTTTCGGCATTCAGGAATCTTTCAAACAGCAGATCATATTTGATAGGATCTATGTTTGAGATTCCGAGAAGATAGGCGACTAAACTGCCAGCACCAGATCCACGAGCTATAGCTGGTATCTGTTCTTTATTCG